>ERZ1673701.1039-NODE-1039-length-27298-cov-4.974672_pt1 | contig 27298 bp, 16 predicted proteins | sample MGYA00580231_ERZ1673701 | MGnify/ENA primary metagenome ERZ1673701 (study PRJEB41218, sample SAMN15661798) | gut metagenome | host: Homo sapiens | place: Canada: London | collected 2015-08-20/2019-03-30 | study: EMG produced TPA metagenomics assembly of...
GTTGCTTTCCATTTTCCTCAGGGGAGAGTGTGTTTGGTTTTGTGGTTTGAGAGCAAACGACAAAACCAAACATTCAAAATGGGCGTGCATGAGAAGGTCCCGTTTGAAGATGAGCGGCTGAACCTGCGTGCAAGTCAATATGTTGAAAGGAATAGGTATGGTTTACGAAAAAGGTTTTGCCATTGTCGGTATCGGCTGTCGCTTTCCCGGTGGCGTGACCTCGCTGGATGGGTTGTGGAAGGTATTGACGAACGGGATGGACGTGGTGACGTCGGTTCCGCAAGAACGTTTTGACATTGGCCGCTACTGGCATCCCGACCGAAAGGCATCGGGGCGTACTTGTTCCGTGAGTGCCGGCATTGTCGGCGACGTTCGCAAATTCGATGCCGCCTTTTTCGGCATGAGTCCGAAGGAGGCTGAGGTCCTTGATCCGCAGCAGCGCATGGTGCTTGAAATGGCCTGGGAGGCCTTTGAAGATGCCGGCATTGCGCCGTCTGAAGCAGCCGGGACGAAGACGGCCGTTTATATCGGCGCGGCTTCGACCGACATGGGGATCATTCATGCGGACGATCCGTGCGTCATGGGCCCCTACGCCATGACGGGGACATCGCTCTCCATCATTGCAAACCGCCTCTCGTATTTCTTTGACCTGCACGGCCCGAGTATGACGATCGATACGGCCTGCTCGTCGAGCCTTGTTGCGCTCCATGAAGCCTGCCGTGCGATGGAAGCCGAAAACCTGCCGATGGCCTTGGTGGGCGGCGTGAATGTGCTGCTTTCCCCTATGTCCTTTGTGGGCTTTTCGAAGGCGCACATGCTCTCCGCCGACGGCCGCTGCAAGGTGTTCGACGAAAAGGGCAACGGCTACGTGCGAAGCGAAGGCGGTGCGGTCATTTTGATCAAGCCTCTGGAAGCCGCGCTTCGCGATCATGACGCCATTCATGCGGTCATTCGTGCAACAGGTGTCAATTCCGACGGCCGCACGAGCGGCATTGCGCTCCCCAACGGCGAAGCGCAGAAGGCGCTTTTGGAATCTATTTACGAGGACAAGCGGATCGATACGTCTCGCATTGCGTATGTTGAGGCGCATGGTACGGGAACGGCCGCAGGCGATCCGATTGAAACGAAGAGCATCGGCGAAGTGCTCGGGCATCATGATCAGAACGATGCGCCGCTTTGGATCGGATCAGTAAAGGGTAATCTCGGCCACTTGGAAACCGGATCCGGCATGGCAGGGCTGGCTAAGGTTTTGAACGTCCTTGAACATCAGTGCATTCCGCCCAACATTCAGATGAAGACGCCGAATCCCAAGATCGACTTCAAGGGACTGGGCATTCGCGTGCCGACTGAAAACGAGCCTCTACCGAAGGTGGGCGGCAAGGAAGGCGTGCTCGCGTGCGTGAATTCGTTCGGTTTCGGCGGTACGAACGCGCATGTGCTTCTCGAAGAAAAGCCGAAGATTGTGGATGTTGAGGATGCTGCGTTTGAAAGCGGCATTCTTCCTCTCATGATTTCGGCTCGCAGTATGGAAAGCCTGCAGGATCTGGCACGCGCTTACAACGAGCGCCTGCAGGGGGCGGATGCGGCGTATTACAACCGTACGGCCTGTGCCTGCGCACGCCAACGCGAGCGTCTTCCTTATGTGCTGATGATCAATGCCAGGACCTTGGAAGAAGCGCTTGTGACTGTGGCGTATTTTGCCGAACATGGCGCGCTTCGCGACGATCTGCCTGCTGCGGTTGAACATAATGCTCTTCCTCACCAGAGTAAGATCGCATTCGTGTATTCGGGCAATGGCAGCCAGTGGGTCGGCATGGGAGCGGACTTGCTTGCGAATTCACGGGGCTTTGGCTTAGTGATCGATGAGATCGATGCGTTCTTTAAGCCGCTTGCCGGTTGGTCGATTCGCGATTATCTCTCGCAACCAGCGGAAGTCTGGATGTTGGAGAAGACTGAAGTGGCTCAGCCGCTTCTCTTTGCCATTCAAGTAGGCTTGACGACCTTGTTGCGCGAAGCCGGTGTTAATCCCGGAGCGGTTACGGGTCACAGCGTGGGTGAAGTGGCGGCAGCTTGGGCTGCAGGCGCTCTGACGCTTTCCGATGCCGTGAAGGTGATTTACGAGCGATCCGCACTGCAGGGAAAGATGCACGGTTCCGGCACGATGGCCGCGGCCAAGTGTGACGAGGACAAGCTGATGGCGCTTCTTGCCGACAAGCGCGGTGTGGAGGTGGCCGGTTGGAACGCGCCCGATAACTTTACGCTTTCTGGCGATGCGGATGAAATCGATGCACTCAAGCCGCTCGTCAAGGCGCAAGGCGGGCTCTTCAAGCGCCTGCCCCTTGCGTACGCCTTCCACAGCTCCAAGATGGCTCCGCTCGAAGGTGAAGTGCTCTCGACGCTCTCCGGCCTGAAGCCCGTTGAAACGAATGATGTGCGCTTTGTCTCGAGCGTGACGGGGGAAGTGACGGCTGGTAATACCCTCACGGCTCACTATTGGTGGCAGAACGTGCGTCAGCCCGTTCGCTTTGAAGCGGCGGTCGATACGCTCGTGGCCGAAGGCTTTACACACTTTATTGAAGTGGGCCCGCACGCCATTCTGGGCGGCTACATGCGTGCCATTGCGAAAAAGCATCAGATCGACGTCAAGATCGGCTATCTGATGCATCGCGCTGGAAATTGGGCCGGCGTGCGACGTCAGTTTGCAGCAGTCATGGCTTTGGCGCTTACGTCCGATGCATGGCCCGAAACGGAGCGTGACCGCACCCTGCCGCGCTATGCCTGGAATAAGAAGCTCCTGTGGGCAGCGCCCACCACTGAGTCGTGGAGGCTTTTCGAGAATAATCGCGTGCATCCGCTTTTGGGGCGTCCGGTACCGCATGCCGAACATGTGTGGGAACACACGGTGGATCTGCAGGTTGCACCGTGGCTTGCCGGTCATGAAATCGATGAGACGGTTTTGTTCCCTGCTGCCGGTTATCTGGAGATGGCCGTTGAGGCCGCACGCCTCACGATGAAGCCCGCGCATGCGATGGAACTCGACAATCTGGCGATTCTGCGTCCGATGGCGCTTTCCGCTGAATCGGCCAAGATCGTGCAGACGCGCGTTATGGGGGCGGGAATGATCACGCTCACCTCGCGTGATCAGCTTTCGGCCGAAGAGCCGTTACTGCATTTGGCAGGACGTGTTATTGCGTCCGATGCCCCAAAGCCTCAGGACGAGCCCTGGACGGAGCGCATCAAGACCGCCGGCCAAGCCTGCGACGTCGAAGCATTTTATGCGGGCCTTGCCGACATCGGTCTGACCTACAAGGGGGCTTTCAAGCCCATCAAGTCTGCCTGGACCTTTGCGGGCGAGGACGGACTGGCAAGCGACGTGTTGGTCGAGCTCGTTTCTCGCGATCCGGCTGCCGACATGGGCATGGGGCTTTCGCCCGCACTTGTCGACGGTGCGCTTCAAGGTCTCTTCTTTGCATTGGCCGAACGCTTGCGCCATCAGTTTGACGATGCCAAGTCGTCCTATCTCCCGAGCTGGTTCGGACGAACGATCGTCTGGTCCCAGGGTACGCCTGCTTGGGCCGAAATTCATCTCGTGCAGGTGACGGAACGCTCGGCCAAGACTCGAATTCTGCTTCGCAATGCTGAAGGCGACGCGCTTGCACTCTTTGATGACGTGCGCTTCCTGCGCGTGCATCATAAGTCGAAGCACATTGATCCGGCCTTCTATACCGAACATTGGTTCAAGTACCCGACCGATCGCGAGGCCCTGGTGAAGGGGGATGATCTGACGGCGCTTGCTGCTGCGGTGCGTGAAGCTGCGAAGGGTTACGAATGGTCGGCTGAAAAGGCTGTTGAAACGGAAGAGCTGCTTCACTGGCTCGTGCTTGCCTACGTGCGCGAGGCTGTGCGCAGCTATGATGAATGGTTGCCCGAAGAATTTCTCTTTGCCGAGGGTTTTACGGTGGAGGCGCTCGACGATTGGCGCGCCTTCATGACAAATCTGCTCGTGCAAAATGGATTGGCTGAAGCGGATGACGGTCTGGTGCGCGTGGCATGCGATACGGAGTGCCCGTCATCCGACGTGATTTACCGTACGCTTCTGGCAACCGAACCCACACGTTGGCCGCTTTTGACGGCGCTTGATGCTGTGGGTCGCAGCATTCCGAATCTTCTGACCGGGAGTGTGACGCTCGACAGCCTCTTGCCGGAGCGTAAGGGGACGTTGAAGACACTGCTTTCGCACATGCCTCAGCGCGCGCTTCTGACGGCCTCCATGCGCAGCTGGCTGGAAGATATGAAGGGACTCGCGAAGATGCGCGACGCCCAGGCTCGCCTGCGTGTTCTGGTCGTGGGTGAAACGGGCGGGAGCTTTTATACCGAATTGCGCGCTTCGCTTGATGAATCCGCGCAGTGCACCTTCGTGATTGGCAACGAAGTGGCGGCCGATCGCGTGAAGTCGGTCTTCGAGCATGCGGTGGGCGTGGATGTGATGACGCTCGAGGCATGGTTGCGTGAGGCTCAGCACGCGTCCTTTGACGTGGCACTTTTGCCCGACGGCCTGGCTTTCCATGAAAATGTGCCGGCTGTTTTGAAGCATCTGTCTGATGCGCTCCTTCCTTGCGGCGTGGTGGCGATGGTAGAAACGGCACCGCACGCGTCCGTCAATCTGCTCGAAGGGGCTGATGAAGCCTGGTGGGTGAAGGGCGAAGAGAAGGGCATCTGCCGTCTGGCGTCTGCTGACGCGTGGTTAGATGCGCTCGCCCGTGCGGGCTTTGAGGCATCTCGCGTGGATGAAGAAGCTCTCTCCATTTCGCCTCGTATGCTGCTTGCCGGCGTGAAGAAGACTGCTGCAGTCGACGTGCCGGCAAGCGAAGCCGGCCTTCCCGTTCAGGTCTTCACGGTGCATCATGATGCGGGCGGCACAGCGGCGCTACTCGTTAATACGCTCGAAGCAGCCGTGGCCGAACGCATGCATGGTGAGGATGTCAAGGAAATTCCGTTTGTCGTGACGACGGTTTCGGACAACGAGGCACGTGATGCTGCATTCTGGGCGAGTGTGGCCGAAACCCTCCCCGAAGGCACGCGCGTTGTATCGCTCATCGACCTTGAGATCGGCGATCGCATGATTGATGCGCAGGCTTTCCCGCAAGGCTCGTTTGCTCTGATGCAGGGACTGCAGATGGCGGTTTCGAAGGGTACGCTTGCAGAAGGCATTGAGCTTGTTTCGATCACGGGCGCGCTTGCTGCAATTGATGGAGCCGCTTCGATCAAGGGAGCAGGCCTTGCCGGCATGACGCGTGTCTTTGGCAACGAATGCCAGGCTGTGCACGCGGGCGTTCTGAGCCTTCAGGATGCGACGGAAAAGACGCTTGAGCGTGCGGCCGACATGCTCCTTAATGCTAAGCCGGATGACGTTGAAGTCTTGATCGCCGAAGGCGTACGTTACAAGCGCTTTGTGTCTCAGCATCAGGAAAGTGAGATGCGTGCGCCCGCTGCGTGCGGTGAGGGCGCGGCCAAGGTGCTGGCTTTCGATATGCCGGGGAGGCTTGATCACCTCTACTGGAAGGATGTGCCCATGGATGACTGTGTGCTTGCGCCCGACGAGGTGCGCATTGCCGTTCGCGCGACGGGGCTCAACTTCCGTGACGTAATGTGGGCGATGGGGTTGCTGCCTGAAGAAGCTCTGGAAAATGGGTTCTCGGGTCCCACCATGGGGCTTGAAGCATCCGGCGTCGTGACGGCTGTCGGTGAGAACGTCACGCACGTTGCGCCCGGAGATGCAGTAGTGGGCTTTGCCCCAGCGTGTTTTGGTACCGTTATCACGACGAAGGCTGAGGCCGTGGCGAAGATGCCGTCGAATCTGACGTTTGCCGAAGCGGCATCCGTGCCCGTCGTCTTCTTTACATCCTGGTACGCCATTTCGTATTTGGGTCACGCACGTCGCGGCGAGTCGATCCTGATCCACGGCGCTGCGGGTGGTGCCGGGCTTGCGGCCATTCAGATTGCGAATCTTCTGGGACTCGAAGTCTATGCGACGGCCGGATCCAATACCAAGCGAGCGCTTCTTCGTCGTCTGGGCGTCAAGCATGTCTACAACTCTCGCTCCCTTGCCTTTGCCGACGAAATTCGGCGCGATACGAACGGGCGAGGGGTGGATCTGGTGCTCAATTCTTTGGCGGGTGCCGGTGCGGAAAAGTCGCTCGGACTGCTTGCGCCTTTCGGCCGGTTCCTGGAGCTGGGCAAGCGCGACTTCTTTGCTGATACGCCGATGTTCCTGCGTCCCTTCCGCCGTAATCTCTCCTACTTCGGGATCGACGTCGACCAGATGCTCGTCGACTGTCCGGACTTGGCGAACGAACTCTTTACCGAAGTGCTCAAGCACTTTGAAAACGGCGACTTCCGTCCGCTTCCGATGACGCTCTTTGCGTCTGATCGCGTGCAGGAAGCCTTCCAGACCATGCAGCAGTCGCACCATATCGGCAAGTTGGTTGTCACGTATGAAGCAAATGCGTCGACGGCGGCTGAAAAGCCTGCAGCCGATTGTGCTGTGGAAGGCACTGTTGTTGTGACGGGCGGCCTTGGCGGCCTTGGCCGCAAGGTGGCCGAACGCATGGTTGAGCGCGGAGCCAAGGCACTGGTGTTGCTCTCTCGCTCCGGCGCTGCTTCGGAAGACGCTAAAGCTTTTGTGCGACGGATTGAAGATGCGGGCGTTAAAGTGGTGACCCCTGCGCTTGACATCACATCTGGCGAGTCTTCCGCCTTCTTCAAGGTGATGGATGAGGTTCTGGCCGGTCTGCCGCCGGTCATGGGTGTCGTCCATGCTGCGGGTGTGCTCGCCGACGCCGCTTTTGTCAATTTGACAGCCGAAGCCTGTGAGAAAGTTTGGTGTCCGAAGGTAACTGGAGCGGTTCGACTGGCTGACTATCTGATGCTGCGCAGCATCATGCCCAATTTCTTCGTGATGTTCTCGTCTGCTACGGTGCTCTTGGGCAATCCCGGACAGGCCAATTACGTGGCGGCCAACATGGCACTCGAGTCGCTTGCCGGCAACCTTCGTGCCAAAGGCATGCCCGTGCATGTCATCGGTTGGGGTCCTGTGGGAGATGTGGGCATGTTGCTTGCCAATCCGCAGGCGCACAGGCTCCTTGAAAATACGCTGGGCACGCCCGCGCTCGCATCCGGCGACGTGCTTGATGCCATGGAAACGGTCATTCATGTGCGCGAGCCCGCTTCGCACTTCTTTGCGATTGACTGGTCGCGTGTGCAGAAATTGCCCGTTGTGCGCGAAGCGCGCTTTGAGGGTATCTGGAAGCGGATGGGTCGCCATGCTGTGCAGGCAGTCTCCATGGCTGAGCTTCTAGCCGGCAAGTCGGCCGACGAAGCGATCCTCATGCTTACCGACCTCATTGCGCAGGAAGTGGCCAAGCTCATGGGCATCAGCGTCAAGGAATTGAACGTTCATCAGCCCATTTCCGACATCGGCATGGACTCTCTGATGGTGGTGGAGCTTGCCGTTGCGCTTGAAGAGCGTATCGGACTCAAGATTCCGGCTGTGTCGCTCTCGGGCGGTGCAACCATTCAGACGATGGCCGAGCGCTTCTGGCAGATGCTCAACAAGTCGAACGAAGACGAGCAGATGCTCGATGCGATTGCAGGCCAGCACGGTCTTGAACTCTCCGGCGACATGAAGAGCAGCGTGCTCAAGGATGCTGCCCGCTGAGTTCGGTCCAGACATTTCGAAGGCAAAATTTTCAGAATTTGAAAGAAGGAATCAGAGCAAATGGCTGAGGAAGGCAACAATCAGGGTAAAAACCTTTTCGGTCTTTCGGGGGACGACCGTTCTGCGCTTCTGTCGCGTCTGAAGCGCACCGGATCCGCTTCGCTTCAGCCCCGGGAGGGCCGTACGCTTGAAGCCGTGCAGTGGCGGGCGGATCCCAAAATGACGAAATTTGATGAATTCCCTGCCTACAAGCAGCTTCGAATGGAGCGCATCGTGGCTGCACGAGCTGGGATTTTGAATCCTTTCTTCCAGTGCCATGATGGCATTGCCAAGGCGGAAACCCGAATCAACGGCGAAACCTTCCTCAACTTCTCGACTTACGACTATTTGGATCTGAATGGTCATCCGGCGCTTGAAGAGGCGGCGGTCGATGCGCTCAAGCGCTGGGGTACGAGTGCGTCTGCATCTCGTCTCGTTTCGGGCGAGCGCCCGCCGCACCGTATGCTCGAGCACACCATTGCCGGTCTCTACGATGCGGAGGACTGCGTCGTCTACGTGAGCGGTCATGCAACGAACGTCTCGACCATCGGAAAGCTCTTCGGTCCTCAGGACGTGATCTTTCACGACGCCCTTTCGCACAACTCCATCGTGATGGGGGCGCAGACGTCGGGCGCGAAGCGCATCAGCTTTCCGCATAACGACATGGAAGCCTTGGAACGACTGCTTCAGGAGCATCGTCCCAAGGCGCAGCGTGCGCTTATCGTTACCGAAGGCGTCTTCTCCATGGACGGCAACATCGCCCACCTTCCTGAACTTGTGAAACTCAAGAAGACCTGGGGGTGCTTCCTCATGCTTGATGAAGCGCATTCTTTGGGCGTCCTGGGTGCAACGGGGCGAGGTACAGCCGAACACTTCGGTATCAATCCGAAGGAAGTGGATCTCTGGATGGGGACGCTCTCGAAGACCTGCTGTGGCTGCGGCGGCTACATTGCTGGAAGCGCTGAAGTTGTCGAACTTTTAAAGTTCACGTCGCCGGGCTTTGTCTACAGCGTCGGCATGTCGCCTGTTCTCGCCGCTGCATCGGATCGAGCCATTCATCTCATGCTGGCCGAGCCCGAACGCGTGAAGAAGCTGCAGGAGGTGAGCCACGAGTTTGTTCGCTATGCAAAGGAAAAGGGGCTCGACACCGGTGCTGCCGAAGGCTATGCCGTCGTGCCGCTCATGCTCGGCAGCTCTCTTCTGGCAGGCAAGCTTGCTGCGCGTCTCTTTGAGCGAAAGGTGAATGTCATGCCGATCATCTATCCGGTGGTGGAAGAGGGGGCCGCACGCCTGCGCTTCTTCCTTTCGGCGGCACACGACATAGAGCATATTCATCGTGCAATTGATCTCGTATGTGAGGAATTGTCCAAGGCACGGGAGGAGATGGCTAAGATGACCGGGAAACCGTAAGGACAGGCCAATTGGATTCGCAAGAACGGAGGACATATGTCGATAGAGCCGCATACATCTCCGACAGTTGAAGCGGTCGCCTCTTTGCAGAAAGAGGCGGAGAGGGTGAAGCCAGGCAATCATGTCGAGCAAGTGAAGACGGAGTCGGAGACTCTGGAGACGGTCGCAACTTTTGGCGGTCTTCCGATGGGGGATCTCATCGCCCGTCCCGTTCTCGAAGCTTCCAAGGCGCAGCAGGCGCTTGCCGAAGGCTATTTGACGGCCCTCGATAGGGGCGCTTTGCCGCCGGATTATGACAGCAATTCGAAGACATGAGAGCGCGGATTGTCGCTTTCAATCTCCCGTCTGAATCCAACGGACGGCAGTTCGGTTGGTGTGCAGAAGCCTTGTCCGAGTCAGTTGTCCACTTCACTTTTTCATTGGTTTAAATGATTCACGTTTTTTCTTCCGGCATCTCAAAGATTCAAAATCTTGAAATTTTTCTTCAGGATGAAATCAAAAAATATGGTGAATTGACTTTTCACGGTGCTTGGGAGAGCCCTAAGGCGCAATCGGGTGATCTCGTCATCGGATGGGGGCATAAGAAAACGGCGGAAAAAGCACGTGTCTTTGCGCATAAGCATGCGCTTCCTTATCTGGCACTAGAGGATGGCTTTCTACGCTCTCTGCGGCTTGGTGTTGAGGGGGAGCAACCCCTGTCTCTGTCGTTCGATCGTACTGGCGCTTATTACGATGCCGGCTCAGCGTCCGACTTAGAGGCCATGCTCAACAATACAGGCTGGTGTACGGGGACGGTCTTGGAAGAGGCGTGTGCAGCCATTGCGCGCTTTAAGTTTTATGACCTTTCTAAATACAATAACGCTCCCTCCTTTACGTCTGCAGACAAGGTCAAGCTTTATAACAAAGCGGGTGTCAAGCCCGGTCAAAAGCTGATTCTCGTTGTCGACCAGACGGAGGGGGATGCAGGCATTGCATTGGGAAATGCCAACGCGCAGTCTTTTCAAGCGATGTTGTCGGCTGCCTTGGCAGTTCCCGATGCGGTGGTTGTTGTCAAAACGCATCCCGACGTATTAAGCGGCAAAAAGCACAGCTGCTTCGGCACGCTTCCGCCTAATGTCTATGTGATGTCGGAGAGTTTTGCACCGCTCTCCTTTGTGGAGGCCTTTGATGAGGTCTATGTCGCCACTTCTCAGATGGGGTTTGAAGCTCTTTTGATGGGAAAGGTGGTACACACCTTCGGGGCACCCTTCTACGCCGGCTGGGGATTGACTATTGATCATGGTGACATCCCGGGACGACGCAAGGGTCGACCAACGCTTGAGCAGATGTTCGCGGCAGCTTATCTCAAGCTCTGCCGCTATGTGAATCCCGTCACGAAGTCCCGCATTGCCTTGGCGGAGGCCATCGACATCATGGCGGCCCGCCGACAGGCCAATGAAGAAAATCGCCGCGATTACGTTGCCGTCGGATTCCGACGCTGGAAGTGGCCGCATGTGAAGGCTTTTGCATCGTCTACGGGCGGGACCATTCAATTTGAAGGTGAAGTCGAGTACGGTATTGATCTGGCTGCTCAGGAAGGTAAGACTGTGCTTATTTGGGCAGGCAAGGCAACCGATGCCGTGGTCGCTCGCTGCCGTCGGCGTCATGTGCCGCTCATTCGAATGGAAGACGGCTTCCTGCGCTCCGTAGGGCTCGGAGTCGACTATCACTATCCCTTCTCGCTAGTGATGGATGATTGCGGGATCTATTTCGATCCGGCACGGCCTTCCAGACTCACCCATATCCTTCAAAACATTCAAAAGCATCCGGATCTACCTCGTCTGCTTGAACGAAGCGACAAGCTGATTCAGCTGATTGTGGAAAATGGCTTGAGCAAATACAACACGCCGTCTGATCCTGCAGTTGTCGAGCAGCTACAAGCTTTACCGAGGGATCGCACCATTGTGCTGGTACCGGGACAGGTGGACGGTGATGCGTCGGTGAGGCGCGGCGGGGGGATGATTCAGTCGAACGAAAAGCTGCTTCAAGCCGTTCGCAGAGCCAATCCGTCGGCATTCATCATTTTTAAACCTCATCCTGATGTTGTGACGGGCAATCGTGAAGGCACGATATCGGAAGAAACCGTCAAAACTTGTACTGACTTGATTGTGATGTCCGGCAGTTTGAACGATTTCTGGCCTTATGTGGATGAGGTGCATACCTTGACCAGTTTGTCGGGATTTGAGGCACTATTGCGCAACAAAAAAGTTGTGACTTACGGTATGCCTTTCTATGCTGGATGGGGTTTGACAACGGATTTCGCCGCTGAAAAAAGAGTGGATACCGCGTTAACTCTTAGGGAGTTTGTTTCATGCATTATAATACTCTATCCGAAATATTGGGACTGGGCAACAGCCGCTGTTTGTTGCCCAGAAGACGTGTGTTATCGCATCTTGCGCCATGAGCAGCCCGAAGTCGGACTGTGGATTATGATCTGTCGCCTTGCTAAGGTTGTACGCAGAAAATTTGCTCGCGCATAGAACGAAATGCGTCTCTAAAGGAAAAGCCATAAATGAAGACGAAATCGATTTTACTGTTGACTGCAGCAACAGCAGTCATGTTGGGAGGCTGTCAGGCTCCCCGCGGATTGCAGCATGAAGTGGCCGCGGCCCAAGTTGTTGTCGACAAACAACAAGCTCCTGAATTTCAGAGCTTCGCACAAACACTTGTCGATCAGCCGATGGGAAGCGTGGAGGTGAACAATGTCACGCCCTTTGGCTCGGCTCAAATTTCCAAGGATCGTGAATATGTGAATGGTCTGGGTGAAACGTGTTATCGCTTTACCGTAACGACTGAAAACGATCGAAAGCACGTGGCGGTTTGCCGCGGCAAGGATCGGCAGTGGCGCTATGTCGAGCTCGTGCATTAAGGCTCCTACGTTTTGGACTGATCTGAAGCGCGGTGCGATTGTTGAAGCTCGCGTGATTGTTGCGCTTATGCTGCGTGAAATTCACACGATCAACGGTAACAGCAAGCTTGGTTATCTCTGGGTGTTGATTCAGAGTATTTTTGGTATTGCTGTTTTCTGGTGCGTGCGTCATTTCATGGGAGCCAGTCAGGCTCCTCATGGAATGGGTATGGCCATGTTTCTGGCAATCGGGTTTGGAGTTTGGAACATTTTTTCTGACACCATTGGACGTTGCATGACTGCAGTCAGCGGGAATAGAGCGCTGTTGACGTTTCCACAGGTCACGGAATTGGACCTCATGATCGCCAGAACACTCGTTACGACGGCTACGCAGGTATTGGTGACGGCATTGATCATCGGAGCGGGGACGTTTTTTCTTGGCGAGCCGTTTATGTTGGGAAATATGGCTTTGCTCCTGACATTGCTGGTTTTTATTCCGCTGTTGTCTCTGGGGTTCGGCTTAGTGCTTTCCTCCCTGGCGGTTTTTATCCCGGCACTTGATAAAGTTGTGCCGATGATTTTGCGCATTCTCTTTTTTGTCTCTGGTGTCTTTTTTTCCATTTCCATTTTCAGTCAATCTGTCTCCGAATATCTCTTGTGGAATCCGATCATGCATGCCGTTGAACTCTGTCGTGAAGCGATGCATGCGCCTTATGTCGTGCCCGGCGTGAGCTTGAGCTATTTGTGCCTTAGCGCGCTGACGACATGTGCCTTGGGTGGTTTTTTTGAGCGCTACGTTCGCAGTCGCAGGATGGATCAATGATCGAATTACAAAATGTCTGCAAGCGTTATCGCGTCAAAACCGGATGGCACACGGTGCTCGACAATGTCAGTCTGAGAATTGAAGAGGGCAAAAGCATCGGGATTCTCGGTGTAAACGGTGCCGGGAAGTCGACGATGATTCGCATCATCGGCGGCGCTGAGCTCCCCGATTCCGGCCACGTCATACGCACATCGCGCGTGTCGTGGCCGATTGGCTTTAGCGGGTGCTTTCATGGAACATTGACGGGGCGTGAAAACTTGCGCTTCGTCTCTCGTGTTTATGGAGCTGACATTCGCAAGGTCACCGAGTATGTGGAGGATTTTGCCGAACTCAGCGACTACATGGATATGCCGGTCAAGACCTATTCATCCGGTATGCGTAGCAAGCTGGCATTCGGATTGTCGATGGCGATCGGCTTTGACTTTTATCTGATTGACGAAGCGTATTCCGTCGGTGATGCGGCTTTCAAACAGAAGGCGGATAGAGCACTGAAGGAAAAGGCTTCGACGTCGACGCTTATTTTTGTATCGCACAGCATGGCTGCAGTCAAGCAAAATTGCCTGTGCGCTGCGGTGCTCAATGCCGGTCAGTTGGTTTATTACCCTGACGTCAATGAGGCCATTAAGGTTTATACGGATATTTGCAATGCAAAACGAAGATAAGAACGAAGTGGCAGCTGCAGCACCTGTACCTGAGGTGATGCCCGCACTAGTCGCATCAGAAGGCGCACCGGCTGCTGAAAAGAAGCTATCGAAATGGAGGGAAAGGTGGCAGCAGCGCTCCGCTTTTGAAAAGGAATTCAGTAGCTTTGTAGCGTTGCCGACTATTCTGACGTTCGGTTATTTTGCGCTGATCGCCTCTCCGATGTACGTGTCGGAGACGCAGTTTGCCGTCAAGGATGTCGTAGAGCAGGGCGCAGGCATTGACATCGCGTCTCAGATTTTCAAGACGTCCTCTTCGTCTGTTCAGAATGCACGCATTGTCGAAGCGTATCTGCGCTCGCCGGATCTCTTTAATGCCTTGGATCGTGAGCTGAAGGTTGTTGACTACTATTCATCCGGCTCGCATGACTGGATTTCCAGATTGGCGAAAAATCCCACGGCTTGGGATAAGGAAACATTCTGGTCCAAGGTCTCTCAGCCCAAGCTCGACGTCGACAGCGGCATCGTGACTTTTACTGTGCGTGCCTACGATCCTCAGATGGCGCAGAATATTGCACAGGCTACGCTAAAAGCGAGCGAAGCGCTTGTCAACGAGATGAACGAACGCTCTCGCAATGATTCGATAAAGCTGGCATCTTCTGAAGTCAAGCTCGCTCAGCAGCGTGTGACACAGGCTCAGACGGCTTTAGAAGTTTACCGGGATGAGCACCGCGACTTGGATCCGAAGGCGACGGCTTCCGGACTTCAGACGTTGGTGTTCGAGTTGGAGGGCGAGCGATCCAAGCTAAAGGCGCAGCTTGAAGAAGCGCGTTCTTATATGAAGCCGAATGCACCGATGGTGCGCAGCTTGGAAAAGCGCCTGACTGCTGTTGAATCGCAGCTTAAGGCAGAAAAAGCCCGCATCGCCGGGAGAGAAGCGGCTTCAACTTTGAATGCCTGGGTCTCTCAATATGAAAATCTGATGATTGAAAGCGAGTTTGCTCAGAAACAGTTGCTATCGGCTATGTCGGCACTTGAGCAGGCTCGTGCGATGGCTTTAGCGAAAACCCAATACATCGTGCCGATCCAACAGCCGACGCTTCCGGATGAATCCCGCTATCCGCGTACGTGGGTCTTTACGCTTTGCGCCTTCTTCGGGTTCTTCTTCTTATACGGAATGGTGCGACTGATCATTGCGTCCATTCGTGAACATGCTGGTTTTTAAACAAAAGAGTCAGAAATGCAGTTCAATTCATTGAAAATCGCAGTGATGACGGCACTCCTTTCGGCACCTTTGTTGTCGAATGGGGTGTTTGCCGCTGTGGACAGCGCGATCATGTATGAATCTGCGCTCGGAAAAAGTTCCAATCCGGCTCCCTCAAGCTTGGGGTTGCCGCAAACGCCTTCGGCGATGCCGACGGCTGCAATGATGGGTCCTAACGGTACGCAGTTGAATGGAACGTTTACGCAGGAATATCGTCAGGCGACTTTGCCGACGACGAATGTGGCGGTACCGGCTTGGGCTCAAGGACCGCTCACAAATGCGACGTCGGTTGTTCTTCGTCCGTTTGCAGCCAATCTATTTGAAGGCCGCTTTGCCGGGACGTTCAGCGATATGACATCGGCCGATTACATCCTCGCACCGGGGGATCGAGTGGTCGTCCGTGTCTGGGGAGCTCGTAGCTACGACGATGTGTTGGTGGTTGATCAACAAGGGAACCTCTTCCTTCCGGAAATTGGGCCGATTCATGTGGCCGGTCTTCGCCAGGGGAGCCTCCTCTCTGCAGTGAGGCAGGCCATTGGTCGTGTGTACACAGACAATGTGCAGGTTTATGTGAATCTGCAGAGTGCCCAGCCTGTCGCCGTATATGTGACGGGCTTTGTCAACAGTCCTGGTCGCTATGCCGGTGGTTCTCTGGACTCGATCATGTCCTTCATCGATCGAGCCGGGGGGATTGATGCGAATCGAGGTAGCTATCGCCATATTGAAGTGATTCGCAACAAGAAGATTGTTGAAAAGCTTGACCTCTATCGTTTTGCTCTTGAAGGTACCGTTCCGAATCTTCGTTTGAAGAACGGTGACGTGATTCTCGTGAAGGAGAAGGGCATTGCAATTTCGGCTTACGGTTTGTTGCGTGAGGAAGCTGCTTATGAATTTTCGAAGCCTACGGTTGCCAAGGGATCTGGTCTTATTGAGCTTGCATCGCCTGAACGCAATGTCTCGCATGTGAGTGTTACCGGCACTCGCAATCAGGCGCCCTTCAACCGTTATTTTTCGATTGAAGAATTTAAGACGTTTACCTTGTCTGATGGTGACATTGTTGAATTTGTGGCCGACAAGCCGGGCGAAACGATTATGGCAACTGTGCAGGGAGCCATCACCGGTGCATCTCGCTATCCGATCAAGAAGACGATGAAGCTGCGTGATCTGCTTCGCCAGATTGAGGTGGAGCCTGAACTGGCGGCTACCGATGCCATTTATTTGCGTCGCAAGAGTGTGGCGCGTGATCAGAAGGCTGTGATCCAGGATTCGCTTCGTCGACTTGAGCAGACGGCTTTGACGGCGACCTCAAGTACGCCTGAAGAAGCTCAGATTCGTGTAAAGGAAGCAGAACTCATTCAGGACTTTGTGAAGCGTGCTTCGCAGCTTGAACCCGATGGCGTTGTGGTGATTTCTCGTCGTGGCCAGGTCTCTGACTTGTGGCTTGAAGATGGTGATGAGATCATCATCCCGCAGAAGTCCAATGTGGTCATGGTGACGGGGGAAGTGGTTCTTCCCAAGGCTGTGGCTTTTGAGCAGGGGATGACGTTGGATGATTATTTGGCTTCTGCCGGTGGTGTATCGGCTAGAGCTAATGATGAACAGATTTTGGTGGCCAAGCAGAACGGTGAAGTGGGATTGGCGGATAGCCTGGGTATTGCACCAGGTGATCGGATTCTAGTCTTGCCGAAGGTGGACACTAAGGGAATGCTGATGGCGAAAGACTTGATGCAGATTATTTATCAAATTGCTGTCGCAACGAAAATTGCAATTGATATTTAAAAAATGAGCAGAATCAAAAAAGCGATATTAACGCCTCATCTATTTTTAAGGGATCTTCTGATTAAAAGATACCCGGTTAAGTACTCAGAGTTGAAATGTAGTATAGATGAGCTAGTTGGAATTAAGATTGCGCTTTCAGAAATTGAAGCAATCGACGAAAGGGTCTCTAATACAGCCCAGATTGACGTAGTATTTACATGGGTAGATAGTTCAGATTTAAAGTGGCAGGAAAAATTCAGAAAGTATGTACAAGCCGAATCCTCCCTAAGATCCCCTGCTGCGACTGATCAAGCGAGATTTGAGAATCATGATGAATTGTATTTCGCTGTAAATAGCGTTTTAAAAAATATTAACTGGGTAAGAAAAATATTCATTGTCACGGATTCTCAAATTCCGAACTGGCTTACTTCTTTAAGCAAAGGCGAAAGAGACAAGATAATAATTGTTGATCATTCTGAGATTATTGAGTCAGAGTATTTGCCTACGTTTAACTCGCATGTTATTGAGGCAAACCTATATAAAATACCAGGCCTATCGGAGGAATTTATTTACTTTAACGATGATGTATATGTGGCCAGAGACTTAAGTAAGAGTCACTTCTTTCGGTCAAATGGTTTAGCTTCGGTGTTTGCATCAAATAAGGTTGTGGCTGACTTAACAACTAAAAGAGTGACCGCTACTTCATATGCCTCGCAAAACACATTAAAGTTGTTAAATCAATATTATGGCCAGGTTCCTTCAAGTCTACTGCAGCATACATATATCCCACTTAAAAAAGAAGTCTTTGTCCTTGCTGAAAATATATTCCATGATGAAATTAAAAGATTTCAGCATAATAAATTCAGATCTAGAGATGACATCAATGTTGGAACCTTCCTGGTTCCGTGGATGATGTATTATGAAGGGGAGGCATTGATTTCCAGAGACATCTGTTTTTACTTTAACTGGAGATCGAATGATGGGAAGGCGCAGATGAAAACTTTACTAAAGAAAAAGAGTGAAGGCTATAGACCTGATTCTATTTGTACAAATGATTTCATAAAAAGCGACGAAGAAGACGGGACTTGTTTAAGCAGTTTTTTAACAGAATATTTCAAGGCGGATTGAAAAAATGTATTTGTTCAGCATAGTGATGCCTATCTACAACGTAGATAAATGGCTTGAGGAGGCCTTTACAAGCCTTGTTAATCAGAAAGGCATCAACTTCGAAAATGAGGTTGAGGTCATTCTTGTAAATGATTGTAGTCCGGATAATTCAAAGGCTATTTGTCTTAGATATGCTAATGAGTATAAAAATGTAAAATACATAGAAAATCCTAAGAACAAAGGACTTTCTGCTACTAGAAATGTTGGTCTTCAGGCTGCATCGGGAAGGTATGTTAATTTTTTAGATCCTGATGATATTCTTTCCAGCAATGTTCTTGCGGAAATCAAATCATTTATTGAATGCAATATCGAGAGAATCGCACATATTTCGATACCATTGATATTCTTTGAAGCTGAGCATGGGCTTCATGCAAAGTATAAATTCATCGGTGACAAAAATCGTATTGTAGATTTAAAAAATGAGCCATACAATTTTATTTTATCATCTGCGAGTTCGTTCTATAAACGTGAAGATATTTTGAATAATGGATTGCTATATGATGAAACCTTGTTTGGGGAAGAAGATACAAAACTAAATTTTGAGTTGTACAGAGAAATATGCCCGAGATATGCATATGTCTGTGAAAATGGTGTTGCCTATCATTATAGGCGAAGGAAAGATGCTAATTCACAGGTTGATAAAAGTAAGATCCGAAAAGAAGCTTTTTATACGCCGGCGGATCTCGTTGAGATGGTGAAAAATTATAAAGGAATATCAGATGAAGTCATCTACGAATTATCTATTTATGAGCTTCGTTCGCGATTAAAGAATATTAGATGTTCGATTTTCGAGACGGATGAGGAATTCCTTTCAGTTTTGAACAGGTATAGATCCATCATTCGTCAAATCCCAGAATCATTTATTTCAGAGAAGACTAAATTTCTGGATATTAATCAAAAGCTGTTATTCCTGACGAAAATTTATTCCGAACCTCTTAAATTATATGAAGATGGATTATTGCATACGAAGTATGGCACTCATGGTGTGTTGCGAATCAATGACCTTCCACTTGATATCAAAGCAATTTGTCTGGATAAAAATGAACTAAGACTTGATATTGTGCTTAATCTCTACGGTGTTCAGCATGTTCGCCCAGTGATTATGGAAGAAAATTCGAAGACGATTATTTTCCCTTCGAAAACATTTGAAACCGATAGTGTTTATATCAAATCAGTAGATTCGATAAAGGCCTCTTCTAAGGTTCAATACTCCAGGTTGGCGATTCCTCTAGATAAGATCGGGAAGTATCGATTATATTACTATAATGACCTTACTGGTTACTTGCATATAGCTAATAGGATTCAAACCTATTCAGAAAATCCATTTTTGCCAGCAAGCGTCTTTAACTCGTCGTCATTCAAGAAATATACAACCTTTGGGACCTCTGTATCCTTTTATAACAGAGTTTTCATAGTTGCAAATAGCAATTTCTTTAGAAAACTGACTGATAGGGTTAAAACCGTCATTTCGATTTACAATAAGCATAACAAATTTAAGTGGCTTCGCTTCTGCAAAATCGGTGAGCCTAAGTACTGGCTATTTAATGACAGACCTATCAATGCTAACGATAATGCCGAAGCGTTATTTGCATTTGTTAATTCTCATTATCCGGATATTGCTAAAAAAAGTTATTACGTCCTTTCTAAAAACTCTTCTGAAATAGGTCGTATCAGTAAAATAGGTAACGTTGTAATTCAAAATAGCCTAAAGCACAAGATTTTATATTTGAATGCAAAGTATATTTTGACATCTCACTTAGCGACCTCGTTTTTTAAGCCTATTTCATTCCGGTTTTTGAAATATTATAATGATCTTGTTGATTCTAAGATAGTTTGGTTACAACATGGCATTACAATGAATGATATTGAGTATGGAGCTAACAAGTTTCATAAGCAAATTGACAAGATTGTTGTTGCTGCCAAGCTTGAGGAACAGATTTTTTCTCGACATAAGTACTTTTTCGACAGTACTGACATTCTTAAAACGGGATTTCCTAGATACGATAATCTTCATAATAAGCCATCGAAAAAAATATTAATCATGCCTACTTGGAGATCATATTTGAGCGGGAAGATATTATCGAATGGAATGCATGCTGCTATCCAGGGCTTTGAAGAATCTGATTTTTACAAGTGTTATTCAAAACTTTTATCAAATAGGCGTTTTTTAAGTATTCTAAAAAGTAAAGGGTATAGTATTACTTTTGTTCTGCATCCTGGGTTGAGGCAGTATTCAAGTTGTTTTAAAAAATTCGAGTCGGCAAATGTGAAAATTATTTCAAATCCAACGGTTTCGTATAGGGAGTTGTTCAATACGTCAGCCTTAATGATTACTGATTATAGTAGTGTATTCTTTGACTTTGTGTATCAGAAGAAACCTTGTATTTTCTATCAATTTGATAAGAAAGATTTCTTCGAGAAGCATTACAATGAAGGCGAGTTTAAGTTTGATTTAATGGCGCCAGGGCCAATTTGCGTTTCCGATGTTGATGTTGTTGATTGGGTAATTAAGCACATGAATAACGAAATGAAGATGTTCCCTGAGTACATGAAGCGGTCCGATGACATCTATATTAATAGGGATACGCTTAACTCGCATAGAATTATTAAGGAACTCATGGCTTATGACTAGGCAGCATATTAGGTTAAAAGAGTTTGATCATAACATAACGAAGGTTCATGTTCCTACTGAAGCATATCTTTGGGGAGCGCCTCAACTTGATAAGCTGAGAGCATACTATCAACATACTGATAATGATGGCTTTATAAAAACCGGTAACTGTTTTTATTGTGATTACACTGTTGCTATAGTTGGTGACTCTTTTGTCGAAAATATTTTCGTCGATGAGGGCTACAGATTTGAGTCAGTTTTGGAACGTAAGTTCCTTATGGATGGCCGACGAGTAAAAGTTATTAACGCTGGTGTTTCCGGCATGACTGGTTTGTCCGCATTTAATTTGATTTTAAATAAATTAGTACGAATTAAGCCGGATCTAATTATATTTGTGCAACCATCCAACGACTTTTCTGCCTTGCTTTATGAGGATGGTTATTTTAATGATAGCAATAGATTTGCTAATCTTGTGCCTCCAAAGGATACTCATAAGCCTATCTTTGAAACTATAAATGAAAATAAAGCACAAATCTATAAAAATATTGTCTTGATGAGTAAGCTCTGTGAGCTTTATGGAATGAAGTTGATCATAGCAACCTGTGCTGCAAATAGTAGTAAAAGACAACTTGCGATGATGAATAATATTATTAGAGATCAGGAAGTTAATCTTTGCTACCAAATGATTGACCTCGATAAAATTCTAGATAAAGGTGCAAAGTACTACTACGATAGATGCCATTTAAACAAAAATGGATCTGAACATTTAGCTGATGTATTGCAGAGATTTATATATGATAAAGGTTATTTAGATGCTGTTCCTATGAATAATATACAGCTTGAGGATAGTCTCATAACTAATTTAATCGATAGTAATAGTACTGATTCAGCAACGCTTACGCTAACTGGCGTTGATGATCGAGTAGAGGCTTGGCTTTCCTTTACTACCAACCCTAAAAACGTAACAGTAGCTTATTCGTTATTCGATTTTACTGTTGAACTAATTTCTGATGAAAAGATCTATAAGTTTAATGTTGCTGGCGCATCTAATAAATTTTTGCAACAAACAATTGATTTAAATAGATGCGTTCCAGGGGTGTATAAATTAAAAGTCGCTGCAAATCAAGACTTGCCATTTGTTCTCGAAGATATACGTTTTTTTTCAGTAAATACTGAAATTACTTTTAAGAAGAGTTGTTTATGTGTGGAATAGTTGCTGCTGTTGGGAAGTGTAATGTCATACCTTACCTTATTGAAGGACTGCGACGTCTAGAATATAGAGGCTATGATTCCTGTGGGATAGCTACTTTAATTAATGGGGTTATTAAAAGAGTACGTACAATCTCGCGTGTTCAGGATCTCTTCGAAGGTATTAGTAAAGATAATGTAACGGGTACGGTAGGTATTGCTCATACAAGATGGGCGACTCATGGTGCGCCCGAGGTATGTAATGCTCATCCGCATATCTCGAGTGGTCACATAGCAGTCGTTCATAACGGCATCATCGAGAATTATGAAGAGATTCGCCGCGATCTCCAGGCAAAGGGGTATGAATTTACGAGCCAGACAGATACGGAAGTAATTGCACATCTTATCAATGATTACGATGATAGAGATCTGCTTCAGGCCGTCATGGAAGCGGTCAAGCTCCTTCGCGGTAGCTATGCAATTGCGGTAATTGCCTCCGATGAGCCTAATCGCGTTATTGCAGCTCGTCAGGGGTCGCCTATGATTGTTGGGCTAGGAGATGGCGAGAACTTCGTTGCATCCGATGCCATGGCCGTTGGGGGTATGACGGAACGAATCGTCTATATTCATGAAGGTGATGTTGTTGATGTTCGGCCGGATTCCTGGAAGGTTTATGAGCGTACCGAGGGCGGGGATTACATTCCGGCCAAACGAGAAGTTCAGGTTGTGCATGCCTATGCTGATGCCGTTGAACTGGGATCTTATCGTCATTTTATGCAGAAGGAGATTTTCGAACAGGTTCGTGCGGTGAGCGACACGCTTGAAGGTGTGGCGGCTTTCTCTCCTACGCTGTTTGGTGCAGACGCTGAAGGCATCTTCCGTAATACGAAGCGATTGTTGTTCCTTGCTTGTGGCACATCCTACTATGCTGCGCTTACGGCCAAGTATTGGATTGAGGAAGTTGCCGGCATTCCGTGCGATGTGGAAATCGCAAGCGAATATCGTTATCGCGTTTCTGTGTCCGATCCTCAGACGCTAGTGGTGACGATTTCTCAGTCTGGTGAAACTGCTGATACGCTTGCAGCGCTTCGTCATGCTCGAGATGATCTTGGCATGACGAAGACGCTTACGATTTGCAATGTAGCAACCTCGGCCATGGTGAACGAAAGCCGTTTGGCATACATCACGTGCGCGGGTGTTGAGATCGGCGTGGCTTCAACAAAGGCATTTACAACGCAACTGACAGCACTTTATTTGCTTGCATTCACCCTTGCCAAGATAAACGGTCGTTTAAAAACGTCTGCTGAAGAGTTCGAACTTAAACAGTTGCGCTATTTGCCAGTTGCCATGAGTGCTGTACTCGCACTTGAACCTCAAATCATTTCTTGGGCAGAAAGTTTTGCGAACAAACAGCATGCACTATTCCTTGGCCGAGGCGTGCATTACCCGATAGCACTCGAAGGCGCTCTCAAGCTCAAAGAAATCAGTTATATTCATGCTGAAGCTTATCCTGCTGGTGAGCTTAAGCATGGTCCGTTAGCCCTTGTTGATAGCAATATTCCTGTTCTTGTGATTGCTCCTAATGACAGCCTGATTGAAAAACTAAACAGCAATATGCAAGAAGTTAAGGCTCGCGGGGGGGAGCTATATGTTTGCGCTGATTCTGATGCTCTGATAGATAATACCGTTACTGAACATATCTTGCGTTTGCCTAGTCATTCAGGCTTATTATCGCCGATTCTACAAACTATTCCTCTGCAATTGCTAGCTTATCATACTTCGCTGTTGCGCGGTAATGATGTTGATAAGCCACGTAACCTTGCTAAAAGTGTCACAGTTGAATAATGTAATTAAGGTTTGGAAAATGAAACTATTGCTTACTGGTGGTATGGGATTTATTGGTTCTCATACAGCCGTTGCTCTTCTTGAAGAAGGCTACGATGTTGTCCTTTATGATAATCTCTCAAATTCAGATCGTTCTGTACTCGATCGAATTGAAATGATAACGACGAAACGGCCAGTTTTTATACATGGTGATATTCGAGATAGAAATTCCATTGAGAATGCGCTGGAAGGTGTAGATACCGTAATTCACTTTGCAGGACTTAAGTCCGTCGGTGAATCAGTTAGCAAGCCCACTGAATATTATGATAATAACGTTAATGGAACTTTGGTATTGCTCTCATCAATGTGCAAAAAGGGTGTAAAGCGTATTATTTTCAGTTCATCTTCTACTGTCTATGGAACTCCTCAAAGCTTGCCTCTAACTGAGAAAAGTCCTACGGGGGAACCTACTAATCCATATGGCCGTTCAAAGCTGCATATTGAACAGATCTTAAGTGACGTCTGTAAAGCGTATCCGGAATTTAGCGCTGTTTGTCTCAGATATTTTAATCCTATTGGTGCTCATCCTTCCGGTCTTCTTGGAGAGGATCCCAATGGTATTCCTAATAACTTGATGCCTTATATTGCTAGAGTTGCAAATGGAACGTTGCCTCGGCTTCGTGTCTTTGGAAATGACTATCCGACGCCTGATGGAACAGGAGTACGCGATTTTATCCATGTTGTAGATCTTGCTGATGGTCATGCAAAGGCTGTTCCATACATTATGGAACATACAGGGTGGATTGCTATTAATCTCGGATGTGGGCGCGGTTATAGCGTGCTTGAGGCGGTAAAGGCTTTCGAAAAGGCAAGTGGCTGCAAAATTCCTTATGAGCTTGTTGAACGAAGAGAAGGTGATATTGCAGCCAATTGGTGTGACCCGTCACGAGCAGAAAATCTTCTTGGGTGGAAAGCGAAATTTACGCTCGATGATATGTGCAGAGATGCATGGAATTTTGAAAAGCATAAGGGTGAGACAATTGATATCAAGTAGGAGATATTTTGATACTGATGGTGTGCGCGGCCGAGTCGGCAAGGCTCCCATCACGCCAGATTTTGTGCTTCGTCTCGGCCAGGCGGCTGGGCGGGTCCTTCGCCGGCAGAGTCCGACGGGCCACGCGACCGTCCTGATCGGCAAGGATACCCGCGTCTCGGGCTATATGCTCGAGGCAGCCCTTCAGGCGGGCTTTTCGAGCGCGGGCGTCGATATCGTGCTCTGCGGCGCGATTCCGACACCGGCCATCGCCTACCTGACGTGCGCCCTTCGCCTTAATGCGGGCGTGGTGATTTCTGCGAGTCACAATCCATACGATGACAACGGCATTAAGTTCTTCTCGGGCGAAGGGACGAAGTTTCCCGACGCCGTCGAGCGTGAAATCGAAGACGAGCTCGATGCGGGCTGCGTCTGCGTGCCGTCTGCCGAGCTGGGCAAGGCCCGCCGGCTAGACGATGCGGCGGGCCGGTACATCGAGTTCTGCAAGTCGACGATCGACTTCAGCACCGATCTTAAGGGCCTTCGCATTCTGGTCGACTGCGCCAATGGAGCGGCGTATCACATTGCGCCCGACGTCTTCCATGAACTCGGTGCCGAAGTGGTCGCAGTGGGCAATGCGCCCGACGGTCTTAATATCAACGACGGCGTGGGGGCGACGCACACCGAAAATCTCTCGCGCCTGGCGGCCGAGCACGGCTGCGACGTTGCGGTGAGCCTTGACGGCGACGCCGACCGCCTCATCATGGCAGATGCCGAAGGACATGTTTATAACGGCGACGAGCTCCTCTACGTCATCGTGCGCGACCGCATGCAGGCGGATCCCGTGGCGGGCGTCGTCGGCACGCTGATGACCAACTATGCGCTTGAGCGGAGATTTGAGGAAATGGGCGTCGGCTTCGTGCGCGCCAAGGTGGGCGACCGCTATGTGCTTGAGGAGCTGAAGCGAAACGGTTGGCTTTTCGGCGGTGAAACCTCGGGCCACATTCTTGCGCTCGACCGTCAGACGACGGGAGACGGCATCGTGAGTGCTCTGCAGGTGCTTTCGGCGATGCGCCGTAGCGGCAAGACGCTTGCCGAATTGACGTCCGATCTGATGCTCCTGCCGCAGGTGCTCGTCAACAAGCGCATCCCTGCGGGTTATGATTGGCAGAATGACCGCGAGTTCTCACGCACGGTCGAAGCATGTCGTACCGAAGTTGAGGGCGTCGGCCGCGTGCTGATCCGCCCGTCCGGGACGGAACCGCTGCTTCGTATCATGGTTGAAGCCGAAGATGGCGAACTCGCTTCTCAGCTTGCCCATCGCATGGCAGACAGCCTTTCCGTGCCTGCCAGGTGAGGGCGGGGGGGTCTGGTAAGAGCCAGATGGCAGTTGGTGTCCTCTGGCTATTTTCACTGTGTGAGCGGTCGCTTCCCGTTTTCGACTGTGATTTGATGCGGGCGAGACAGGGTCAGTTTCCCTGCTGGAGCATCTTTTGTAAGCGTCGTCCCGGCACCGATGGTGGCGCCCGCACCGACTTCGATTGGCGCAATCAGCTGCGTGTCCGAACCAATGAAGGCGTCGTCGCCGATGACCGTGCGGAACTTGTTTACGCCGTCGTAGTTGCACGTGATGGTACCGGCGCCGACATTGACGCGCTCGCCCACGTCGGCGTCTCCGATGTACGTCAGATGGTTCACCTTGGAATCCCGACCGATCACGGCCTTCTTGACCTCTACGAAGTTGCCAATGTGGTTGTTGCCCTTCAATTCTGCACCAGGACGCAACCTCGAATATGGGCCGATGCGGGAGTCGCGGCCGACGTACGCATCTTCGAAATGGCAGAAGGGCAGAATCTGCACATCTTCCTCAACCTTCACGTTACGCATGACGCTGTAGGCGCTCACGCGGACACCGTCGCCCAACTCGACGCGGCCTTCAAAGACGCAGCCCACGTCGATCTCGACGTCGCGCCCGCAGATCAGCTCGCCTCGGACATCGATGCGGTCGGGATCGATCAGCGTGACGCCTGCTTCCAGAAGGCGATCGGCCTGCACGCGCTGCCAGGTGCGCTCAAGCGCTGCGAGCTGAACCTTGGAGTTCACGCCCTCCACTTCGTACGCATGGCCAGGCTGAACCGTGGAGATGCGGACGCCTTCAGCGGCGGCAAAACCGACGAGGTCGGTCAGGTAGTACTCCTGTTGGGCATTGTCATTGCGAAGCGCGGCAAGCCAAGTGTCCAGACGAGCGGTCGGCAGTAGCATGATGCCCGTATTGACCTCGCGAATCAGGCGCTCCTTATCGGTGGCATCCTTTTCTTCCACGATCGCTGTCACGCCGCCATCGGCGTTTCGGACGATGCGGCCATAGCCCTTGGGATTGTCCATATTGACGGTCAGAAGCACGAATTCGCTCGTCTTCGCCTCTTCCTGCATGCGGCGCACCGTATCAGTGGAAAGCAACGGCACGTCGCCGAGACAGACCAGCGTGCGATCCTCGCTCTTGTCAAGGAGCGGCCAGGCCTGCATCAGCGCATGCCCCGTACCCTGCTGTGGCATCTGTAGCGCGAACTGCACATCCTCACGGTTGGCGCAGTGTTGTTTGACCTCTTCAGCGCAGTGGCCGACGACGATCGTCTTAACCGCAGCAAAAGCTTCGACCGCCTCCAGCACGTAGTCAAGCATCGGACGTCCGGCCAGCGGCTGAAGAACTTTGGGAAGCTGGGAATGCATGCGCTTGCCCATGCCAGCAGCAAGAATGACGATATTCATGATGAGGGAAGCTCTTCAAAACCCCTGTTCCCAAGTCGAATTGAACAAAATTGTTCCGTTCGGTTTTTCTTTACAACGTCAAAAAATGGTGTTTTTTTTCCATCGCAATAGTAAAATTCTATTGCGTTAACGTTTGCGATCTTGTAACGCTATGGAAGAATTGTTTA
>ERZ1673701.1069-NODE-1069-length-26713-cov-5.595694_pt1 | contig 26713 bp, 21 predicted proteins | sample MGYA00580231_ERZ1673701 | MGnify/ENA primary metagenome ERZ1673701 (study PRJEB41218, sample SAMN15661798) | gut metagenome | host: Homo sapiens | place: Canada: London | collected 2015-08-20/2019-03-30 | study: EMG produced TPA metagenomics assembly of...
TTGGGTATTGAATAATTGTTTTTTCAGCAAAGAAAAAAATCTTTCTGCACGAAAAAAGATACAGCTGTCTGCGGTTATTAACGGTTGAAAAGCCGAGCTGTTACTTTTGCCGAATCTTCGCTTGATTTCTATTGGCTGTTTTGTGAAGTCTGACTAATTTGAGTCGCTTTTTGAAAAAAACTTATATATAGAAAAAGCCATTGACACTAAATTTATAGTATCAACGGCTTTTGGTTTAATTATGAAATAAGTGTTCCTGTGTTTCATCAAGCAAACACATACGCTATAGCGAGCTTGTTTTTATATCTGACAAGCAGCTTGTTCTCCTTTTCTTTCGTTCTAACTATATTGGGCGAATATGTGCAACATATCATTATGATTTGGATATCAACTGCTATGTGATACGGCGTAGTTTCAGAATCAAACCAATGGGAAAAATCAAAATTCACGAAAAATTGCTCCACCCTATTTAAGGAGAAAGAGATGAAATTCAAAACGATAAACACTATAATCTGTTCGGCAGCAATGTCAGTTGTTGTTGTGTCAGCGATATTTCTTGCGGAAATTATCCGTACCGCAAACGATTTGCTCCTGTTTCCGTATCTGCTGGTTGTCGCAGCGATATATGCAGCCATGCTGTTAAGCGAAAACAGGAAAACCCTCTTGTTGAAATGGGTTCTGACGCTGCCTTTTTCCTTTTTATGTTTCGAATATTTTTGGCAGACACATTATTCTGTCAGAGCGCTAAACTGGATGACAGAAGGCTATGGAAAGCAGTCTGCCGGCGGCAATTTTGCTGGTTTTCTGTTTCTTGTACTTTTATTCGTCCTCTGCGTTGCCGGCATGATATTTGCATATTCCAGGTCATCTGAAAAAATCAAACGATATACAAAAGCGCAGTCTCTGGTGAGTCTACTGATTCTCATTTTGGTGATAATCGTGGTTGTATCGTTAGAATCGTTCTTTCCATCCTATCGTGATGTGATGTCATATAGTTACGGTTAAAAATCTCCTTTCGCACACCAAACCAAAAACGGCGTTGCCGCAGGAACATTTTCCCTGCGGCAACGCCGTTTCATTTTTCAGCGTACTTTACACAAACTGACAATTACGTCTGTTTGCCGTTCGCTTTCTTTTTCTTTTCAATCTCCGCCTTTTTGGCTGCAAACTCCTTGTCGTCCAGAATACCCTCCTTATGGAGTGCCTCCAGTTTTTCCAGCAGTTTTTCCGGAGAATCGTCCTTATCCTTATTGTTGTTGGACTTCAGCTTGACACGTTTCTTTGCCTGCTGACGTTCCCGTTCCTTTTCTGCCTCTACTGCAACCAGCATTGCAGCATAGCGCTTGCGGTCGCCGAACCAGAACAGCACAATCAGGATAATACCGCCAGCCAGCGTACCCATGCCGATCCACCACCCCGGCGGTGTATAGGTCATCGTCACGGTATGCGTTCCGGCAGGCAGCCGCAGACCGATCATTGCATCTACCACAACGATCTGTCCGGAGTCACCGCTCTGATTGTTCAGACTGGTGCTGCCGTCCTCGTTCTTGACCTCTTCTACCAGGTTGTCTACACGCTTGCCGTCAACCTTGATGGACCAGCCCGGCTGATACGGGATAGAGGTCATCATGATCTGACCATCTTCTGCGGTGATCGTACCGGTGAGTTTCCGGTCGTTGCTCTTGGAAGAGTCGATCTGCCACTGGTTCTTCTTCAGCGTGTCGATATCTGCCTGGAACACATCCGGATGGTATGTGTAGAACAGGAAGTTCTTCACGATGGTGAACTTTTCATCGTTGGCAATGGTCATACGCAGCGTGATCTTTGTGCCTGGCTCGAAAGTACCCAGACGCAGGGCAATGTAGTTGTCGCCCTCGAAGTATTCACCCAGAGACTCAAAGCCGCTGTGATTTTTTGCGTATTCGTCGGCAGCCTTCCAGGTGAAGTCACCCTCGTTTTCTGCCTTCCAGCTCTCTTCGTCTGCGCTCCACTCGCTCTCGTCCCAGGTGGACATCCACAGGTTGACCTTCTTCTGGAACTCTGTCTTGAAGTAGATATAGATCGGATCGCTGGAATCTGCCACCAGGTGGAAGTCCACCGTCGGGTCACCGTCGCCGGTCACATCATACTTGGTCTGTTCGCCGTAAGGACTGGTGGTAATGGAATCGCTGACGATGGGATCTTCTGCCAGGTTCAGCGGTGTGTAGTATTCGTGCCACGATGCAAACTGACCGTTTTCATCGAATTCCGTATTGCCGCTCATGGTACTCATGAAGATGTTCTGGCTGTTGAACGGATTGTCATTGCCCAGGTGGTCGATCTTCTGTACATCTTCATCCACCATATAGCCGATGGACAGCGCATTGGTATTCTCATACGCCGTGATGGTCTTGTCCACGCCGTTTTCGTTTTTGTAGTCATATGCCCAGCGAGGTTCATACGCCGGGTTCAGACGGCGGTTCTGGTCGAAGTTTTCACCACGATCCAGTACATACTTGATGCCCAGCAGAGAGTCAGCGATCTCTGTGTTGCCGTCATAACGGGTGTAGTAGCTGTGCATACAATAGCCCATGGTCTCAATGAAGTTGATGACCCGGGTGTTCATGACAGAACTGGAGTGGGAAATACCATTCAGTCCGAGCGCCGCATTGTCGTTGACACAGCGGAAGAAAGTCTTTTCTGCACGGTAGAAACCGTCATCCTTTTCCTCCAGCATATCCGCAGCCGCTCTGCCGTTCTGCACATAGTTCTGATAGGATGCACGGGTGGAATATGCCACCTCATCGTCGATATCCTTCATGGAATCCACTGCATTATAGGTTGCCTCGCCGCCGACCATAACCAGCATCATAGTCGTCAGCGCAATGCTCACGCCACGCTTGCCCTCTGTCAGCTTGCCGCCGATCATGAAGTACAGCAGGATCAGATAGATGCCCATGAGTGCCGCAGAGATCCAGACTGCACCCTTTGCCATCTGGTCAAATTTCAGACCGGCAACAATGGCGATGATAACCACCATCACCCCGGCAGAGCCGAGCAGATGTTTCTTCTGGATGCCGTCCTTGTTGGCAAATGCAGTTGCCGCCATGGTGAGGAAGATAAAGGACAGCAGGAACGAATAGCGGAACGGCAGCCAGTTCGGCACCTGTCCGCCGTGCCACATCATGTCCACCGGTGTGATGAGCATACACATTACCATCACAACGATCAGCGCTGTATAGCCCAGCTTTTTCTTCCAGTTGATCTTCTTGTTCATGTAGAACAGCGGCAGCAGCACCAGTGTAAGCAGACCGCAGTAGATCTCCGGCTTACCCTGGACGTTAACAGAGTCATACTGTGCCGGGAGCAGCTGCGGGAACATATCCAGCAGGTCGCACAGAAGTACCAGCAGCGGTGAATCCTGCGCATTTTCCAGCAGTTTCTGACTCAGCGGGAAAGACTGGAACCGGAAACTATAGTCCGGATCCGTAAACTCGAATTTACCCAGTTTCAGTGCATTGTACACCGGCAGCAGCATGAATGCCGCACAAGCTAGTGCAATGATCGAGGAATATGCCACACGCACGATGGCGGTGAAATAGTCATAGCCCTTGCGCTTCTTGTCCGAACCTGCCAGCAGGTAGAAGAAGAAGTACAGTGCCACGAAAATGCAGATCATGTAGCCGATGTAGAAGTTTGCCACGCACATCAGCGCCAGCGGAATGATGTAGTTCAGCCGTCTGCCGTCATCGACCAGATACTCGATGCCCAGCATAATCAGCGGCAGGAATACCAGACCATCCAGCCACATGGGGTCGATCAGCTGGATCACCATATATGCCATCATGGAATACATGGTGGAGAACAGCAGGGACGGATAGGGCTGTACGTTCCGGCGCTTTTGCAGGAAATAGTTGAATGTCACGCCGGCAGCGCCCACCTTGCAAAGCTGCATGATAAGCAGGCTGCTCAGCATGAACTTCTCCGGCAGAAGCATCACGATCAAAGTAAACGGGCTGGCAAGATAATAGCCGATAATGCCCATAAATTCACCGGAAAGGTTTCTGGACCAGTTGTAGAAAATGCTGCCGTCGCCCCAGAACGCATCACGAAGTGCTTCAAAATAGTAGACGTACTGTCCGTTCAGGTCGAGGCAAAGCACGGATTCTTCGCCAAAGGGGTAGAGTCCGAAGATGGCATACGCCAGATAGGTCAGCGCAGCCGGAATGGCAAAGGCGATGAGATAGATCCGGTTTCGGACGATCCATCTTCCGATTGCCGAGAAAATGCTGCCGGCACTGATACCACGCTTGGTACGCAGCGGCACGGCTTGGGTGTTGGTGGTTGCCATGGAAGTCCTCCTTAAAGTATAGTGAGATACAGCCCGTCTCATCGGATGCAAACGGCGCTGCGGTGTGTTCCGCCGTTCCCTTCCAGCGGACAGAACAACAGATATTATCATTATAGCACAATCTTTTTCATTTGGCAAGCCCTTTTTATGCAAAAACACGCAAATTGATTTTTCTGACTCCTCCGTCCCTCCGGAACACCTCCTCTAAAGAGGAGGCAAAATGGAGAAAAACCAATTTGCGTGTTATGCTGTTATTTTTTTGAAATGCGGTTATGCCGTCTGAGCGAACTGAGAGCGGTACAGATCCGCATAGAACCCGTTCTTCGCCAGCAGCTCATCGTGCGTACCCTGCTCGATGATGTCGCCGTCCTTCATGACCAGGATCATATCCGCATTGCGGATGGTGGAAAGGCGGTGCGCAATGATAAAGCTGGTCCTGCCCTCCATCAGATGATCCATTGCCTTCTGGATCAGAATTTCGGTTCGGGTATCTACGGAAGAAGTCGCCTCGTCCAGGATCATGACCCGGTTGTCTGCCAGAATCGCACGTGCAATGGTAAGCAGCTGTTTCTGTCCCTGTGACACGTTGCTGGCGTCCTCGTTCAGCTCCATCTGATAGCCGTCCGGCAGCTGGCGGATAAAGGTATCTGCGTGGGCTGCCTTTGCGGCGGCGATGACCTCTTCGTCTGTGGCATCCAGTCTGCCGTAGCGGATATTCTCCATGATCGTTCCCTGGAACAGCCAGGTGTCCTGGAGTACCATGCCGAAAGATTCCCGGAGCTGATGCCGGTCAAAGTCCCGGACATCGTGTCCGTCCAGCTTGATAGAACCGCTGTTGACATCGTAGAACCGCATCAGCAGCTTCACCATGGTCGTTTTTCCGGCACCGGTAGGACCAACAATGGCAACTTTCTGTCCCGGATGCACCTTGGCGCTGAAATCGTGGATGATGCACTGCTCCGGCTTATAGCCGAAGGAAACGTGTTCGAAGTCCACGCTGCCACTGACATCTGCCAGCTGTACCGGATGCTCTGCGGTCTGGACTTCTTCGTCCTCTTCCAGGAATTCAAACACACGCTCCGTAGCTGCCGCCATCGACTGCACCTGGTTCAGCACCTGTGCGATCTGCTGCATGGGCTGGGTGAAGTTCTTCACGTACTGGATGAATGCCTGGATATCACCGATGGTGATGGTACCACGAATGGCGAGCAGTCCGCCGGACAGTGCCACAGCGGCATAGCCCAGGTTGCCCACAAACATCATGATCGGCTGCATCAGTCCGGACAGGAACTGGGACTTCCATGCGGAGTGATACAGGGTATCGTTTGTCTCCTGGAACTGGCGCACGGTGTCCTTTTCCTTGTTGTATGCCTGGATCACAGTCTGACCGGCATAGGATTCCTCGACCTGACCGTTGATGTGTCCCAGATATTCCTGCTGCTGCTTGAAGTACTTCTGAGACTTCTTGACCACCAGAGAGATCAGCGTCACAGAAATGGGCAGGATAATCACTGCGATCAGCGTCATCAGCGGAGAGATGCGCAGCATCATGACCAGTACGCCCACCATAGTTGCCACAGAGGTGATGATCTGGGTAATGCTCTGGTTCAGACTCTGTCCCAGCGTATCCACATCGTTGGTGATGCGGGACAGCACTTCGCCGTAGGTGCGGCTTTCGAAATATGCCATAGGCATCCGGTCGATCTTTTCGGAGATGTCTTTCCGCATCCGGTAGCAGACCTTCTGGGTCACGCCGGTCATCAGCCAGCCCTGGACAAAGTTGAACAGGGTGCTGAGCAGATACAGCCCCAGCACGAACAGCAAAATCTGTCCGATCTTCGTAAAGTCAATGCCGCCGGTTCCCTGGATCTTCGCCATCAGACCGTTTGCCAGCTCTGTGGTCGCCTTTCCCAGGATATCCGGGCCAATGACGCTGAACACAGTGGAGGCAACTGCACACAGGATCACGACGACTACCGCAGCGTGATACTTTTTCATATACACAAACAGCTTGCCGATTGAACCCTTAAAGTCCTTTGCCTTTTCCACCGGCATCTGACCGCCTCTCGGACCGCCCATGCGCCGTCTTTCATTCGCCATCTGTCACCGCTCCTTTCTCTGTGTCCTCTTCCAGTCCCAGTTCCGCTGCGGAAAGCTGAGACTTTGCGATCTGCTGGTACACTTCGCAGCTGCGCAGCAGTTCTTCGTGTGTACCCTTGCCCACGATCTTTCCCTCTTCCAGCACCAGGATCTGGTCTGCATGGAGGATGGTGCTGATACGCTGCGCCACGATAATCATGGTGCTGTCCTGCACCTGCTCGCCCAGCGCTTTGCGCAGTGCCGCATCGGTTTTCAGATCCAGTGCGGAAAAGCTGTCGTCAAAGACGAACACCTTCGGGTGCTTGGCAATGGCTCTGGCGATGGTCAGACGCTGTTTCTGACCGCCGGAAACATTGGTACCGCCCTGGGAGATATCGCTGTCGAACCGATCCGGTTTTTCTCCAATGAACTCCATCGCCTGGGCAATCTCTGCCGCCTGCTCTATCTCCGCATCCGATGCATCCGGATTGCCGAACCGCAGGTTGCTGGCAATCGTTCCGGAGAACAGCACGCCCTTCTGCGGCACAAAACCGATCTGCTGCCGCAGTTCTTCCAGCGGCAGATCACGCAGTTCCACGCCGTCCAGCGTAATGCTGCCCTCTGTGGCATCGTACAGACGAGGGATCAGATTCACCAGCGTGGACTTGCCGCAGCCGGTGCTGCCGATGATGGCTGTGGTCTTGCCCGGTTCTGCGGTAAAGCACAGGTCGGACAGGGCATCCTCTTCGGCGTGCGGATAGCGGAAATGGACATGGTCGAATGCCAGAACGCCCTTGCAGGTGTCCAGATGCTTCGGTGTCTCGTTCTCCTTGACGGAAGTCTCTGTCTGCAATACCTCGTCAATTCGTCCGGCAGCTACCGATGCACGGGGCAGCATGACAGACATCATGGTCAGCATGAGGAAAGACATGACGATCATCATAGCATAGGTGATAAACGCCGTCATAGAACCGACCTGCATGGAGCCGCCGTCCACACGGTGTGCGCCGACCCAGACGATCAGAATGGTCAGACTGTACATAATCAGCATCATCACCGGCATCATAAAGGTCATGACACGGTTGACAAACAGGTTGGTTCGGGTCAGATTCCGGTTTGCCTGGTCGAAACGCTCTTCCTCGGTCTTTTCCCGTCCGAATGCACGAATGACCGACAGACCGGTCAGAATCTCACGGGAGACCAGGTTCACCTTATCCACCAGCACCTGCATCAGCTTGAACTTGGGCATTGCAATGGACATCAGCACGCCGACGATCCCCAGAATTACCAGAACCGCCAGGACAATGACCCAGCCCATGCCTGCGCCGGTATGTACCACCTTTAGAATACCGCCCACGCCCAGAATCGGCGCATACAGCAGCATCCGCAGGAAAATCGCCGTCACCATCTGCACCTGCTGGATATCGTTGGTACTGCGGGTGATGAGAGATGCGGTGGAGAACTGATCCATCTCCGCACTGGAGAACTGCATGACACGCTGGAACACTCTTCCACGGAGATCACGTCCCACGCCTGCACCCACACGGGATGCAAAATAGCCGACGCAGATCGCCGCAGCCATCATGGCGAATGCCATCGCCATCATCTTGCCGCCGGTGCGCCAGAGATAGCTGGTCTGGATCTTATCCACGTCCAGTCCGGCATCCTTGTCGCACTGCACTGCATATGCCACGCCCATGGACTTCACCAGAGAGTCGCCCATAGTGTCCAGCATATCCTCCAGCTGGGAGCGCATCTGGTTCACTATCTCTTCCGTGAGCTGACCGCTCTGCTGCATTGCCGCAAACACCGGGCGTACATCCACACAGGTCACCGTGGTCTCATTGCCGTCGTCGTCCTCTTCGGTGCGCTGGAACGGTTTCAGTTCCACGCCCATCATAGCGCCGATTTCTTCCACAGACATCTGTTCCATCTGTGCCTCCGCATTGGGGTCGGTCTGCTGCTGCGCCAGCATCTGGCGGAAAGTGTCCTCATTCATCATGGACATCTGATAATTCAGCAGCACCGGCACCAGCAGGTCGCTGTCCAGTTCGTCCAGTTTCTTTTCCGACAGGCTGTCTTTCCGGTTCTCGCCGTCATAGGCATCCTGCCACTGGTTCTGTTCTTCCTCGGTCATGAACAGCTGGGCATTATCAAACTCCTCCGCCGTGATCTTTTCCGGCAGGATGTGGGCTACGCCGCTGTTCTGGATGCCTGTGTCAATGATATCCGACGTATACTGGGGCAGCGACAGGTCACAAAACGCCTGCACCACCAACAGCACGAAAATCACCAGCACAGATTTCCAGTAAGGTTTCAGGTTCTTGAAAAGCTTACCCATTGGCTTGTTTCTCTCCTTTCATCTCATCCAGTTCTTCCGATGCCGCCATATAGAGCCGCCGCAGCAGTTCCATCAGCTGATCGGACTCTTCCTGCGTGAATCGTTTCTGGATACCCCGGTGAAATTCCTCCAAAAGCTGATTGGCACGCTGTACCTCTGTCTCTCCGGCAGCCGTCAGTGTCACATACGTGTTGCGCCGATCCTCCCGGCAGACTTCCCGGCGGATGTAGCCGTTGTTCTCCAGTCCACGCAGCGTCCGGGACACTGCCGGCTGCGGCACACGCATCAGCCGGGTCAGGGTCGATACCGTACAGCCCTCCGGGTTGGTCTTTCGGTGACGGAACACCAGGAACATCAGCATATACTCCTGCCGGGACAGGGGCAGCAGAGAAAACACATTCAACCCACGAAACGCATTCATTACGCCAAAAAACGTGTTTGCCTCACAATCCATCTCTCCAAAGCCTCCTTTATCTATAACTATGTTATGAAATAACTTTGTTCTATTATAACGCATGACATTTATTCTGTCAAGTGTATTTTGTCGTTTTCATCTGACGCACACAAAAAAAGTGCATCCCACTAAAACACAGCGGAATGCACAAAAAAGTTTTATTCAATTTGTTCAGCCAAGCCGCTTTTTCAGATCTTCCCACACACGGCGTGAGATCTCGGCGGTATGGTCGGCGTCGCCGTCCGGCAGGGAAAGATTCCGCAGGACACAGACGGAGATGGTCAGATCCGCCAGCAGCAGAACCACCAGTCCCACCGCCAATTTCCCGGAAATAAATCCGGGAAGGCGATGATACAACATCATCAGAAACGGATTGATCCGGTAGAGGGCAAATGTCCCCAGCAGACCAAAGGGCAGCATGGTCTCCAGGCAGATACGGCCATGGATGTTGAACCGCATATCGTGATAGTCCCACCAGCGAGTGTGGAACACCCGTTCCATCAAAGCGCTTACTGCATATTCCAGCAGGCTGCACAGCAGGATGATAGAAAAGAACACGTGCCAATAGCTGTAGTGGCTGTCCTGGAACAACAGGGTAATGCCCACCATGCCTGCGCCGTAGATCGGACAGCAGGGTCCCAGCAGAAAGCCACGGTTGGTGATGCGCCGTTCCCGGACGCCCATATATAATGTTTCCATGCACCAGCCCAGGGTGGCATAGGCAAAGAAAAGGATCACATAGTCAGAAAGATAATGTACCATAAACTCACACCTGCTTTCTTCGGAGCAGTGCAGCGGCAGCGTGGAAAAATCCCACCACGGTCTCTAGGGTAGAACAGTACTTGTCCGCCATGCAGACCAGAACCGCCTCTCTGGAACGTGGCACAAACCGCAGCGTCAGCGGCCACATATGGGTGGTGATGATGTGCTGTACCTCTGCGTTGACGTGAAACCGCATCGCTGCATTTCTGCAGGCAATGTGCGGATGGGCAAAGCCGTGCAGCACGCCCTCATCCTGGTGCGTGTGCCAGTCATACAAATAAAAGTCGTGGAGCAATGCCCCGACGATCAGATTTTCATAGTTTACACGGATGTGCAGCTTTTCTGCCATGGCACAGCTGATATGCACCACAGAAAGGCAGTGCTGTAATGTGCTGGTCGTGCCGTGCTGCACGTATTCATCCATGGAGCAGACGGCGCTGTCCTGCAAATATTCTGCAAGCTTACATTTTGCCAGGTCGTATGCTTCTTTTTCCTGTAACGACATAGATTCCTCCTGCTGCGCATTTGCAGCAACTGAATTTCTGCCGGCAGACCTGCCAGCGTTCCCCTATCAGTATCTTCCCCTGCAACATTCTCTTTCCACTACATTATACCGGATTTTTGCCGAATTGTCAACAAAGTCTGCGTTATTTTTTCCCACGCAGCGCAAAAAATGCAGTGTCCTTCTGCGTCCGATTCCGGCAGTTTGACGAAAAGTCCGGAGAATGTGACACTTTTCTGCATACTGCGGCACATTTTTTGTGCATTTTCGGTTGCAACATCCCCGAAAATATGCTACAATAAAGGCAATACCGCACAAAACACAATACAAAGGAGGACCACACTTGAAACATTTTCCATTCCTGCTTTCCCTCGCCGCCGGACTGGGGACAGCCTGCATCCTGGGCGGCTTTTCTGCGGCGGCGGACAGCGCCGGGGTGACTGTTCCCGTTGCCACAGAAACCACCCAGCCCTCCGGCAACTGGGGCGTGACGGAAAGCGGCAGCCGCTGTTACTACGATGCCCAGGGCGAATGCGTCACCGGCGAAGTGACCATCGACGGTACGGACTATCTCTTCGACTACACCGGAGCGCAAAAGACCGGCTGGCGCACGGTGAACGGTATACGCCGCTACTACGACCCGGTCACAGGAGAACCGGTCTCCGGCTGGGTGGAGTCCGGCGGTCACCGCTATTATGCGGACAGCGACACCGGAAAGCTGACCGGCGAACAGACGCTGGACGGACACCGGTACCAGTTCGACCCGGACTGCGGCACCCAGACAGTGGGCGTATGCACGTTTGCTGACGGGACGGTCTCCTATTATAATAGTATAGACGGCAGCATCCAGACCGGCTGGCAGAAAGACGGCAGAGACATCTACTATTTCAGCCCGGACACGGAGACCGCACTGGTGGGGATGCAGCAGCTGGACGGCAGTTCCTATTACTTCGAAAGCGACGGCAAGCTGGTGCGCAGCCAGACCGTCCTCATCGACGGCGTGACCTATCGTGCCGCCGATGACGGCAAGCTTTCCACCAACACCACCCCGGTCATGGGCAAGTCCCAGGCGACAGTCGCACAGATGGCCGCCTACATCCGCTCTGTCAACCCCAACGTAGCGCAGAGCGTCCTGGACATGATCCCCTACTATCTCAGCGAGGGCGAGGCAGAGGGCGTGCGTGGGGACATTGCCTTTGCGCAGTCCTGCCTGGAGACCGGAAACTTCACCTTCCGTGGCTCTGCCGTGACGCTGAGCCAGAACAATTTCTGCGGCATGGGCGTGACGCAAAACGGCGTGAAAGGCAATTCCTTTGCCACGCCCCAGCTGGGCATCCGGGCGCAGATACAGCATCTGAAAGCCTACGCCTCCACTGAGCCGCTGAAACAGGACTGCATCGACACCCGTTTCCGCTATGTCCAGCGTGGCTGTGCGCCTTATGTGGAGTGGCTTGGCATCCAGGAGAACCTGAACCACAAGGGCTGGGCATCCGGGGCGAACTACGGGGCAAAGATCCTGCAGATACTAGCGCAGATTTTACAAATGTAACCGGATACAGCAAGGGCTGCGGTACTCGTGAAAAGTACCGCAGCCCTTTTTGGTTCTAAGAATTTTTCTTACTTGGCGAGGACTTCCTCCCAGGACACATCCTTGCCGACGCCGTGGAGTGCCACGTAATACATCATATAGAATACGTCGGTGGAGTCCACCTTGCCGCTGCCGTCCACATCGGCGGCTGCGATCTGTTCCGTTGTCAGACCGCCGGGGTTTCCTACGGCAACATTTGCCACGTAATACATGGTGTAGAAGATGTCGGTGGAGTCAATGCGGTCGCTGCCGTCCAGGTCGCCTTTGGCGATGGTCGGGGTCTCCGGGGTGGTGGTAGTAGTCGTTGTTTCAGTCGTTTCGGTGGTGGTTTCGGTTGTAGTAGTGGTGGTTTCTGTTGTTGTAGCGTTGCCTAGAGAGACAAAAGGAATGTCGTTTTCCTCAGCATAGGTTTCTGCGTAGGAACCGGTGTAGCCGTAGATTGTCACGTTATTGCAATCTTCAAAAGCAAAGCTTTCAATACTTGTCACACTTTCTGGAATAGTAATTTTCGTCAGATTGGTACAGCCGTAAAAAGCTTGCATTCCAATACTCGTCATACTATTTGGAATCGTGATTTCCGTCAAGCTAGTGCAATGAGAGAAAGCATCCCATCCAATATTCATCACACTGTCCGGAATAGTGATTCCCGTCAATTTCTCACAATAAAAAAATGCCCATTCTCCAATGCTTGTCACATTGTCCGGTATCGTAACACTTCCAGTACAGGTTGTCCCGTCAATCAAAACCCCATTGACAATCACAAGCGGATTTTCTTCTTGTTTGGTTGTAAGCCATGGCGTCCCCCAAAAAGCATTATACCCAAAACTTATCAAACTATCTGGAGTCGTGATTTTCGTCAAATTTTCACAACCATAAAAAGCATAACGTTCAATACTTGTCACACCGTCTGGAATGGTAATCTCCGTCAGACCGGTACAGCCGGAAAAAGCAAACTCTCCAATGCTTGTCACGCCATCCGGTATCGTAATTTCTGTTACCAACTCTCCGTTTATATAAAGATTGGCACCACAATGCAATGGATTAGAAGTAGTACCACAAAAATCAATCTTACACCAAGATTCTAAATCAGAAATATAAACATTTTTCAAATTGGTGCAGTCATGAAAAGTTTCACATCCAATACTTGTCACGCTGTCTGGTATCGTGATTGCTGTTAAACTGGTACAACCGTGAAAAGCAAACTCTCCAATACTTGTCACGCTGTCCGGTATAACAACATTGTCGGTGCAAGTTTCTGTGTCAATCAAAATTCCATTCACAACAACCAATGGGTTTTCTTTTTGCTTTTCAGCTAACCATGGTGTTTTAGAGAAAGCAGCCCCTCCAATGCTTGTCACACCATCTGGTATTGTGATTTCTGTCAAACTGGTACAGCCGCAAAAAGCAGTATATCCAATACTTGTCACGCTGTCTGGTATCGTAATTTCTGTCAAACTGGTACAGTCAAAAAATACACCCACTCCAATATTTGTTACGCTGTCTGGTATTGTAATTGCTGTCAAACTGGTACAGCCGGAAAAAGCATATTCTTCAATTCCCGTCACACTGTCCGGTATCGTGATTTCTATTAAGCTGGTACAGTTGGAAAAAGCACTATCGCCAATACTCATCACGCTGTCCGGTATCGTGATTGCCGTCAAACTGGTACAGCCGGAAAAAGCCATTTTTTCAATACTTGTCACAGGTTTTCCGTCAATTTCTGCCGGAATTTCTACAGACTCAGCAGTTGTCTTACAACCGACTATAGAAACCAAATCATCATCGTTCTTATAGTACAAATCCCCATAAGTTCCATCATACTCACCTGGCACATCTGCACTCGCAGTTAGCACCGTTCTCACGCTTTCCAGCACACTCTGCACCCCAGAAATGCCAACACTACCCAGACAAAGCACCCCGGCAGTCACTGCCGCAAGTGCCTTTTTCCACAATTGCATTTTCATGCCTCCATATCATATTGATAAAACAGAATATCTTTATTATAGTACAAAAAGGAAAAAGAGTCAATGATTTATCTGCATTTTTACAAAAAAATCCCGGTTTCCGCACCCACGCAGAAACCGGGAATGTTTTTGTGATTATGCTCCCTGCTCCAGCATCGCCAGAATCTCCCGGACCTTTTTCTCCGGGAGCGCCGTCAGCTTGAACCGCTGCTGCCGGGGTCCGTTGCAGGTGATATATAAATGGCAAACTCCATACTGCTTTTGCATGGGCGTCTGCATAATGTCCGTGCGGACGATGCGTGCATGGTTCACCGTGATGGTGTGGAATGTGAACCAGCTGCAAAAGTGCATCTGCAGGTGCTGGTCGTCCATGGTGACCGATTCCGAGACCATCGCCACAATGCGGATGCAGAGCAGCCACACCAGCGGAATAATCATCATGACGGAAAAAAAGCGGATGATCGCTCCCACACTGGGCAGCAGCCACAGCAGGAAAAATCGCACCGGAAAAATGGCGCAAAGTCCGATCACCGGCGGCCAGACGAACGACCAGAAAAACTTGATGTTGGATTTTGCGTGCAGTTTCGGATGTTCCATCACCGGCACGGCGTGCAGGCGTTCCAGCAGGGGCTGAGAGCTTTTTTTGCGCATCAGCGGAATCAGCACCGGCAGGGTGTCACGCCGGCTGCCGTAGCCGGGACAGCGGATGTGCAGCGAGACCATGCCGAAAATCTTCATCACCAGGTTCTGCCGCAGGTCGGGAAAGATGATGGCGGTGTCCCGGAGATGATACCGCCGCCGGGTGATGATGCCCGTATGCACCGAGATAAACTCACTGCCGAACCGCATCTTGAATCTGCCGTAGCGCAGCAGATTCCGCCCGAATGAGATCAGCCACAGCGCCAGAATGATGATGCCGATGGTGACGGCGATGCGTGGTACGCCGTGGAACGCCGTGGACGCTCTGTCTGTGGCATCCTCCAGGAGCTGCTGCGCCTGGAACTGTTCCAGCAGGTCAGACGTGATACGGCCGCCCTGAAAAAAAAGGGTCGCAATGTACAGCGCCCCGGAAAAGCTGCTGGAAAACAGCGCCGAGAACAGCATCGTCCGCCACGCCGGCGTGTGATATGCCGCCTCTTCCGACTTGCCGTTTTGCAGCACCGGGATATTCTGCCGCAGCCGGTGCAGGTCACGCAGATACAGCGTCAGCTGCATATCCGCATCCGGCATTGCGCCTGCCGCTGTACTGATGCGCAGACACGCCGCCCGGAGCGGACGTAGGTAAAAGGGGTGTTCCTCTACGGTGGAGGCAATGCGCTCCAGAGGGATCTCCGTGACACGCTGCAGCAGGATGCCGCTCCGGGAACGGATGGTCACTTCGTCGAAATAGTAGATGCAGGCGTGCCAGCGGAGCGTTCCGATCCCCAAGATCAGCAGCGCCACCAGCAGGTCAAACCACACGCCGGCGCCCCAGTCGATGAGATTCTGAAACGAGAACGGATAAAACCGCAGACTGCGCAGCAGCGGAAAAATCAACAGCCACAGGTTTTTGGCGCTGTACCGCAGGATCTTGATGGGATGCTCCCGGTAAACTGCCGGGGATGCCGCAGCCGTCCGGGTCATGGCTCGCTCCTTTCCGTGTCGTCTGCCGGAGGTGCTTTCGTCTCCTGCATGGCGCTTTCGAATACGTCAAAGTCCGGTCCCTCTTCCGGCAACACAGGCTGTTCCACCACTCGCTGGCTGTGGCTGTACACCGTCTTTTGCAGAAACGCCTGGATCTCCTCCGCATCGGAGCGGCTCAGAAATGCCAGAATGACTGTGCCGCCGTAGGCATGGAGCGGAATGAAGTTCATCCCGGTCTTTTCCGAAAACGGCGCACGAAAAATGCTGCTGAACTGGAGCGCCTGGGTGCGCATGGTCTGTTCCTGTACAAAGAAAATGCCGCACTTCCGGGTGATATGCGTCGCCGAAACGCTGTAGACGATGGTGCAGAACCACATGGGCAGCAGCAGTGTAGACAGCAGCACCGCAGCAGCAGCGACGATGACTGTCAGCGTCCAGAGCATCCAGTGGGGAAGTACCGCTAAAAAGTACCATATCAATCCAATCAGCACCGCTGACACCACAGGTGCAGCGATCTGCAGAGTATATTGTGCGTGTTTGTCGGCAGTATACTGCTTCATCTGCGCCTCCTGTGGAATTCTCCGGCGGCACTACACGGCTGTGCCTTTTCACGCACCGCTGCGCCGCCGCAACTTCTAAACGGGTTGGATATCTTCATAAACTATTATACCCCGATATGGCATTTTCGTCAAGAGATATGGGGAAATTGTTACGTAAATCAATTTTTATGCCTTCTTTGAAAATGCACCCACAAGATGTGCCTTGTGCTAAGAAAAATGCTCTGTAATAATCTATCCCCCTGTCAGCTTACGCTGACATCCCCCTTTTCAAGGGGGACTATCCGAAAAATCGATTTGCATGAGAAATTGTTACGCAAAAGCACTGCTGCCCCTGTCCAATGAAAGGAGACCGCCGCTATGCTGGAAACCATTGCATCTTATATCTGGAGTGCCGGACTATTGGTGCTGCTGCTCGGCACAGGTGTTTTTCTCACCATCCGGCTGCGCTTTCTCCAATTCCGGGGCTGGCGCACCATTCTGAAACGCACTTTCGGCAGTCTGAAAGAGAAACCCGCCGGCGAGAACCGCACTGCCCTCACCCAGTTCCAGACCTTTTCCACCGCCCTGGCGGCAGCTATGGGAACGGGAAACATCATCGGCGTGGCGGCGGCGCTCTGTATAGGCGGTCCGGGCGCTGTCTTTTGGATGTGGTTCTCTGCCCTGCTGGGAATGGCGCTGACCTACAGCGAAAACGTCCTTGCCCTGCGCTATGCCCGGACACTGCCGGACGGCAGACGAGTGAGCGGTCCCATGGCATATCTCCGGTTCGGACTGCACAGCCGGGTACTGGCGGCGTTCTATGCCGTTTGCTGTATTGCCGCATCCCTAGGCATGGGCAACATGACCCAGAGCAGCGCCATTTCCACTCTGGCAAAGCAGGCGTTTTCCCTGCCGCCGCTGTGGACGGCGGTTGGCGTTGCAGTACTGCTGGGCATCATTCTGCTCCGTGGCACAAGCTGCACCGGAAAGGTCATCCAGTGGCTCATGCCGCTGCTGTCTGCCGTGTACCTGCTGGCGGCGCTCGGCGTAATCGTAACGCATCACGATGCCCTGCCGGGTGCGTTCCGGGACATCTTCTGCGGTGCATTCGGGATTCGTGCCGTGGGCGGCGGTATTTCCGGCGCTGTGCTGAAACAGGCGGTACAGACCGGACTGCGCCACGGCATCTTTTCCAACGAAGCAGGTCTGGGCAGCAGCGCCCTGGTCCACGCCGGCGGCAGTTCGGAAGATGCGGCGCTCCAGGGAATGTGGAGTATGGTAGAAGTAGCACTGGATACGCTGGTCTGCTGTACCCTCACGGCGCTGGCAATTCTCACCAGCGGCGCACTGACGCAGGCAGACCACGCCGGGGCAATCATCACCGCAGCATTTTCCGGCATTTTCGGCAGCGCTGCCCCGGAGGTCATGGCAATTCTGACAGCACTGTTTGCATTCTGCACGCTGATCGGCTGGTGCTGCTGCGGTGAACAGGCGGTGCGGTATCTGGGCGGCGAGCGGCTGCGGCTGCCCTATCGCCTGCTGTTCTGCCTGTGCGCCGGGATCGGTGCGGTGGTGTCGCTCCGGTCGGTGTGGGCGCTCTCGGACATTGCCAACGGACTGATGGCGATTCCCAATCTGCTGGGACTGGTGCTGCTGGGCTGGCGTGTCAGCGACAGACTCCCGGAGAAATAAGCCGCAGAAAAAACGGCGCACTCCAACCGGAATACGCCGCTTTTTCATAAGGTTTAAGGGGACAGTTCCGCCAGGCGGTACCGTCATAGAAGAGTTTGAAATGAGTGGAACATCCACTCAGAAAGGAAAGCTTTGTTCTCAGTCACGCTTTACGTGAAATGCTGCCATGCCCGGATATACTGCGCTGTCGCCCAGTTCTTCCTCGATGCGGAGCAGCTGGTTGTACTTCGCCATGCGCTCAGAACGGCTGGGAGCGCCGGTCTTGATCTGGCAGGTGTTCAGTGCTACTGCCAGGTCAGCGATGGTAGTATCTGCGGTCTCGCCGGAACGGTGAGAAGAAATTGCTGTATAGCCTGCATTGTGTGCCATCTGGATTGCCTCCAGTGTCTCGGAAACAGAACCGATCTGGTTCAGCTTGATGAGGATGGAGTTGCCGCAGCCCAGTTCGATGCCCTTCTTCAGACGCTCGGTGTTGGTAACGAACAGATCGTCGCCGACCAGCTGCACCTTGCCGCCCAGCTTTGCGGTGAGCTTCTGCCAGCCTTCCCAGTCCTCTTCATCCAGTGCGTCCTCGATGGAGATGATGGGGTACTTTTCTACCAGGTCTGCCCAGTGCTGGATCAGTTCATCAGAAGTGAAGTCTCTGCCGGACTTGGGCTGGTGATAGAATCCCTTGCCCTTTTCGCTCTTCCACTCAGAAGATGCAGCATCCATTGCGATCATGAAGTCCTTACCCGGCTCATATCCGGCAGCCTTTACTGCCTCCAGGATGGTCTCGATGGTCTCATCGTCGCTGGACAGGTTCGGTGCAAAGCCGCCTTCGTCGCCGACGGAAGTAGCCAGACCCTTTGCCTTCAGAATCTTTGCCAGGCTGTGGAATACTTCCGCACACCAGCGGAGCGCTTCCTTAAAGCTGGGTGCGCCAACCGGCATGATCATGAATTCCTGGGTATCTACGGTGTTGGTAGCGTGTGCGCCGCCGTTCAGAATGTTCATCATCGGAACCGGCAGACGTGTGCCGGAAACGCCGCCCAGGAAACGATACAGCGGAATATCCAGTGCAGTTGCTGCTGCTCTTGCAGTAGCGATGGAAACTGCCAGGATCGCATTTGCGCCCAGCTTGGACTTGTCCTTTGTGCCGTCTGCTGCGATCATTGCCTTGTCCACAGCGTACAGGTCAGAGGCATCCATGCCAGTGATAGTCTCGTTAATGATGGTGTTGATGTTTTCAACTGCCTTGGTCACGCCCTTGCCCAGATAACGTGCCTTGTCGCCGTCACGCAGTTCCAGCGCCTCGAATTCGCCGGTGGATGCGCCGCTGGGTGCAGTACCTCTTGCGGTAGTACCGTCAACCAGAGTCACTTCCGCCTCAACGGTAGGGTTTCCTCTGGAATCCAGAATTTCTCTGCCAATAACCTTTTCGATCTGCAAGTAATTCATTGCTATACGACTCCTTTACGTACTCTCATTTTATAGTTAGTTATCTCTAACCAGATTTATTGTACCACAGAATCTCTCCCTTGTCAAGAGGAACTGACAACAAAAAGTTTCTGTTCGCAGAGAGTATGCCCGCAGCGGCGGAAAATATACAAGCAGCAGCGCACAAAAGACCGCCTTTTCCCACGGTGTGCCGGGAAAAGGCGGTCTTTTTCTGTTTTCTATGGTTTATTTCTGGAATCAGCCCAGAACAACTTCGATCTGGTTCTGTTCAGCCAGTGCAGCAGCCGGAACATAGTCGCCTTCCAGTGCCTTACCGTTCAGTGTCAGAGATGCAACGCCGCTCTGTACGTGATTCGGGTTCTTGACTGTGATGGACAGCTGCTTGCCACGGAAGAATTTTTCCATGGTGAAACCATCCCATGCACCCGGAATGGACGGGCAGATATGCAGACCGTCTGCATCCGGACGCATACCGCAGATACCCTCTACGCAGCCGACCATAACAGTGGATGCAGTACCGGTCAGCCAGTGTACGTGAGAACGTCCTGCATACGGGGATGCTGTGGACTCGGTGAACTGACCGTGTACATACGGTTCCAGCACACGCTGTTCTGCCTTGTCGTTCATGGATGCCGGAGAGCTTTCCTCGAAGTAACGGAACGCATCGTCACCGTGACCCAGCAGGCTCTCTGCAAGGATCAGCCAGCCCTGAGACTGGGAGAAGATACCGCCGTTTTCCTTGGTATCCGGATTGAAAATGTGCATCAGTGCGCCGTCGAAATAGTTGTCGATATACGGCGGATCCAGCAGCTTTGCACCGTACGGGGTATCCAGGATATCTGCAACAGACTGCATTGCCTTGTCGCTCTGTTCCTTGGAGGCGAAACCGGAGATAACGCTCCAGCTCTGAGGATTCAGCCACATGGATGCCTCCGGATCCTTCTTTGCGCCAACGACTACACCGTCTTCCCGGATGCCACGGATAAAGCGGTCCTCATCCCAGCAGGCAGCCAGTGCTTCGCCCAGCGCCTTCTGTACCTTGTCCAGATAAGCGATGTACTCGTCATCCTTGCGCTCTGCTGCCAGCTCGTGCATCATGGACATTGCATAGTACAGCTGGAATGCAACGAAGGTGGATTCACCCTTCTTGCCCAGACGCAGGCAGTCGTTCCAGTCTGCGTGGAGACCTGCCGGCATATTGTGGTCGCCCAGGCGCTCCATGGAGAAACGGATCGCACGTTTCAGATGGTCGTAAACCGTATCCTCGCCGCCGTTTGCATAGACGATCACTTCATCGTAGAATGCCTTGTTGCCGGATTCGCCCACATACTTGCGGATGGTCGGGAACAGCCACAGCGCATCGTCTGCACGGTAGGACGGGTGACCTGTCTCCTTGACATATTCCGGATCGTCCGGGGTGTTTTCATGGCCGGCATTGTGGTCGAACTTGACCAGCGGCAGACCGCCGCCGTTGTCTACCTGTGCAGACAGCATAAAGCGGATCTTTTCTGCGGCAAGCTCCGGATCCAGGTGAATGATGCCCTGGATATCCTGTACCGTATCCCGATAGCCGTAGCCGTTGCGCAGACCGCAGTATACGAAAGATGCTGCACGGGACCAGATAAAGGTAATGAAACACTGATAAGCGTTCCATACGTTGATCATGTTGTTGAAGGACTCGGACGGTGTGTCTACCTGGAAGTGGTTCAGCTTGCCGTGCCAGTATGCCTTCAATGCCTCGACTTCTTCGTCTACCTTGCCGGCAGTCTCATAGGATGCCAGGATCTCGTTTGCCTGGGTGTTGTCCTTCTGACCCAGTACGAAGATCAGTTCCTTGGACTCGCCCGGCTGGAGGGTGATATCGCTCTGGAGTGCGCCGCAGGCATTGCCGTTGTAGTTCATCTCACCGGTACACTTGCCCTGCTCTACTGCGATGGGGTTGGAATAGGTGCGGTACGGACCGATAAAGCTGTCCAGATTGCCGTTATAGCCGGAGATCGGTGCGCCGACCATGCCGAAGAAACGCTCTCTGTGGTTGGAACCAGTAGCATCCTTGCCGCTGTTCTCGTTGATGTGCTGGAGGATCTTGTTGCCCTCAAAGCTGGTGCGTGTGATGAACAGGGTGTACTGGAGGTTGACCTGGTCCTGCTCGTAGTTGTTGTCGTTGGTGAACTCTACGAAACCGAATGCAGACAGGTTTCTCGGCTTGTCGCTGTTGTTGGTGATGACAGCACGCCATACCTCATAGGTAGCGCCGATGGGAACATAATATGTGACCTCAGAAGAGATGCCGGCATAGTCTGCGGAAATCACGGTATAAGCTGTGCCGTGGCGGCAGACGCTCTTGTAGGCATCCAGCGGCTTGCCTACCGGCTGCCAGGTGGCAGACCAGTAGTCCTTGGTGTCGTTGTCACGCAGGTAGATGTAGCGTCCCGGCAGCGCCATCATGGAGTTGAACCGGAAACGGCTGATTCTGCCGTTTGCGCCAGACTTGACAAAGCTGTAGCCGGCAGCGTTGTTCGAGATCATTGCGCCGTATTCCGGGGAACCCAGGTAGTTGACCCAGGGTGCCGGCGTATCCGGATGATCGATGACATACTCTTTGTTTTTCAGATCAAAGTAACCATACTGCATAAGTAGTATCTCCTTTTATCAATATTTTACGGTGTTGATTTCTGCATCTGCACGGCAGTCCGCACAGATACGGTAAGAGCCTGTACCACGAAGTTGATACAGGCTCTGAACTGTACAGATTTATCATACCATAGAACGAAACAATTTGCAAGGGGTTTCCGAAATTTTTTGCAGAAAATGTGAGATTTGGCGGTGCTGAGACACACGATGCCGCCGCAGATCACTTCTGTGCCGTCACGCCGCACACCGTCAGCACGTCCCCGTCTACGGTAAACTTCACTTCCAGCCGGGCAAAGCCGAACCCGTATACCCGTTCCGGGTCGTGCTGATAGGACGGTCTGGGGTCCTGCGCCAGCACTTCGGTCAGCCCGTCCCGCAGCTGTTCCGGGACTTTTTCCAGCCACTGTTCCGGAAATACCACTTTCAGCCGATGTTCCGCCGCCGGCACGGCAAAGCCGCCTCTGGCATCCGGATGGCTGTCGATATGGGGCAGATAGGGCTTGATGTCATAGATGGGCGTGCCGTTCATCAGATCTGCACCGGAGACCACCAGATACGGAGCATCTGCGCCGTGCAACACCACTTCTTCCAGCTGCACCGCCGACAGCCCGACGGGATTCGGACGGAACGGCGAACGGGTGGCGAATACGCCCATCCGGGTATTGCCGCCCAACCTTGGCGGACGTACCGTGGGCGACCACTTCTGCCGCACCGCCTGGGAAAACTCCCAGATCAGCCAGACGTGGGAAAAATCCTCCAATCCCCGGAACGCATCGGGATTCCGGTATTCCGGCGCAAAGACGATCCGGGAACGTAGACTGTTGACCAGTCCGCTCTGCCGGGGAATGCCGAACTTGGTGGGAAAGTCGTTTTCGATATGGGCAATGATTTTCATGCAAAACGCTCCTTTCCCGTTATGTCAGATCTTTCTTCTGAAAGACACGGCAGCTGAAGAAATAGCACAGTCCGGAGACCACCAGGGACAGTATGGGTATGGCAATCGCCGCCGGCAGCAGCATTGCGGAAAACGCCGCAGGCAGGACGGCAGGATTGTCCGCTATTTCCTGAACGAAAATGCTGCCTGCACCCATGAAAACACACGCCGGAATCACATAGACCAAAATGGAGATCAGCCACACGTATTCCGGCGGAAACCGGAACAGCAGCAGTGTGGAAACGCTGCCCATGAGCAGCACGACCCAGAACACAAGCCATGCGGCAAGCAGCATATTGCAAAACGCCTTGACTTCAAACGTCCGCAGCACCAGACTGACAAGGGCAGCCAGCACAAGGTATGCCAGCATACTGCCGAATACGATCAGCAGCTGCAAAAGGAATTTCGACTGCACCACGTCTTTTCGTGTAACAGGCATCGTCAGTGCAAAACGATTCCAGTTGCAGGAATGGTCATAGGAAAAGGTGCTTAAAGTCTGCGCATCCATCATCACCATCCAAAAACCCATGTAAGACCAGCCGTTCTGGAGATTCATGCCGGAAACGGCTGCGATAAAGATGTACAGAATAATAAAAATTCGTCTGGCTTTCCATATGGTATAGAAGTCCTTCAAGAGCAGTCCCTTCATTTTTTCTGCGCTCCTTTCACATACAACAGCAGGATCTCGTCCATGGTTGCTCTGTCCACTACCGCCTCCGGATATCTCCGCAGCAGCTCTTCCCGATCCGGCACAAGCACGTCATAGGAATAGTCCTTTTTCTGCCATGCCAGCACCTCTGACCCGTCCAGTTTCTGAAACTGCTCCTCGCCGCAGCGCAGTACGCCGTATTTCCAGAGCAGTTCGTCCTTGGGCTTGGTCAGCAGCAACTTTCCTGCATGGAGAAATGTCACATAATCCGCTATCTTTTCCAGGTCGCTGGTGATGTGCGACGAGATCAGAATGGCGTGTTCCTCGTCCCGGACAAAGTCCAGAAACAAGTCCAGTAAGTCATCCCGTACCACCGGGTCCAGTCCGCTGGTGGGTTCGTCCAGAATCAGCAGTTTCGGACGGTGGGCAAACGCCAGCACCAGGGAAAGTTTCATGCTCATGCCACGGGACAGCGCCTTGATCTTCTGCTTGGGATCCAGAGAAAACTGCTCCAGCAGTTCCCGGAAATATGCCTCATCCCAGTTCCGATAGGTTTTCCGGCAGATCTTCCCTGCCTTTTCCACCGTCAGTTCCGGATAAAAGCAGATGCTGTCGAACACCACGCCGATCTGTTCTTTCATGGCGGCACTGTCCGTGGTCAGCGGTTCGCCGCAGTACAGCACCTCGCCGGCATCCTTCCGGATAAGTCCCAGCGCCGCACGGATGGTGGTACTTTTTCCGGCGCCGTTCTCGCCCACCAGTCCCATGATCGTTCCGCCGGGAATGGAAAAGCTGATGTGTTCCAGCCGGAAATTCACATAGGAACGCCCCAGATCCCGTATCTCTAAAATGTTCTGCATGGTCAGTTCTCCTCCTCATAGAATATGGTCAGCGCACGAATGAGCTGTTCCAGCGGTATGCCGCCGGTTCGTGCGATCTCTGCCGCCGCACTCAGATGTTCTTCCGCCCGGCGCTGCTGTTCCTCCAGATAAAACGCCGGATCCTGCACGGCAACGAAACTGCCACGTCCGACGGTCGTTTCGATGAACCCGTTACGCTGCAGTTCCTCGTAGGCACGCTGTACCGTGATTACACTGACGTGCAGAGACTTTGCCAGGCTGCGCATAGACGGGATCGGATCGCCGGCACGCAGTGTGCCGTCCATGATCTGCGCCTTGATCTGCTCCGTGATCTGGGTATAAATGGGTTTGCTGCTGTTGCTGCTGAGAATGATCTCCACAGGCTCTCCCCCTTTCACTGTGCTGATTGTACTGATTCAATAGGTACAGTATAGCACATTGCAGTACACTTGTCAAGAGGTATTTTTCAGAAAAGATTTGTGCCGCACTGCCTTTACAATTTCGACAGAATATGCTACAATAGAACAAGCATACAACGATCTTTACAGAAAGGAGACCTGCCATGCGTTCTGCCAAACCCGTAAAACGTGTCCTTCTGGGGCTGCTGGTGCTGTGCATTCTTCTGGCAGGCGGATGGTATCTGCTGACACCGTTCCCCATCGGAAAAGCCATGCACGCCGACGAGCCGTTTTCCCTCTCGGTAGTCACCGCCGGCGTTTCCGTCACGGGAAAAGCCACCACAGAAAGCGTGACCTATGACTTCCAGCCCGGAACAAAGGAATACGACGCACTGCTTTCCCTGCTGGACGGCTACACCTATCACCGCAGCTTTCTCACGCCGCTGCCCCTGGAAAGCTACACCATGGACATAGACACCACCAGCTTTCTACTGCGCAGCGGCGACCAGCTGTACCAGGTGTCAGACTGCGGCGACTTCACCGTTTCCCCTGCCGCCGGCGGCAGCATCCACCTGTACAGCGTAGGCTACTGGGGCAAGGACAAGGCACAGCGGTTCACCTCTGAATTGCAGGCGCTGCTGAAAAGCTGCACGCCCACCGAAACAGACGATTCTGAAACATAAAAAAAGCAGGACAGCGCATTTCAATTTCGACACGCTGTCCTGTTTTCGTTTTCCCCAAATTATACTTATGCACCCTGCACCGGCAGTTCATCTACTAGATGCACCAGAAACTGCATCAGAATCGCAGCGTCTGCCTGGCTGATCGTACCGTCCTGGTCGCAGTCGCCGTTTACCTTGGCGTCGCTGTTGAGCGTCACCGTTCCGGCGGCTGCCTTTGCCAGCAGGACGGCATCCTGGATATCCACTCTGCCGTCCAGGTTCACATCCCCGTAGACCGGCGTTTCTGCCAGCGTCACAAAGGGAATGGCATTGTCCGCCGCATACTGTTCCGCAGTAGAACCGGCATAGCCATAGATCACCAGATTTTCATTGCGGTACGGATTGGTTTCCAGCCAGACGGACACATAGCCCAGTCCGGTATCCGTCAAGTCCACATCACGGGAGAGAATGGTCACTTTTTCCAGAGTGGAATCGGTTTCCAAAGCCATGTCGCCGATCTCCTCCACCCCTGCCGGAATGGTGAGTTCTTTTACGCCGGCGTTAAGAAATGCTTGATTTCCAATGATTTTCAGACTGTCCGGCAAGGTGATCCGGGTGCAGTGGGTATTCTCAAATGTGCTGTCCCCGATGGAAACCACGCTGTTTCCCAGCTGTACCGTTTCCGAATCCCCAAATCCGAGGAATCCCAGCGGCGCATCCAGCTGCGTCACTCCATCGGAAACCACAATGTGCTTGATGCCGGTAAACGCTGTCCGCACTGCATAAGCCTCCGGCATCAGTTCTGCGATGGCTGCGTTCTTTTCCTCGCTGCCCATTGCAGAAGGATCATAGCCGTTTGCCTCCAGCAGTTCCGTCAATTCGTTTGCTGCCGCATTCGACCATTCCTGATATTCTTCCCAAGAATAAACGCCCTTTTCAATGGTACAGGTATCGCCCTGTATCGAAATCTCCACACCGTCCGCCGCTGCAGATTCCCATGTGCAGCGCACAGTGTCCCCGTCAACTGTCCATGTCATGGTATCTCCCAATGTGCCGGTCATTTCCTCTGCGGAAACCGGCAACCCTGCCGTTCCGGTCAGCATCGTCAATGCCGCCAGAAGTGCCGTCAGCTTTTTACACGCTTTCATACGATCGCCCCTTTTTCATTTTTACTCGTCATATACTGCCGTAAGATTCACTTTCCTGTGATTTTGTTCTCACAGGTTTTATTATAACATAGTATTCTAAATATGTCAACTTTT
>ERZ1673701.1141-NODE-1141-length-25549-cov-19.023613_pt1 | contig 25549 bp, 22 predicted proteins | sample MGYA00580231_ERZ1673701 | MGnify/ENA primary metagenome ERZ1673701 (study PRJEB41218, sample SAMN15661798) | gut metagenome | host: Homo sapiens | place: Canada: London | collected 2015-08-20/2019-03-30 | study: EMG produced TPA metagenomics assembly of...
CAACGCGCACGGCCTTTTCGTGGGTCAGCTCCTCGTCCACCTTGTGCAGCAGCACTTCGCGGGCGTCCTCCTGGCTCAGGCCGGCCAGCGTTTCCAGACGCTCCATCTCCTTGGCGCGCAAAGCGTCGATCTCTGCCAGACGCTCCTCGGCCTCGGCAGCGCGCTTTTTCAGCTCTTCTTCCTTCTTTTCCAGCGCTTCGGTCTTGCGGTCCAGCGCTGTCTCCTTCTGGTCGATGCGGTTTTCCTGACGGCTGATCTCCGCACGGCGCTGCTTGATCTCCTTGTCGGCCTCTGCCTTCTGGGCATCGACCTCGGCTTTCAGACGGAAAGCCTCGTCCTTTGCTTCCAGAACCGCTTCCTTGCGCTTCTGGTCGGCGGTCTTGATCGCCTCGTTCACCAGCCGGGTAGCCTCGGCCTCGGCGCTGCCGATCTGGGCTTCGGCGGTCTTTTTACGGTTGTTGTAACCAATAAAATAGCCCGCAGCCACGCCGACAGCAGCAACGATCAAGGCCACGATCACTCCGATCGCGGTCATTGCGTTCACTCTCCTTTGTTTCAATTCAATGCAAAATTAAAAGCAGGAGACGCTGCGCAGCAGGACACGGGCAATGATATAGAAAGAGCTTTCAATCCAAAAAGTGACACCAAAAGCATACGCACCGCCCAAAACCGGCGGCACGGGCAAAAGCATACGGCTTTTCTCTCTACGGTTCCATTTTATATCAAACAGGCACGCTTTGCCTGAAATGGGTACAGGGTCACACTGAAACCTGCGTACAGCGTCTTTGATTCCATACTACTAAATATAGTACGAAACATTTGCCCGCTTGTCAAGAGGAAAACCCTGCCCGCAGAACATTTTGTGCAGAAAAACAAAAATAAGGAGCAACACCCCGCCGCCGGGAAAGGCATGCGGGGTGCTGCTGCTATTCTTTAAAGAGTTCTCTTACGCTCATGCCCAGTTCTTCCGGCCGTAGCGGGTGGTCAGCTGGCAGATCTCTTTTGGGAGCTTCTTGGTCAGCTGGGTCTTTTTCAGCCGCCAGCGCCAGTTTTGGCCTACGGTAGAGGGCTTATTGATGCGGGCGGCGTTATCCAGCCCAAGCCAGTCCTGCATGGGGATGATGCACCTTGCCGCTGCACTGCGCAAAATCAGTGCGATCATGCTTTTATAAAGCTGCTCGTCCGGGGTGGCGTAGTCGTACAGGTAATCCCGCACCATGGCGCGCTCGGCGTCCGAGATGGTCTGGTACCAGGATACCAGCGTCTCGTTGTCGTGGGTGCCGGTATAGGCTACGCTGTTCACCGGGTAGTTGTGGGGCAGATAGTCGCTGGCACTGCCGGTATCGCGGGAGTCAAAGGCAAATTCCAGCACCTTCATGCCGGGGAAGCCGCTGTCCCGCACCAGCTGCCGCACAGTATCGCTCATGTAGCCAAGATCCTCTGCGATGATCTCCCGCTTGCCCAGTGCCTGCTCCACGGCGCGGAACAGCTCGATGCCGGGGCCTTTTTCCCAGTGGCCGTCCACGGCAGTCTCGCTGCCGTAGGGGATGGAGAAATACTCATCAAAGCCGCGGAAGTGGTCGATCGCACCACATCGTACAGCTCAAAGCAGTACCACAGCCGGGTGATCCACCACTGATAGCCGGTCGCGCGGTGTGCCTCCCAGCGGTAGAGCGGGTTGCCCCACAGCTGACCGGTGGGGGAGAAGCCATCCGGGGGAACGCCCGCCACCGCCGTGGGGATGTTGTCCTTGTCCAGCTGGAACAGCCCCGGGTTTGCCCATGCGTCTGCCGAATCCAGCGCCACATAGATGGGGATATCGCCGATGATCTGGATGCCCTTGCTGTTGGCGTAGGCTTTCAGCTTGCGCCACTGCTCGTCGAACTTGAACTGAAGATACTTGTGGTACTCCACCTCAAAGTACAGCTCCCGGCGGTAGTAGTCCATGGCGGGCTGCCAGCGCAGACGGATATCCTCTGCCCACTCGATCCACGGCTTGCCCTCAAAGCGGTCCTTTACCGCCATGAACAGGGCAAAATCGTCCAGCCACCACTTGTTTTTCTCGCAGAATGCCGTAAACGCTTCGTTGTGGCCGATGTCGCTGCGGGAGTACGCCAGCCGCAGCAGACGGCCGCGCTCGGTATACAGGCGGCTGTAATCAATGTCATCTGCCTTGCGGCCGAAGTTTGCCTTTTTGCACTCGGCGGCGGTCAGCACTCCTTCCTCCACCAGTGCGTCCAGACTGATGAAATAGGGGTTGCCCGCAAAGGCGGAAAAGCTCTGATACGGGCTGTCGCCGTAGCTGGTCACACCCAGCGGCAAGATCTGCCAATAGGTCTGTCCGGCTTCCTTGAGCCAATCCACAAAGTCGTATGCTTCCTGCGAAAAGCAGCCGATGCCGTAAGGGGACGGCAGACTGCTGATGGGCAGCAAAATGCCTGCACTTCTCTGCATCTTCTTTTACCTTCCTTTATAACTCGATCATAACACCGGCATGGTCAGACACCTGCGGCTCCTGCAGGCCGCCAAACACCACCCGGCTGCTCTTGACAGCCACCGCCTTGGAGCACCAGATCTGGTCGATGCGCTTTTTGGCCGCTGCATCCGGGGCATCCCGCCAGCCGTCAATGGCTTCCACCACCGTGTAGCCCGCGTCCCGCTGCTGCGCCAAGCGGTAGGTATCCTGCCAGCCGCTGCCCAGCACAAGGTCGTAGCCCTCGCCCCGCACGTCGGCTTCGCTGTTGAAGTCGCCCAGCAGAAAGGCGGTCTGCTTTGCGCCCGCTGCCTTTGAAAGCTTTTCCCACTGGGGAGCGAAAGGCTCTACCTCGTCCTTCCACCAGCCCAGATGCACCGTATAATACCAGACGTCTCCTGCACAGACGCCCAGCGTGCGGCGGGTCTTCCAGTTGTTGTAATCATTGATCTGGCTCAGCAGCAGGTTTTCGGCGTCGGTGATGGGCGCACGGCTGAACACCGCCGCGCCCTCATCGTAAATGTCGTAGCCCACCTTTGCCGGAAGCCAGCTCCAATAGTAGTGCACACCCCGCGCTTCCAGCATTTTTGCCACGGCTGCGGCGTGGTTGTCCGCTTTCAGCAGCACCATATTGCCGGGACAGGGGTAGTACCCCGCCGGAGCCTCTGCCAGCAGCGGCGCAGCGGCGGTCTGGTTCACCTCCTGCAGGGCGAACACCTCCGGCTGCTCCTTTGCGATGAAGTCTACAAAAATCTCCCGCTTTGCCTCATGCTCCGGGATGATAAGGCTGTGGGTATTCAATGTCAGCAGTTTCATAGTTTTTACAGAATATCGTTGATGTCAGATTTCAGAACGTCTGCCTTGGGGCCGTACACGGCCTGAATGCCGTCGCCCTTCACCAGCAGGCTCAGCGCGCCCTCGGCCTTCCATGCGGCAAGGTCGGCAACCTTGGCAGGGTCTTTTACGGTAACGCGCAGACGGGTCATGCAGGCGTCCACCAGCACGATGTTCTCCCGGCCGCCCAGCAGGGCGATAATGCGCTCAGCCTGACCGTTATCAGCCTTTTTGTCGGCCTTCTTCTCGGTCTTTGCGGCGGCGGCAGAATCGTCTGCGTTGTCATCGGTGTAGTTGCCCAGACGACCCGGCGTTGCCAGCTGCAGCTTGCCGATCATGAAGTACGCCACGAAGTAGCCAATGACGAAGAACACCACGACACAGATCACAAAGTTGATGATATCGCCGCCCAGACCTGCCTGCAGGGACATGGGGATGCGGGTGATGAACTCCAGATTGCCGAAGGAGTGCAGACGCAGATGAATGATGCCCGCCATGGCGAAAGCGCAGCCCTGCAGCAGTGCGTACACGATGTACAGCGGCATGGCACAGAACATGAACATGAATTCCAGCGGCTCGGTGACGCCGGTCAGGAACACAGCCAGCGCGGTGGAGATGAACATGGACTTATAGTTTGCACGCTTGTCGGCATCCACCCGACGGAACATAGCCAGTGCAATGCCCAGCAGCAGACCGGTTGCGCCGATCATCTGACCCACCTTGAAGCGGGCGGGGGTGACGGTAGCCAGCAGATTGTTGTAAGCGGCCATATCGCCGGCCTTTTTGAAGTTGATGAGGTCGTTGGCCCATGCCAGCCACAGCGGGTCCTGACCAAACACCTGACTGCCTGCGTTGACGCCGGTAGCGATGGTGTAGGTGCCGCCGAAGGAGGTGTAGTTCATGGGGATGGTCAGCATGTGGTGCAGACCGAAGGGCAGCAGCAGACGCTCCAGCGTACCATAGATGAACGGAGCCAGAATGGGAGAGGTCTCGGAAGAGTTGGCGATCCAGATGCCGAAGTTATTGATGCCGGTCTGCACCACAGGCCAGAACAGCGACAGCACGATGGAAATGACCACCGAATAGGCAATGACCACCATGGGCACGAAGCGCTTGCCGTTGAAGAAGGCCAGTGCATCCGGCAGCTTGCGGAAGTTGTAGTATTTATTGTAAGCCACGCCGCCCACAAAACCGGCGATGATACCCACAAACACGCCCATGTTCAGCGCCGGTGCGCCCAGCACAGAGGTGAAGTAGCCGTTGACGGCGATCTCCTGCCCGAACAGGGTGTGGGTCACGGCGTTGGGGTCTGCCAGCATGGCGCTGGTAACGCCGAAGATGTTGCCGGTGATCACGTTGATGAGGGCAAATGCCAGCACCGCGGCAAAGGCACCGCCTGCACGCTCCTTTGCCCAGCTGCCGCCGATGGCAACGGCGAACAGGATGTGCAGGTTATTGATGACCGCCCAGCCGATATTCTCCATCGTAGTGCCGATGGTCATGACCGCCGCAATGTCGCCGCCGCCCATCTGCACCAGCTTGCCCAGACTGATCATCAGACCAGCGGCGGGGGTCTCGCCCTCCACGGTGTCCCGCACCTGCAAGGACAGCCCTTCCATCAGCCGGGAGACCAAGGAGCGGGTGCGCCGCATCATGGCACAGCTGGGCTACGAGCCGAATTTTGAGGCTGAACCGGTGGAGGCTTTTTCCAAGACCATCGGCATTATTCTGCCCTCCTCCCAGCGGGACGTCTACGAAAATGCCTTTCATCTGGAGATCATCCGCGGCATCGGGCAGTTCTGCAACCAGCGGCGGTATGTGAACACGGTCATTACCGGGCAGGACGATGCCGAGGTGCTGGACGCCATCCAGAGCATGGTGGCCAACGCGCAGGCAGATGGCTTTATCCTGCTCTACTCCAAAAAGGACTGCCCGGTGGCGGCGTATCTGCGCAATGAGGGACTGCTCCATGTCATTGTGGGCAAGGCGGCGCAGTCTGCCAACCAGACCATCTACATCGACAACGACAACGCCCTTGCCGGGGAGGAAGCCGCCGATTACCTTTACGAGATGGGACACCGCCGCATTGCGTATTTCGGGGTCAGCAACGCTATGCTGTTTTCCGCAGAGCGCAAGCGGGGCTACCAGATGTCCCTGCTCAAGCACGGCATCACCCCGCGGGAAGAGGACTGTGTGGAGGTCAACACCCTGAACGATGCCTACGAGGAGGCGTTGAAAGCCCTGCTCACCGCGCCGGACCACCCCACCGCCATGCTTGTCAGCGACGACATCCTTGCCGTGGTGCTGGAACAGTTCTGCGGCAAGCTGGGACTGCGCGTCCCGAAGGACCTGTCCATCGTGTCCTTCAACAACTCGCTATTTTCCCGCATCACCAGCCCGCAGCTGACCACCGTGGACGTGAACCCCTACCAGCTGGGCATGGAGGCCGCCAGCCAGACCATCAACCACATTGAGAACCCGAACCTTCTGGCCACAAAGATCATCGTGCCGCATAAGCTCATCCCCCGGGAGAGCTGCTGCCCGCCGGAGGAGCGGCACTAAGCAAGCGCTTTTTCAGCAATACAGTGTCCGTTTCCGGGAGCTGCCGCGCAGCGCCCGATATGCCGCCCCCAGAGTAGACAGCGTAAAAAACGCTGCATCTTCCGGGGGTATTTTTATGCCAAAAAGGCACAAAAGAACGCCCGCCCACCTGTGGAAAGCCACGGTGGGCGGGCATGTGGGTTTGTTCCTTATTGACAAAAAGCAGCTATGGATAGAACAATTCATAAAACGCGCTTGAAAAAATGGCGCGCCTGTTTTACTATATAAGTCAGGATACTTTTTTCAGTTTCAGGCTGCGGCAGCGTTCTTTCTGCTTTTCGCTGCCCTTTGCCAGCTTTTTACGAGCTCTGTATCGGGCACACCGGATGGAGCTTTGGGGATTATCCGACTTAGCCAAAGTATAGATCGCGTCAAGCAGCTCTTCATCGCTGAGCTGCTCGGCGCCATAGAGAAGCTCTGCCTCTTGATTCAACGCACGCACAAATTCTTTTGCGTCCTGCGTGCTGTTGTACACAGCCACCAACTCATCCAGCGTATTATCAAGAAAAAGACTCATAAGCTTTTCGATCGGGGTAAGTCCCTTCGTTTCCAACAAAGCTTCCAGCTGCTCGCAGCAGACGAAGTCTGTTTCCATTTCTAAAAGCAGTTCCAACGTCTGATCGTCAATTGCCGTCACGATCTTTTCACGTTCTGCATCACCGTCTTTCGTTTTGCGCGTTCCGTGCCGGCTAAGATCAATGATGTAATTTGCAAGACAACGACATAGGTACGCAGAATACTTCCCCCGGCAGTTCAAAAGGCCATTGATCTTGCCGTCCTTCTCCATACACGCGATGATGAAGCTTCCGGCCACATCATCAGCCTCCAGCCCCGATGCCTTGAGCATGTCTTTGGACTTCTTCGTTTTGAGCGCAGCATCGCGCACAAAATTATAGATCGCTTCGATGGCCTCCTGATAGTATTCCGTCTGGCGCAGCTGTTCTGCCGTGCGGATACCGTTTGCTGTGATCTTGTTAAAACAGTTGACGAGGGCGATCTCGGACAAAGTTTTTTCGTTATGATATGTAGCCATGGTGTTCCTCCTTAGCACTCAATGTGTGTTCGACCATGGCTATAGAATAGCCTCTATTTCTGCCAAAAAGCGATTAAAAACATCGTTAATTCGACGTTAATTTCAGCGGCGCAAAAAATAATTTTATTTTTATGAGAAAATTAATTGAAATTTAATAATCCGTGTGAAATAGTAATGAAGGGAGGAAACCGTCATGTCAGAGATTATCCGTATCACCTTTGAAAACGGCGCCTACATCGATGTGGAAAGCGGCAACGCTTACGACTGCGCTGGCCAACAGGTGACCAATCTGACATCAGCACCATTAAACCTTCTGCGGTGCATTGCGGAACATACCGTGACCGCTTCTGACGGAACCCTGACCAGCGACATCTCGACCGAAGAAATTTTTAATCTCTGCTGGACAAAAGACGTTGACCTGCAGAATGTTACCCAGCAAATCAGAAATATTCGCAAATGCATTTCAAAGATTTATCCCGAAGAAGATTCTAAGAATATCCTTCGGCAGAAAAACAAAAAGACCTTTCTTTGTCATTCTGATATCGTGAGGAAGTCTACTTTTTTGATCGATGTAACGTTGGAAGAGCTCTATGCACGGGTCACCGATGACTTCCGCTTCGTCACGGCTGGAGATGACTCCATTTTTCCTCAGGACGAAACCGGCACCGAACAGCTTACCAAGCGGGTGCTGCTCTTCACAGGCGACTGTTTCCTGGGGATGGAGCATAAAACAGCTGTTCCAGACAAGCTCCTTGCAGATCTTTTTTGCAGCAACACAGCCGATGACCGGGTTTCGGAATGCATTTTCTCCAAGTGTCTGAGCCCGGAAGAAAGGGATCAGGAAGAGCTTGACTACAAACGGATGTGTGCGGTTTGGGATGAACTGGCGGGATCCGATAAACGGGCGGAATCCGATAAATTGGTGGAATTCGATAAACTGGTGGGATTTATTGGGAAGAATCTGATCAATTCTTCCCGTGCGACCTCTTACGCAAACGATTATAATAAGATCCCGTACAGCATGGCAGAAATAAAGCTGAGCGAATATCCGCAGGTACTGATCGATGCACGATACCAAAATATACTGAACCGGCTTGCACCCTATGTAGCCGAAAAATGCGGCGAGAAATTGCGCGGTCTGGAATGTGATACCGATCTCATCCATGCGGCACAGAACGGCGACAAGAAGGAAACGGACGGCGGCAAAAAGGTCGTTTATGCCTATATTGCGGCACTGGTTCTGCTCTTTTTTGACCGAGCGATCCCGGCGCATTCCAGTAAGTTTTCACAGAAAAAGAAGCGCTACCAAAAAGCGCTGGATCGCTGTATTCAGAAAATGCTCCCGTCTGAAACGCCCCCCTCGAAACAGGTAGCCGAGAAGCTCAAAGAAATTCTCAGCGGGAAGTCCGAAAAGGAGATTGAGGAGATTCTCACGGACCTGTTTGGTTCTCTCGACGATGAATATGTAAAAGCGATAAGAGACCATCTAAACCGCAAGAATATTTCGATCGAAAATACCGATCAGCTCATCGATCCTCCCCCCAAGCTGACCTTATAATAAGGAGTTTTTATGCTGAATCTCGATAATCCTAATTTTGAAAAGCCGTCTGCGATCCTGCGTGAAAATTCTCGGTTCCTTGTGGAGCAGAACCGCTTCACCGGCCCCAAAAGCTACGACGGCTTCGTCGGCGGCCCGCCGCTGGCCTATGACCGGGAGCGCGGTGCCGTTGCCGTGGACAGCTCTGATAACCACACCCTGGTCTACGGTGCGACCGGCAGTAAAAAAACGCGATGTATCGTCATGCCCACCATCCGAATGCTGGGCTTTGCAGGGGAAAGTATGATCATCAACGACCCAAAAGGCGAACTATATCGTACCATGGCTCGTTTTTTGGAAGATCAGGATTACAACATCATCACGGTAAACTTCCGAGATGCCTCTGTGGGCGACTGCTGGAATTTCCTAGAGATCCCATATCGTTTTTACAAAGAGGGAAACCTCGACAAGGCCGGCGAATTCATCGAGGATGTTGCCCGTACCATAACCGCCAACACCGGAACAGATGATCCTTTTTGGAGCAGCTCTGCAGCATCCTGTCTGTACGGCCTGATCCTGTGTCTGTTCCGCTACTGCAAGGAATACGATAAGCCGGACGAGGCCGTGAACATCGGAAACCTACTCACGCTACGCCGCGAAATCTTCGCCCAAAAGGCCCGGTTTTCTTCTGCCCACAATCCCATTTGGGAGTGGGCCAAGAAAGACGAGCTCATCGCTGCCAGCATGACCGGCACGGTAGAAACCGCCTCCGATACACAGAAAGGGATACTATCCGTATTAGATCTCGGCTTGAAAATGTTCATCATTTCTCCTTCGCTAGTGGACATGCTGAGTCACACTACCTTCTCTTTTGACCGTATTGCGCAGGAAAAGACCGCCGTCTTTCTCCTTACGCCTGACGAAAAAACAACTTACCATCGTCTTGTGTCTCTTTATATTTCACAGTCGTATCAACAGCTTGTACAATTTGCGGACCGCAGCGGCGGTAAGCTGCCCGGACGGGTCAATTATGTTTTGGATGAGTTCAGCTCTCTGCCTTCCATCGGCGGATGCGATTTTGTTCAGTATCTTGCTGCGGGCAGGTCCCGCAATCTGCGTTTTATCCTTTGTCTCCAGAGCAAAAATCAGCTGGTGCACACTTACAAGGAAAATGCGCAGACCATCACGGCCAACTGCACCAACTGGATCTACCTGTTCTCGCGTGAACTGGAACTGCTGAAAGACATCTCTGCGCTCTGCGGCGAAAAGAAAGACCACACTCCCAACCTGTCCGTTTATGATCTCCAGCAGCTGGACAAAGAAAAGAATCAGGTGCTTCTTCTCTCGGCCCGCTGCAAGCCCGCCATCGTAAACCTTCTGGATATTTCGGGCTATGCCCCCGCCTATCCGGTGCTTCCCATCAAAACGCCGACAAGAGGTGTTCGTGTTTCTCTGGATTTCAATGAGATCAAAAAAGAAGAACTAAGGTCAGACCGGTTCTCGGGTTCCAACGATCCTTTATTTGACCCGTTCTCCCCGGATTCCGATACACCCGAGTCTGACACAAAGTCTGCCAGCTCCGATAAACTTGATCTGGACGCAATGCTGGCAGACATCAATCGGAAAATTGCGGAGATCGATGCGCAGGAAAAAGCCAAAAAAACCGATCCATCTGACAACGAAAGCGAGGTATAAACCATGGCATACGAGACAGAATACACCGACTTTGATCCTCAGGAGGATTCTTCGGCCTGTCTGACCCTCGGCCTTGCGACCGATATCGTGGAGAGCCGTTATCTGCGGGACTTTTCCACGGCAGAGCCCGAGGAAAAGCAGCAGATCCTGAAAGACCTCACGACTTTTTTGGAGCAGCTTCTGCGTCAGCCCCAGATCAGCGGCAGTGCGGATGCGTGGCATAATCTATGCGTCGTTCTGGCACAGTGCGATCTCTATAACTTAGCCTGCATTACGCTGGAGCGCGGACTGGACTTTTATCCCAAGAGCGTCGATCTTCTGGCCGACTATCTGCAATACGGCATGGAGTGCGGTCAGGGAGAACGCTGCAAAGCCGTTTACAAGACGCTGGTAAAAATTCCCAAGTTCTTCTGGTCATGGAGAGGCTATCGCTTCTTAATCGGGTACGAGACACAGCTATCCCTTTCCGGAAGCGAAAAAGAGCTGGAAAAATACAAAGCCGAGATCGATCAGCTGCTGAAGCTGTACCGCCAGCAGTTCCCGGATGACGAGGGCAGTTACGACTGCGAAGCCGATGTCTGCCGGGATTTCAATGACCACCGGCGGGAAGAAGCCGTCCTGCGGGAAGCACTGGAAACGTTGAAGGTCGCACCCAAATGCGCCATGCAGCTGGCCGTGATGCTCTTTGAGCGCGGTGAATATCAGGAGGCTCTGCGCCACGCACAGCGCGCATTGAGGGACTCCATCCAAACCCAGATGGGCGTCAACGAGGCGCATCTGTCCTACCTGAGCGGCCTTGCCAAGTTTGCCATTCTGCTGCTGAACGAGGAAACGGACGGCTACCCCGAAGCTGCTGTGCTGGATATCTATACCGACTTTGAAACCGCCCTGCGTCAGGGCCTGAACTCCACCTACCGCAGCACCTTAAAGCAGCGGGCCATCCGGCTTGTCGTAAAGTCGAAGATCAACGTTCCCTCCGACTGCGAAGAACTGAATTATCTGCTCAGCTGATCTGAGCCGTTTCTTGCAAAAGATCCCACTTCCGACCGGAAGCGGGATCTTTTTTTGCTGTTCAGATGATAAAACCGGGTCGCTGTGCGTTATAGAGAGCGAAAGGCAGAGAACAGACTCCCCCGGCGGGCAGAAGTCCGCCGGGCCGGACCCCTGCAAAAAAAAGGAGGTCGATTTTTTATGTACCACATCCCGGAAGTAAGCGTCAGCGTAAACGGCAAGGAGCAGATCATGAGCGTGCTGAGCCGCGATCTGATGTCCAAGCGCACCATTTATCTGAACGGCGAGATCAACGACGAAGCCGCCCTGAGCATCATCACCCAGCTGCATTATCTGGAGGACAATTCTCAGGAGCCTATCACCCTTGTGATCAACAGCCCCGGCGGCTCGGTCTCGGCCGGGCTGGCCATCTACGATGTCATGCAGGCGCTGTCCTGCCCGGTGACTACGGCCGCCGTCGGGCTGGCGGCCTCCATGGCGGCACTGGTGCTGGCAGCCGGCACGAAGGGCCGCCGCTATGCCTCGCCCAACAGCCGCATTATGATCCATCAGCCGTTGGGCATGGCGCAGGGGCAGGCCACCGACATTCAGATCGCCGCAGAAAATATCCAGCGCACCAAGTACAAACTGGCCGAGCGCCTCGCTGTCCATTCCGGCCACACGATTCAGGACATCCAGCAGGATTGTGAGCGTGACAGCTGGATGGACAGCAGCGAGGCTTTGCGTTACGGTCTGATCGACCACATCGGTTTTCCCTGCAAGGAAGAACAGGAGGCAGCAATATGAATCAAATTCCCGCACCCATCGGCATGGAGCCTCTGGTGGACGCAGTGCAGCAGTGCTGCTTCCGCGCCCAGCAGTATCATCGTCTCGGCATCCAGCCCGGGCATTTCATCCTGACGCTGGATGAAGGCAACGGCCGCACCACCGCAGCCAACTACCTGAGCCGTGCCTTTGCGCAGGCCGGTGTACGCAGCTTTGGCGGACTGGATCTGATGCTGGAATATCAGCTGGACGGCAGCATGGATCAGCTCTGCCAGACGCTGCGCAGCATCCGCGCCAGCGCCGTGTACACCAACGAGTACGAGGGTGTCATTGCCTGGGACATCACCGTTCTGGCCGCACATTTCGGCGAAGAGCAGACCCGGCTGTTTTTCCGCGAGCTGCCCAGTATGGCAGCGCATGCCACCCTGCTCTTTTTCCTGCCGTCGGCACCGAACCGCAGCCAATTGCTCCTGATGGAAAAGATCAGCGCCCTGCTGGACCCGAATCAGATGCACTGGGTCCGGATCCCTCCCTATTCCGAGCAGACGCTGGCCGGCATCACCCGCCAGACGCTCATCGATCAGCTGAACATCCGTTTGGAAGATCTTCCCGAAACGGATGCGATCCTGCAAAAACTGGTGCACCAGACCGGCACCCGGAACGCGCGTCAGGCGGTGCGGCTGGCCTGCACGCTGGCCCAGCAGGCTGATTTTTCCGAGTTTATTCCGCTGCTGAAGCTGAAAACCCTGTATTCTTCTCTGAAAAAGGAGGTTCGATAATATGATCCGTGGAGAAAGCTGGACAAAACAGGAGAATATCAAAGCAGCGCTGTCCCTGGCGGGACAGGCGGGCGGCGGCCCGGTGCTGTACTGCGAAAACAACCGCTGCTGGGTGCACGCCGGGGAGAGCAATGGCATTTTTCTGGGCGTGACCGGTGCCGGAAAGTCCTTTTGCGGCACCCAGAATCTGGTGCGCAGCCTGATCGAGGCGCAGGAGTCCTTTTTGGCTGTTGACCCCAAAGGCGAGCTTTACCGCCGCAACGCCTGCCGGATGAGCAAAGACTATACCGTACATGTCATCGATTTCCGCAATATGCTGGCATCCGAGTGCGTCAATGTGCTGAGCGCCCCTGCGGAGCTGTACTTATCCGGCGACCCCATGCGCATGAAGCAGGGCGGCGAAATGCTGGAAGATCTGGCATACACGCTGTATGCAGAAAGCAAGAGCGATCCCTTCTGGATCAACAGTGCACGCTCGGTATTCATTGCCGCAGCCTATGCACTGATGGAGTGCGCCCAACCGGAAGAGATCAACATTGCCAGTGTCCAGAACCTGATCATGCAGGGCGACCGGCACTATTCCGGCCACGGCAGCACCGTTTTCGGCCGGGACACCTATCTGGAGCACCTGATGCATCATCTGCCGGAAGATTCCATCGTGAGCAGTGAGCTTTACAGCTATATCAGCACTGCCTCGGATACGCGCGGCGGCATCCGCTCCACAATGCTGGAGGGTCTGTCCCGTTTTCTGCGCAGCAATGTGCTGCGCGGCTTTATTGCCAACGATGATCTGCACATCAACGAGCTGGACGGGCAGAAGCCTTTGGCCATCTGGCTGATCCTGCCTGACGAAAACCCGATGTATTCTCCACTGGCCGCAGTCATCATCGACCAGATCATGCGGCATTTCGTCAGCCTTGCGCAGGAGAAATATAATGGCCGCCTGCCCCGGCGGATGAATTTTCTACTGGAAGAAGCCGGCAACATCGGCCGGATCTCATCGCTGAGCCGCATGATGGCAGCCGGGCGCTCCCGGAATATCCGCACTTTCATCGTACTGCAAAGCCTCAAGCAGCTGGAGACCATTTACGGCGAGTCCGAAGCGGAGACCATCCGCTCCAATGCCGACCTCACGGTGATGTACCGCACCAACGACCTCTATACTCTGGAAAAAATGAGCAAGCTCTGCGGCGACCGTGTGTCGGACGACCGCGTGGAGCACGATTCCTGTTCGCTCATCACGCCGGCACAGCTGGCCTCCCTGAAAACGGGGCAGGCACTGGTCATTCTGCATGGAAGCATTAAGTTCGTGACCGAACTGCCTCCCTGCACCATGGCCTTTGACCCCAGCGGCTGGCAGGAGCCCCAGCCCCGGCAGGATCTGCCGCCGCACCAGAAGCCGAAGCTGTTTGATCTTGTCCATTATGTGGACAGAAAAGAGGACCCATTGCTGGACCTTATCGAGGAGTATGAAAGCACGGCTGACGACCTCTGTTCTTTCATCACCAGCTCCCTGCAGGACTCCCACCCGAAGCATCCGTTCGACCTTGACCCCAGCAAGAAATATCAGGTCGTGATCCAAAGCTGGAACGGTCGCTTTATGCGCGGATTAAAGATCCTGAAGGATCACTATCACAGCTCCTCTCTCTCTGACCTCAAAAACGCCGTAGAGACTCTGCCGTACGCACTTCCGTTTGACGACAAAGCCGACGCGGAAAAGATCTATCATCAGTTGAAAGAAGAGGACATCAAGGTGGAGCGCTTCGGCTTTGAGACCGATGACGCATGACCCCTTTGCCGCAAAGGAGGAATCATCATGAAGTTCAACAAAGAAACCCTTGCCGGAGCAGTTTTCGTGGTTTTTCGCGTTCTGCTCTGGCTGCCTGTGCTGGCAGCGGCGGCGTTTTTCGGCGCGGCGCTGGGCGACCTGCTGGTCTTTTTCGCTGCGGAGCATCTGTCCCCAGCAGCTGCCGGCATTCTGGCAGGTCTGCTGACGCTGGCTGTTGTGCGCAGCAAGACCCCCTTGCATACGCCGTTCGAACGGATGGAGCAGTTCAAGCAAAAGCATCACCTTGACCGGCTTGCTTCCTTTCAGCTGGAGTTCACCCTGCTGTGCATGGTCGCTTTCTTTCTGAGCATCTCCGGCATCGCAGTTTTTTCTGCCGCCTTTGACAGCCTGTGCGCCGAAGGTCTCATTGTCCCTGTCGGGTGGATCGTGTGTACCTGCCTGTGCCTTTTTGTCTCTTCCTTTTTCATCTTCAACCTTTTTGATCTGGTGATCATCTGGAGCGCGCTCTCCATCCTTGCAGTAGGCTGTGCGCTGCTCGTCAGTTTTACCTCATACGCCGTATATGTGCCGTTGACTGCGGTTTTTGGCGCTGCCGCCCTGTTTCTGGGCGCAGCGGCGGGGCCTGCCTTTCTGAAAAAAATGGAAGATGACGCCGCGCTGTTTTGTATGTTGCGCCGGCTGCGGCTGGCAGAAATTGCCGTCTATCTGCTTTTCCTGCTGCTGGGGCAGAATGGCATGCTTGCCCTTTCCGATCTGCGCATCAACCTGTTCCTCACAAGCATGATTTTTCCTCTGATCGTACTGGAGTTCTGCACCCTTGCTTTTTTGCAGCCCTTCCGGCATCGTCGGCTGGAAGCCTGTTTTGCGGCATTGTTCCACTGCATCCTGCTTTACTGCGGAGGCTGTCCCGGCGGAGATCTGCTCCTGACCGCAGCGCTCTGTGTACTGGTTCTTCTGGTCACTGCGCCGCAGCCCCATCCGCAGCGCCGGAAGCGCCCCGCTGTCCGGCATCCGGGCCTGCTTCTGGCGCTGGGCGGGGCAGCAGGCTTTCTTCTGCCCTACGCCGCAGCCTTGTGGAACGCGTTCTGTGACTGGTGCGGCGGGCAGTTTGCAGTCGGTCCCCGCGGGCCTACATGGTCGGAAGTCGCCGCCAATCAGCACTGGCTTCTGGTCGTCAGCTCCGGCAGCGCCGGCACGAACAAAACCACTCTGGCTTTCTTTGGGCAGATCCTGATCGCGGCAAATCGTCTGGGTCCCGCTGCTGCGGTGCTGTTTGCCGCACTGCTGGCCCTGCTGCTGTTGGGCGGTATGGCAGCAAACCGCGGCGATCCCCGCCGCAGCACCATGGCGGTGCTCATTGTGAGCTTTTTTGCCACCCAGATGCTGCTGCACACCCTGGCCTGCACAGGCGTGCTGCCCAGCTTTCTTGGCCTGAACCTGCCCTGGCTGGACGAATACTCGATCAACGGACTGCTTGCCCGCTGCGGCTGCATGTTCCTTACCGGACTGTTGATCGCACCCCCGCAGACCGCTGCGCAGCCGCTTTTGCTGCCGGAGCAAATTGAAATGGAGGAGGAGATCCGCTATGACGAAGCATAAGATCAGCCGTCGTGATTTTCTGGCCGCTCTGGCTGCCGGTACCGTTGCCGCCACGGCCTGTGGGCTGCATCGGACGTTTGCAGAAGCCAGCCACACCTTTGAATACTGGGTGCTGAACCGTGAACTGTCCTTCCGCAGAACACGGGAAGGCATCATTTACAGCTGCGAAGGCTATCCGCTTACCGATGGCGAAACTTCCTCTCCGGGATTCGACAATCAGACGCTGGACCCGGCGTTTGACTGGTTTCTGGGCCGCAATTTTGGCGATCCCGACAACGGTTTCGGCCTGCGCCACATCCTGTACGACACCCTGTATGATCCGCAGCTGGGCACAAACGGCTACGGCCAGCCGGTCTGCCTGAGCCTGTCCCAACCGCTGCAGGATCTGGTGTATTATCAGCTGCCCCAAAAAGACTCCTCATTCGGCGTCGGCCGCTGTTTTACCATCGTGCGCCAATCCGGCGAAACGAAGGCTTGGGCAGAAAATTCTCTTTCGCAAAGCGTCAACGACCTGTTGTTTTATTACTGCCCCGCAGTCAGCTATTCCTCGGGTGCAAACGTCCTGTGCAATGTGTCCGGGGCTCTGGAGATCGTCACCACTGCCGCACTGCTGGAGTATGATATCCCCTTTGCATCGGATGCTTCCGCAGAGGAAAAAGCTGCACTGGCGGCAGAAGCTCTGGACAGCAGCTGCTACTGCGATGTGCTGCGGCGCTATCTTGCCCCGGAAGGACTGCTGTGCCCGCTGCCCAACGGCGCACTTTTGCAGACAGACGGCGGCTTTTTGTTCAACGACGAAGATCTTGCCACGCAGGAAGCTTTCCGTGCCGCTTATTCCCGCATCGCAAATGGTGCCGTGCTGTGCAGCCTGCTGCTGCCCCTGCTGTGGATCGAAAGCGTTGCGGATGGCTGCCTGCGTTTTCAGTTCGAATGCCTTGCGCCGAACGATTTTCGGCGCACAGAGCATGGCACGACCCCGGCCAACAGCACTCGGCAGATCGGGCTGCCGGAAGAAAAGCAGGCACAGCTGGCCGAAGTGTTCCGGCACCGGGCCGAGAGTTTGGGTCTGCGTGCACCCGAGGGCGCACAGCTGGCGGCTGTGGACACCGGCATCTGCCGTACAGAAAACGGAGAGGAGATGCACTGCCTGTATCTGCACTGCAAGCTGCCCTCCGCTGAGACCGGTTACAGCATCCTGCTTGGGCGGGCATCGAATGCCGATCAGAACCTCCTCCGTGATGCACAGCAGATTCTGGATACGCTGGCCGGGTAGTGCGAAACGTGAACTTTCTGTGAAGTTTTTTGTAAGAAGTCATCCTTCTGTGTCGGATTTCGTTTATGAGGGTGAACGAACCACCCCGGAGAACCAAGGAGGCGAACCGACATGAAGCATGACCGCAGACAAACGCCCCGCGAGGCCGTCGATTTGAACAACATCGACGATGATGCGCAGGGCACTGCACCACAGGAACAGAACCGGCTCCGCATCGCGCTGGGCCATACAGCAGCGGGGGTCCTGCTGCGCTGGCTGAGCTGTCTCTTTCTGTTCTGCATTCTTTGTCTTGCCCTCCTTTTCCTTCCGGTCGCGGAAGGCTTTGTGCAGCTGCTGCAAGCGCTGGCAGCGTTCCCCGCCATGCTGCCGCTGCTGCGGGATGCCGGGATCGGCTTTGTATACCTGACAGCTATTCTGGCGGGCTGCGGCGTGGCCGGAAAGCTCTTCTGCCGGCTCTGGAAGAGCCACTGTCTGGACAGGCTGCTGGACGGCCTTATCGCCCTGCGTTTTTTGGATATCCATTCGATCGATAAAAACGAGCAGTTCCCGGAGCCAGACAAAGGCAAGCCGAAGCCCAAACCTGCTGCCCCGCCGGAAGAAAAGGATGCCATTCCTTCCGACCTGAATGGTCTACTGGACGACCTGTTTAAGGCCGCCCCTTCCGCGCAGCCGCAGGACGTGGACGAACCACCCACCCGCATCCAGAAAGGAGCATGAGGAGATCATGACGGACAAAGAAAAAATCAGCTGGCGGCAGCAGGCCAAGCTCTGGGTCTTGCAGGGCATCCTTCTGGTTGCTGCGGGCATCAGCCTGTTCAGCACGATGGCGGGTTTTCATACCGTGTTTTTTCCAAGCTCGGCGATGGTGGCGGTGCTGGCCAGCCTGCTCGTGCAGGGTATCGAGCTGGTCTGTGCGGAGCGCTTCCATCTCGCCGGCTGCGCCGCGTTCTTGCTCTCTGTGGCATTCAGTGCTATGAGCTTTATCAACATCGGCACACCGACCTCTGTATACATGCGCCACGCCATGACCACATTAAACAGCGCCTACTCCACTCAGCTGTTGCCCGATGTGCAGTCCGCTATTTCTTCCGACATGGGCAGCCTATACAGCACGATTTCCGGTGAACTGACAGCCCTGCGCACCGAAGCACAGGTCATGCAGGAACAGAACACTGCCAACAACATGCTGACCGAAGGGGATTACGACCTCATCCGCAGCCGCTATAACGATGCCCAGAAGAAGCAGACCGAATACTTTGAACTCGACCAACTAATTGGATTGCTCCAAAATAACGACCTTGAGCGAGCCTATGCCCTGATGGATGCCATTGAAGCAGAAGCGGGAAGTGGCGCCACTTTGAAGAAACTGAAGGCCGACGTCCGCTCCCTCCGCATCCGGTTGCAGGCTCTCAACGCAGATGCCGCCACCACCGCAGAAGAGACGGCTCACGCCATCCAATTACTCCTTGCACAGGCCAGTGTTGATACATCGGCATTGTCCGAGCAAATCAACAAGCTCATTACCGCCGCTCTGAACGCCGGGCTCAAAACCGACCCGCTCCCATTGCGGGACCACCTTGAACGCTATCTTCAGCTTGCAGAGCTCAACCGAACGGTCTCCGAACGCGTCTCTGCGGAAGCGGCATTGCTGGAGAGCGTCGAGCAGGCCGCTGGCGACCCAGATGCCGATGCTGCATGGCAGCAGGTGCAAGATGTGTGGAGCCACGAGCTCGGCAGCCTTCGCACGGCGCTGGCCGGGTCGGTGCTGGCCACCCGGACGAAGCACATGGAGACGATCGATGAGCTTACCAGACAGATACTGGAAGGCGACCGCACCCTCGTGCAGAAGGCAATCACAATGCTGTGGTATAACCACGACCTCACCTCCTTTGCCGGCTGTGGGCTCGCTTTTCTGTTGGATGGAATTTCTGTCTACTGTGTCCAATCCGCCCTTGAAATCCGCCGACAGATCGCCCAGAGCCGCGCTTCTTCCGCCAAGGCTGAAAGTGCTGCCTGACAGCCGTATATCCCATTCAAAAAAAGGAAAAGGAGTGGTCAAAAGTGAAACTAATGTTGCTCGTTGTTTGTATCATTGTTGCCCTGCTCATTGTCTTCGTATTGCTGGTGATGCTGTATCACAGCAACGGTCGCACTGAGGTCCAGCGCAAAAGCGCACAGTTCAAAAAGGACGTCGAAAACCGGCTTCAATATGCCGTGCATTTAGGTGATGATACGTTCATTCTTGACAAACAGGACAAGCTGCTGGTTTATCAAAAAAGTGGCAAAAACCCTGAGAAGTTTTTGCCTCCACAGGTCATCGGACTTCCATCTGAGGGCGGCGACTTCATCTCGATCATTCCCTTCGGCGGACTGCCCAGCGAAGGCTGCTGTAGTAATTATCTGACTTTGCGGGAGAACGGTTATAACGCCAAGTTTATCTCCCATGATGCACCCCTTTTAATTTATCGCAGCCAAAAAGACGGTCACTATTACTTGAAGCTGAATGCAAACAACCAGAACCCCAGTCGTTTTCAGGGGAAGGTCATCGAGGATGAGATCGCACTGGATCAAGTGCTCACCCGTGACCCCAGTCACGCCAAGCTCTTTGAGCTGTGTGGCAGCCCGCTGGCCTTCGTGCTGCTGCCCGGCGATGAACCGGAGACAGAGCCGCAGAAGGCAGACCTCAACAACATTGAAACCGAGCCCCCCAAACGCTCCATGGGGGACAAAATTCAGGATCTGTTCCATCAGACCGGTGCCGATGCAGCACCGAAAAAGCAGTCCCGTCGCCCGACATTCAAAAATTGATTCCGCCGCCGAGAGGAGGAAGGCCGCATGTTCCGTCATAAGTATAAGCACCCTGCATTCAAAGCCCTGCGCGACACGGTGGCCTTTGTCGTTCTCTGCGCTGCGCTGGAATGGTACGTCTCCCACACAGACGGCGCAGAAGCCGCTACGGCTTTCCGCACCGTATGGCCCACTCTGGCCGTCTACTGCGCCGGTGGAGCCCTGCTGGTTTACTGTGCAGGAGCCGCAGCCCTTCCGCTGCGTGTGTCCGCCATCTTCAGTGCCTTAGGCATGGCCTTGCAGGTAAGCCTGCATCCCGCAAATGCAACGGAACTCAAACTCTTCTGTCTGCTGGCCTTTGTGGGCTGCATTTGCACTTCCATTGTTTTTGCTCTGCTGCGCGTAATGCCGCAGACGCTTATCTACAATTTTTGTGTTGCTGGAAGTGCTGTGTCCTTCCTCTTTTTGCGGTTCTTCTCTAAACCCATCAACAGCACGTATGCATGGGTGTCGGTTGGAGGGCACTCTTTCCAGTTGACCGAAGTCGTTAAGCTGATTCTCATTATAGGATTTTCCGCTGCCGTGACAAATGAAGCCTGGCACGAAGCGGTTCAGTTCCGCGCCGCACTGCTGCTGCTCGCCGTGTGCACCGGAGGCTTTTTTATGCTAAACGAGCTAGGCACGCTGCTTGTCTGTCTTCTAGATTGCGGGGTCATGGCGCTGCTTTATTGTTCGATAAAGCGCACGCTTTCCCTCGTTGCGTTTGGTGCCCTGACGGGTGGGGTAGGGTATGCGTTTTTAAAGCTGTGCAGCGGGATGCAAAACCCGGCAGGGCCTTTTCGGCTTGGCCAGCTGGTATACCGCAAACTAGCCGTCCGGCTGCACTATTTTGGAATCAGCGATTTTTCCACGCTCTCATCAAAAGAGGTCAGCAGCTCCGCGTACCAAGCGTATACCACATGGCGCTCGTTGCTTCTGGCTCGTCCCATGGGGGCCTCGCCCTACCGGGTCAGCACACCGGTAGCAGATTCCGATTTGATTTTGGCAACACTGGCGAATAGGGGCGGCTGGATTTGTCTGCTGCTGGCTCTTTTCGGAACGTTTCTGCTTATTATAGCAAGCCTGTTACTGAGTACGCGCTGCGGCGGCTGGCTGAGCTGTGTGGGCACCGGTGCAGGCTGTGCTGTCGGTTTGTCCGCAATTCTTAATCTCTTCTCTGCCACAAGTCTTCTGCTCATCGGCATCCCGTTCCCGTTTTTAGGCGCTGGAGGCAGTAATTTCTTGATCTCGTGGGGATCAATCACCCTGTTGCTGTGCAGCACCATTCCTACACGGCAGGGCAGCCGGGAGCTGCTCGCTGCATCACAAATCACGAAGGAGGATGTATCATGATGAACCGCCGTCTATTTCTCAGGCTGCTTTTGGCCCTCTCGGCGGCAGTTGGGATGTCCGGGTCCGTAGTGCTGCTGTTGGAGCGTCTGGGGCTTCTGGACAGCGCCCAACGGCCTCAGATCGAAGCGCAGCGCGCCGAATTTGAAAAAGCCGCCCGGAAGGCAAATAGCATCGAGGGCGCGATCGTCTCCCGCGATGGCATCCCCTTCACAAGCGCATCCGAGCCCGGAAAGCCCGCACTGGTGACCGCACTCTGCTACAGTTCTCTTGTTGGCTACAGGACTTCCACTTCCTCTTCCGGTCTGCGCCGTGAATTTGGTGATACACTCTATTACGCACGGGAAGAGGGGGGCGGCACCGCAGACCGTCTGGTCATGAGCATTTGCGCAGAGCTCCAGCAGATCGCATACGATCTGGTAAAGGGGCAGGGAAGAGGCGTGTGCTGCGTAGCGAATGCCCGGACCGGCGAAGTCTATGCATTGGCGTCCTGCCACGGGGACGTGGAATTTGACGCAAATCATTTTTCGCAGAACTTTTCGTTATATACAGAGACAGAAGGCTATCTTCTCCCCCCATGGCTGGATGTGAACCCTCCCGGCTCCGTAGCAAAGATCTTGACAAGTGCCGCCGCTATGGAAGCCGGCGTAGATCTGACGTATGAGGACAGCACAGGGGAGTACAAAGGGATCCGCACCGCCTCGCGAGCTCCGGGCGGTTCTCTGGATTTGTACAAGGCAGCCAGAACGAGCAACAATCCGTATTTTGCGGTACTCGCGGACAGAATGAGCCTTAGCGATTTGATCCGCGCACAGGAAGCCTTTGGCATCAACCAGAATTTTTTACGTCTCGGCACTTCCGTTCTCCCGGCAGAAAGCACCCTGACCGCCGACTCTGCCCGCAGTGAAGCACGGCTCCAAGCCATCGGGCAGGGCGGGTTCTCGGTCTCACCACTGACATCCATGGCATGGCTAGGTGCAGTGGCCACGGGCGAATTGACGACCCTCCGCATTGCAGACCATTTTGAGCACACCCTGCCCGATGGAAGCATTGAAGAAGAACCGCTGCCGGAAGCATACGAGGTCGAGCACCGCAGCTTGAACCTCCGTCCCGAGACCCTGACGACCTTACAGGACGTCTTTTCGGAAACGGCAAAATCCTATGGGTTGGCGCTTTCAGGAAACGCCCGCGTATTCGGTAAAACCGGAACGGCGCAGGTAGGCGCTTCCGGGCTTTACACCATCTATCTGGCGTTTTCTATGGTTTACCCGGACGGCAACGCCTATGAAGCCGTTTTAATGCGGGAAAAGTCCAGCGAAATGAGCAGTGTACTGAAGCCGCTGGCAAAACAATTGCTTGCCGCCATCGACCGTCTGCATCCCGCGTGGGAGGAAACAACATGAAAATTAAAATCAGTGCCTGCACCGCCAAAGGTTCCCACATCGAAAATCAAGACTGCCTTTGTGCCACCGGCTTATGTCCCGAACAGACAAGCTTCTGGGCTGACCGGAAGGAAGTGGAAGTTCCCTTTCTTTATGCCGCGGTCTCTGACGGTATCGGCAGCGGCGCAGCGAGCCAGTACCTCGCGCGCCTTGCCTGTGAAACATTTGCCAAGGCCGTTGAGGCTGTCCCCCCTGTTTCTCTCTACGACATTCCGGGCGGCGGCGAACTCCATGCTGATCTACCTTATTGCGGTGTCCTGAAAGCCGCCCGTACCGTATACGACGCTTTGCAGACCCTCCACGCAGAAGGCGGCTGTACACTGACCGGCTGCTGCCTGACTGCCCCTGCTCCAAACCCGGACCCGGATGTCCAGCCGCACACACACTTTTCGATGGTCTCGGTCGGCGATAGTGCCTGTTTCTGGTATCGACCGCACCGGCAGGTGGGCGAACCGGTTCAGCTCCTTAATTACCCGCAGAACCTATTTTATAGCCGAAAGAAAGCGGGGCTTGCGACCAGCGTTTTCGAAAAGCGGATTTTACAGTCCTTTCTTGGAATGCCAGCGGAAAAGCTGGAGCGGTCACGGTGCATCCAAGTCGTTACGATAGACGATGTGTGGCCGGGCGACCGATTTTTGCTTTGCAGCGACGGCGTTTATGGGCAGCTGCCGGAAGCACTGCTCAAGAAGCTGCTGGGGATGCGGTGGATCACTGCGAAAACGCTGGTAAACGCCGCCACGTTCGTCCCGCACAGCGATAATGCCACCGCTGTGCTGATTGATATCTTGTAAAAAAGCAGGGGGAAGTTTTATGGAGATCGTCAAGACAGAAGCGCAGGAGCGCGCCATTGTCCAAAAACTGGTGGACACCTCATGGCCCTCCCTCAACCCTGTGGTCGGGCAGGTTCTCGGGCGGGGGGGTCAGGCCACTGTATACAAACTGGCGTCGTTTGCAGATGGGCACAGCGAAGCGCTGAAGGTGATCGATACCTCTGTCTATCGGGACCCCGCCCGCCGGAAGGATGCCAACCGCCGGGGACGTTCAGAGATTTATTACCATCAGCAACTGACTGCCAAGACCGACACCGTGGTCAGGCTTTTCGATACCGCTTCCATCCCTCTCAGCCGCGAACGCAGTCAGGACGCCCCCATGTGCTTCCTCCTGCGTATGGAACTGCTCACACCCCTTGACCCCAAAAATCTGGCCGCACTGGACCCGGCAAACCGGGAGAAAGCCGTTCTGCAAATCATGCGAGACGTTTTGGAAGGACTGTGCCAGACCGAGGATGCCGGAATTGTACACAGGGACGTCAAATGCGGAAACATCCTCCTGCGGCACGATCCAGCCACCGGCCAGAGCCGCTTTGTGCTCAGTGATTTTGGCTTGGCAAGACCATTCCATACACGAACCGACCGAAGTTTCTTCACCGTCTGCGGTTCCAGCGACCACATAGCCCCCGAGATCATTCGGCGCGGAAAGCTTATTGCCGGCAGATCAGACATTTACAGCGCCGGTGTGATGCTGTTCCACCTGTTGTTCCCACAGAACGACGACTATTTTGATCCCGCTCTCTTCCGGCAGAAGTCCGCCGATTTTCCCTTCAGCCCGGAGATCAAAAACCTGCTTTTCAGCCTGACCGAAGTTTCCCCCGCCAGCCGGCCATCCCCAGCCGTTGCACTGATCGAGGTAAACCGGCTTTTGATGCAGCGCGATGCGGAATATTTCCGCTGCATCCGACAGCAGCTCCTTTCCGATCTTGCTCAGAGCCGCCAGCCCGCTCCCGAATTAATGGCCGCCATGCCGGAAAGCGAAGCAACACACCTGCTCCGGGCCTGTTCCGCAGCGCTGGCCGATAACACGCACCAGATGGCGGAGGAACTCCTTCGCGGTGCTGCCGCACAAAATAACAGCGGCTGTGCGCTGTACTATCTTGCCGTACTTTTTTTCCAGAATCGCTCGTGCCGCCAAAAAGCGGCAGAACTTTTTCGTCTTTCTGCCAGTCGCGGGTACCTTCCCGCATGCAGCGCTCTAAAGGGTGAAAAAACCGATTCCGCATCATTTCTGAGCAGCATATTACTTGCCGTATAGCCATCAGATTTTAACGGCTCAACGGCTTCCCGGATGATCGGGCAAGCCGAACAGGCTCATCATGCAAACAACGAAAAACAGGGCGTTCCCCGTCGGGGAACGCCCTGTTTTACATATCGCTATTGTCTGTGGTCTTTGGCAGGGTGCGTCCTATTCAGGGGCGCACCCTGTTTTTGTTTTGCCTTTAATCTTTTAACCCATGGCTCCCGGTTACGGTTTTCAAGTATTTCTCCGGGTCACCATTCAGAATCAAATCCGCATAGCCCAGCGGGTCATTGTAGATGAGATAATCCAGTTCTGACCTCTGCGCCATGGTCACATCCAGTGCATCCGTGATTCCGGTGCAGTCGATGGAGATCATTCTCCCATCCCGGAGCAGCAGCTCCACACAGCCGGTGTCCATAAGCTGGTGGGCATCTGTTGTTCTGGCTTATAATTCACTGATGGTTGCAGT
>ERZ1673701.1175-NODE-1175-length-25130-cov-9.123988_pt1 | contig 25130 bp, 17 predicted proteins | sample MGYA00580231_ERZ1673701 | MGnify/ENA primary metagenome ERZ1673701 (study PRJEB41218, sample SAMN15661798) | gut metagenome | host: Homo sapiens | place: Canada: London | collected 2015-08-20/2019-03-30 | study: EMG produced TPA metagenomics assembly of...
TATACGGTGCTGACCCGTTCCAAACCCTTTTGGGGGCAGTTTTGGGGGCAAATCTTCGAAACGGATTCTCGCACACTCCAATCAAATAAATGCGCAGTTTTTGTTCCATTGAGAAATGCGGATACCAATATCACGAGGTTCTCGCACAGGAAAAGCCCAACGAACCGGTATATAAGTTTTACTTTCCGGCAAGAAATTGTACGAAAGTACCACGCCACAGCAGCCCCACATACCACCCCTGTCGCCGCGAGAAACGCCCCTGTTTGGGCGCGTTCGCAAAGCGTCGGCATCGATGCCCGCCCGGCCATATACCGCCCCAAATTCCCTGCCTTTGGGGCTTTTTTTCCAAGAAAGGCTTTTCCTGCGCAGGCTTTGCCCGGACGGGTTTCACCTGTACAGGAAAAGCCTGCACTAATAAATACTAAATAAATAAAATACTAAAAAAGCAAATACGAATCCTATCTTATCTGCAAAACATACAAATGGAGGCTGGCTGACACATTTGTCTGCGGGCGTGATGTCCCAATCGGAAATTTCGTCAGACCATGCCTCCATTTTAAAGGAAAAGAGCAAGGCCGGATAGACCTTACTCTTACATTATGAATCCGGACTTTGCCGCCGGAATCTTGCCATGATGCGTACAACTTACCACCAGAGAGTACAACTTGCGATTGCACTTAGGCACTTCCGTGTGGTATAATTTTCCTATCGGCCACACCGGTTGCATACTGTTGCGTAAGGCGCAGAAAAATACTGCTCGTAAGGCCGACGGTTTCCGTGGCAGCGACATAAACAAAAAGTGTCCGCGCAGTGGGCGCTCAGTGAAATCTTTCTTGTTTTAAGGCGATACCGCATAATTCTAAGTGTCGCAGCCGCCGGAACGGTGCTTAAGCCGTAAGGCGGGAATTGTGCGGTATTGCCTAGATAAAAGGAACTTTTATGAGAACCGTAGATCTTCTCTTTTTTATGGGGCAAAGTAATATGGCGGGGCGCGGGGATGCCGCCCTTGCCCCTGTTATCGCCCCCGGCATGGGGTACGAATACCGCGCCGTCACCGACCCCGACACCCTGCACCCGCTGGAAGAACCCTTCGGTGTGAACGAGAACGACCCCGCCGGTGTATATGAACCGGGCATGAAAACGGGGTCGATGGTGTCGTCCTTCGTCAATGCCTGCACCGCCCAAACCGGCGTGCCGGTGGTGGGGGTATCCTGCGCCAAGGGTGGCTCTGCCATTGCCAAGTGGTTGCCCGGCACACCGTACTATCAGGATGCCGTGCGCCGCGCCCGCAAGGCGCACGCCTTTTTGCAGGCAAACGGCTATACCATCCGCCACAGCGCGATGGTCTGGTGCCAGGGCTGCACCGACGGCGACCTGCACACCCCCAAGGATGTTTACAAAGCCGACACCGAGCGCGTTCTGCACAGCTTTATGCAGGATGCGGGCGCGCAAACCTGCTTTTTGATCCAAATCGGCAACCAGCGCGATGAGCTGGAGCTGTACCTGCCCATGCAGCAGGCGCAGGAGGAACTGGCCGCCGAACAGGGCGACATCGTGCTGGTCAGCCGTCAATTCAAGACCTTCGCCGCAAAAGGGTTGATGAAGGATCGCTTCCACTACCTGCAGCCCGCCTACAACGCTGTAGGCACCGAAGCCGGCAGAAACGCAGCGGCCTATTGGAATCGCTGACAAAATACGAAAAAACCCAACCGCAAAACGGTTGGGCAATTTTTTTACTTTTACACAGTGTCGGTCATCCTGCGCAGATACCGCACATCGGCGGTGTCGGCGGGCAGAATAACCTCATCGCGCAGCAGCGGTGCTGCGGGCGCACGGTTCGCCAGGAAGGCGCGAATGGCAGAATAATCCATATCGCCCGCGCCCAGCGGCAGCAGCGTTTTGCTGCCGTCCGCCTCGATACGGCAGTCCTTGACGTGTACGGCACCGAGCTGACTGCCGATGACCTCCAGCCAGCGGCTCCAGTGGGCAGTCTGGTACGCTTTGTCCTGCCCGTCCTTGGCACAGAACAGGTTGACGGGGTCAAAAATGACCTTGCAGTGCTGTATATCAGCGGCAGTGTCCAACACGGTGCGCAGCAGCTCCGGTGTACAGAGGGGGTGTACGTCCACAGATTCCACGGCAAAAACGACGTTCAGGCGGGCGGCTTCCTCGGTGATGCGGGCGATGCTGTCCAGCATCAACGGGCGGCGGACAGCCTTTTCCTCGTCTGTGCAGGCACCCCATGCCGTTTCGCTGCCCACCATTTTGGCACCCAGCACCTTTGCGCAGCCCAGTGTGCGCTTTACGGTGTCGACAGCAGTGCGGCGGATGTCCGCATCGGGGGCAGACAGATCCTGATAGCAGCTTAGCACCGAAATTTCCACATCCTGTGCGGCAAACGCCGTGCGGATCTCTACAAGCTGTTGGTCGGTGATGTGGGAAAAATCCTCAATGCCGGCAATGGCGCGCGGCATGGCGAGCTGGGCGGCGTTGTAGCCCTTGGCACGCAGCGTGGCAGCAAGCGCGGCAGCGGGCAGTTTGCCGTAATCGTGGGCGCGGCAGCCGATTCTTGTCATGGCTCAGTCCTCCGTTCCCGCAATGCGGGGCAAAAATACAAAGTTGTGTCCGCCGTCCGGATGGGCTTTCTGTTCGGGGGTAAAGCGCGTAAAATGACTTTCGGGGTCGGCGGCGATCCAGGCATCCAGTTCGGGGCTGTGTGCGCCCGGCTGATGCCGAATATTGACGTTGGTGCGCGGTTCCTCGAGATAAGAAAACAGCACGCCCTCCTGTACGCAAATCAGGTGCCAGCGATCCCCCTCGACCAGCCCCTCGGTGACAATGCGCAGATGGTGCTCCATATAGCTGCACCATTTGTCGGGCGGCAGCAAGGCAATGCGTCCCCGGCGGCGCTGCGGGCAGCGCCCCTGCTGCCAGTCGGCGGCGGTGGTGGGGATATCGTGGTAAAAATACGGCTGCATGGCGGCCCATGGGCGGGGCGAAGTTTCCCCCAAGGCGGGCGGTCAGGGCAGCGAAGCCGCGTCCAGCGCGGGGCAAAGCCCCTGCGGCGTGAAGGGGCGGTTCAGTCCCTCGGCGTAGAAAAACAGGTGGCTTTCGCAGCGGAAAAGGCTTGCGGTCAAAAGGCTTCCGTCGGCTTGGGCTTTTTGCAGTGCGGCGGAAAACGCGGAAAAAACGGTGTCGGGGACGTCCGTGCGCAAAACGGCATGGAAGGAGCCGCGGCAGACGGCAGCATCGGCAAGCGCGGCAGGCAGTGTGCAGGGCATAAGACTTCTCCTTTATTTTGTGATTATTCTTTATTATAAAGAGAAAAAATAGCAAATACCATGCGTAATAGCATAGAATTTTTTGTGAAAATTACACTTTACACGCTCCGGTATCTGTGCTATGCTGAGGGTACAGTACAGGCAAAAAAGGAGTGGGAAAGATGGACTATGATATTCTGCGCTGCGGCGCTGTGGCTGACGGCGTGACCAACTGTGCGGCGGCAATCCAACAGGCGGTCGATGCAGCCGCAGCGGCAGGCGGCGGACGTGTCGTTGTGCCGGCCGGGCGGTTTTTAAGCGGCTCGGTGCTGCTGAAGGACAACGTGGAGCTGCATCTGGAAAGCGGCGCTGTGCTTATCAGCAGCCTGAACCCCGACGACATCGTTCCGTTCCCCCAGGGCGGGGACGGCACCGACCCCGATGACACCGCCGACGGCTGGGAGGGCGGTTTCTTTTTGGGTGCCAGCCACGCCAAAAACGTGACCATCAGCGGGATGGGTACAATTTACGGTCAGGGTGATAAGGTGTTTTTGGACAAGGATGCAAACAACGGATTCCACGAATGCCCGAAATTCTGCGAGGCATTCCGCCCGCGCATGATGCTGTTTGAGGCAGTCGAAAACTTTACCGTGCGCGATGTGACCCTGCAGGACGCGGCGTTCTGGACGCTGCACATGGCGGGCTGCCGGCATGTGCGCATCCAGAACATCATGATTTTAAACGATGACCGCGGCGCCAACAATGACGGCATCGACCCCGATTGCTGCCAGGATGTCGTCATCTCCAACTGCATCGTGCGCACCGGCGATGATGCCATCGTGGTCAAATCCACAGGACCGATGTCCCGCCGTTACGGCGCAAGCGAGAACGTCGTCATCACGGGGTGTGTCTTGCATTCCCGCGATTCAGCTCTGAAAATCGGCACCGAAACCCACGGCGTTATCCGCCATGTGACACTGAGCGACTGCGTCATTGACGATTGCTCCCGCGCGGTGGGCGTCTGGGTGCGGGACGGCGGCACGGTGGAGGACATCCATGTCCACCATCTGACCGGCTGCACCCGCCGCTACGCCGACTCCTACCAGCTGCCCGGTGCGCCGGGCTGGTGGGGCAAGGGCGAGCCGGTGTTTGTCAGCGCCACGCCGCGCAAGGGCAAGACCGGCCCGGCAGGCGTGATCCGCCGCGTCAGCTTTGACCATTTGTACCTGACAAGTGAAAGCTGCGCCTTTGCGGCCGGCGAGCCGGACAGCGAAATTCAGGACCTGCGCATCAGCGAGATGCACCTGACGCTGCAGCACCGCGGCACCCAGCCCGGCGGCCTGTTTGACGAGCAGCCCTCGGCCCGGCACATCTACCCGCACGCCATCCCGGCGCTGTACGCCCGTTGCGTGGACGGCCTGACCGTCAAGGACAGCACGGTGCGCTTTGTCGGTGAGAACGAGGCGTGGGACGGCAGCGTAGCCGAGCTGGAGCACTGCCGCCGAGCAAAGCTGGATTTGGAAAAGCTTGTATAAGGCAACACCGCATAATTCCCGCCTAACGGCTTAAGCACCGCTCCGGCGGCTGCGGCACGGCATCTGCGTTGCCAAAATGCTCGATAATACACAAAGTATTATCTGCGCTTTTGGCTTAGCAGCTGCCGCACCTCGCGCGCCGTATCGGCACTTAGAATTATGCGGTATTGCCATAACAAAAGGAGCGTATACAAATGGAGCATATGGCATGGAAGGGCCGCATCAAGCCCGGCTGCAAGGCAGAATATCAGCGCCGCCACGCGGAAATCTGGCCCGAGATGGTCAAGGTGCTGAAGGATGCAGGCATCTGCAATTACAGCATTTTCTACTGCAACGATGAGTTGTTCGGCTATTACGAGTGCGAAAAGGGTGTTGCCTACGCCGAAAAGGTACAGGCCGAAAGCCCGGTCGTTGACCGCTGGAACGACTACATGAAGGACATTCTGGAGCTGGAGATGGATCCCGTCACCGGTGCCCAGCCCAAGCTGGAACAGGTGTTCCGGCTGGATTGAGAAAGGGCAAAACATCGGTATGCAGGCAAAAGCCCCCGCTGCTTATGGCAGTGGGGGCTTTTGCCCTGTCAGACAATTTACAACGCGCCGTCCGAGCGGACGTTGTCGTAGTTCAGCACACCGGCGAAGAAGGCCAGCGCCAGACCCTGACCCCAGCCCTGAATCCAGTCGCGGCTGATGCCGCGGTAGCCGTCGGCGTCCTTCATGACCGCCGTGCCGCCCGAGACATTCAGCACACGGCCGTCCGGGCTGACATTGGCCAGCATACCGGGGATGGCCTTGTTGATGTACTTGATGTGCAGGGGGTTGCCCTTGGTGATCATGGCGGCGGCTATGCCGGCGCTCGCGCTGACCTCCTCATAGGAGGCGGCATCGTCCACGATCGTGCGCCACAGGCCGTTCTCGGTCTGGTAAAGCTTGAGCGCGGCCAGCTGGTCGTTCAGGCTGCCGACCACATCCAAAAACTTGGGGTAGAGGTAGCACTGCGGCAGCCGCACGCCGACCTGCGCCATTGTGTAGGCCGCCCATGCGTTGGCGCGCCCCCACTTGATGCCCGACATATGGTCGCCGGTGATGTTGTTGTAGCCGTGGTAGTACAGCCCGCTCTCAGGGTCCTGCAGGTACTTGATGTGCCAGTAATACTGGTTCAGCGCATCATCGATCAGGGCCTCGTCCTTCAAAAGCACGCCCATCCGCAGCAGGAAGAAGCCCGCCATAAAGAGTGTGTCTGCCCACGCCTGCTCGGGGAAGTCGTTGTTGACCGAGACGGTGTGCTGCAGAACATGATCGCCGAAGCGCAGCGCTTCTTTTTCCAGATACTCGACCTTGCTTTTGGCGATGTCCAGATACTTTTCATCGCCGGTATGCTCATACAGGGTGATCAGGCAGTGCCCCATTGAGCAGGTGTTGACCGTCCAGCTCGGCAGGCCCAGCTCGATATACTCATCCACGCGGTCCTTGACCAGCTGCAGGTAGCGCTCGTTTTTGGTGACCTCATACGCCTCGCAGATGCCGTAGTAGGCAACACCGCAGGGCCAGTCCCATGTCATGTCCATCCGCATCGTGCGGTCCACGATCTTGTCGATTGCAGTCTCGATTTGGGCCTTGTCAAAAATCAGGTTTGCCATTGCTCTCTCCTTTTTAAATTGCGAATCCGCTTATACCAGCGCCACTGTCTTTCCGGCGGGAATCTCATAGTGGCGGCCGTCCACCTCGACCCAGATGGACTGGGCGTTGGGGTTGCAGACCTTATCACCCGCGGCGGTGTACTGCAGGCGGGCGGCATCGGCCATGTAGTCCACGATCTCGATGTTGGTGGCGTACCAGGTGTCCTCGCGCCCGCCGGCCAGCTGGCAGAACTGCTCCATCAGGGCCCAGTCCTCCTCGGTGCGGAACTCAAAGCTGTGGCCCCAGACATACATCATGTAGAGATACTGCGTCTTGTACAGCTCTACAAAGCGCTTGCCGTCCTCCAGCAGGTTGTGGGTGTGGTGGCAGGTGGCTTTCCATGTCATAAAATCGTGGGGCATCGCAAAGTCGTGGGTGTCACCCACCACGCGGGCGTAACGGATGCCCAGCGCGGGCAGCAGGGCGGCGATCTCCGGTGTCCAGCTGCCGTTGGGGTAGGCAAGGCCGCGCACGGGGTAGCCCATGACGCCCTCAAGCTGCATACGATCGGCCAGCACCTGCCGGGCGGTCTGGTCCAGCGGGCTGCGGGAGATGGTGGGGTGGTGGTAGGTATGGCAGGCGACCTCATGGCCCTTGTACAGCTCGACCCACTCGCTCTCCGGGATGCGCTCGGGGCGGGGCAGGCCGCCGTTCAGATTGAAGGTGCCCCGGATGCCGTAGCGGTTGAACAGCTCGACAAGGCGGCGGTCCTCCAAACGGCCGTCATCATAGCTCATCGTCAGCACCTTATGCTTGCCGCCGGGGAAGCAGGTATAAATGACCTTCGGTTCGGTGTAGTTCATAAACAAAACCTTCTTTTTTGTCAAAATTTATTTGAAATTCGCCCGCAGCACATCCAGTGCCGGGGTGGTATCCTGCAAAAGCTGCTGCACAAAGGCCTGTGCCGTGCGGCAGGCGCCGGCGTTTTGCTGGTGGGCGTTGTCCTGCTTTGCGCCCACCCACATATAGCGGGCCTTGCAGCGCTCAGCGCCAAAGGCGGTGTTGGCGGCGGCGGTAGCGGCGCCAAGGTCGATAAACGGCGCGCCGACCTCGGCGGCAAAGGCGCGCATCGCCTCGCGGTAGGCGGCAAACGAGGGGTAGCAGACACCGGCCTCGTCAAACTCGCGCATCGCCACGGGGGAGGCAAAGATGCACACTGCGCCGTGGCTGCGGGCAGCGTCCCAGAAGGGGCGCAGGCTCTCGCCGAAGGCATCCGCCGGGACATAGCGCTCGGCCTTTGCGCGGTTGGCATCGTTATGGCCGAAGCTGACCACCAGCAGATCACCGGGGCGGATATGCGCGGCAATGTCGTCCAGCCGCCCCTCCTCGCGGAAGGTCTTGCTGCTGCGGCCCGCCATGGCGCAGTTGTCAATGACAAGGCCCGGCAGCTCGTAGCGCATCTCCTGCGGGAAGGGGCAGTCCGCGCGGTGGGCAGTTTGACATACAGCATCACCGTGCGCCAGCGTGTGGAGCATCTCGCCCCAGCCTGTCACCGGCTTATCGCCGGGGGCGTAGCTCTGCATGATGGAATCACCCGCCATCCAGAGGGTAGGCTTGGCGTTCAGCTGCGGCAGCACATTGGCAAAATCCATGTCGTTCGCATAGTAAAAGGACGGGTAGCACGGCTGGTTGTAGCAGTTGTTCTGCCATGCCACGCCACAGCGGTACTGTGCATCGTGCATCAGGGTAAACAGCTTGTGGGGGGTAAGATCGGTGGTGGTGTAGATGCGGATGGCGGTGTCATCCGCCGTGCGCACCAGCAGCTCCTCGCGGAAATCACCCAGCACATCGGCCACCAGACAGGGGTTGCCCTTGGTGCCGTTGTTGGTGGCAGTGCCCGCGGGCTGCAGCATGACGCCGTGGGTCAGATCGTTAATGACGCCGTATTGATCGCCGTGCAGATAGTCCGCACCGTCGGTGATCTGGGTGGAAAGGTCGCCCGCCCAGTAGATTTTCATGTTGGTGCCGGGGGTGGGCAACTCCAGCGTGCGCCCGTTTACATCGTACACATCCTTGACCCAGACCTGCAGACCGCGGGTGTTCGGGTCGATCTTGCCGATCATGCAGCGGCCCAGATCCTCCTCGGCATATTCGCCAAAGCGGACATCGCCGGTCTCGGCATCGCGCAGTGCCCAGCCGTAGGGGGCGCGCTCGCCCTCCTCATAAACATTGAAGATCTCCAGACCGGGGCTGTCGGGGTCGATGTCGGCCACATGCATCGCATCGCCGTGGCCGAACTTGGCGCGGGTCCTGCCGTCCGGCAGGGTGCCGTATTTGGAGTAGAGCAGGCTTCCGTCATGGTCGATGGCTGCTGCGCCGTACACAATTTCCATGCAGCCGTCCCCATCAATGTCAGCAGTCGAAATACTGTGGTTGCCCTGCCCGGCCAGAATGCCGTACACAGGGTCGGTGCCGACAGCGAGATGGCAGCCGCTGTCGTTAAAGGGGTTCGCCATCGGCACAAAGCCGGAGTCGATACCCCATACCTTGTGAAAGCGGTTCTCAAAAAAGTCGTAGGCCGCCAGCGTGGCGCGGGTGTAGTAACCGCGGCAGGCAATCAGATAGGGGCGCTCACCGTCCAGATAGGCCACCCCGGCGTTAAAGCGGTCCACGCGGTTGCACGGCTCGATGCGGGGCATTGCATAATCGCCCCACAAAAGGCCGTCATCCACGCGGGGGTAGGGGTAGTCGATCGTGTCCAGCTCGGCGCCGTCCCCGCCGAACATCGTCAGGTACTCGGGGCCGTCATAGACAAAGCCCTCGAACCTGCGCAGCTCGTTTTTGGGGCTGCGGCTCGGCGCGTACACATCAAGGAAATAGTCTGCCAGCGCAAGGGCATCAGCCTCGCACAGGGGGTAGGCGTACTGCGGCGCAAGGCCGAAGCACTGCTCCACCGTGGCGGGCCAGCGGCCGTTTACGACCTCGGGGTGGGTGTGCCAGCGGCGGAACACCTCGGCCATATGCAGGCGGTAATCCTGCGCCGTGCAGACATAGTTGTCCGCGTGGCTGTACCCGGCGTCCAGATCCTTCTGCGGCATCGTGATATACCGGCGGGACAGCACGGTGCCGTCCGGCGCAAAGCGGGTCATCACGGTGCCGGGCGCGGTCTTGACAGCCATCTCGGCCCTGCCGTCCCCGTTGAAGTCGTACACCATAAACTGGGTGTAGTGCGCTCCGGCGCGGATGTTCTGCCCCATGTCCAGCCGCCAGACCAGCGTGCCGTCCAGCTTATAGCAGTCGATAAAGCACCGCCCGGTGTAGCCCTTGATCGACACATCGTGGGAATTGTCAGGGTCCCACTTTACAAAATACTCGTACTCACCGTCATTGTCAATATCACCCACACTCATATCGTTGGCGTGGTAGGCAAAGGGCTCCCCGGCCGGGGTCACGCCGTCCGCCGGCTTTTGCAGCGGAAGCTCATAGTACCCCTTCTGCCACGGCTTTACGCCCCTGCAGGCGGGCCCTTCTACGCCGTTTACCAGCGGGGCCACGGCGTAGGTATCCCCGCTTGTGCCCTGCGCGTCCAGATAGTTTGTGCTGTCGGTCACGGTGGCCAGCCTGACCCCGTTTTTATAGAGCACAAAGTCGGTGCCGGTCAGGCCGGTGGCGTTGTGGCCGGTGACCTCGCTTTTAAAGAGCCGCCAGCTGATAAACACACCGGTGTTTGCCGTGACAGCCACCAGTCCGCGGGACAGCGCCTCCAGCTGCTGCTGCAGCACGCGGCCCACGGGGGTCTGCACGGGTGTGCTTTCCTCCAGCAGGGCCCCGTTTTCTGCCAGCGCCTGCACCTTGATATAGTAGGGGATATGGGTCGAACGGCAAAAGGTAAATACCGTTTCCGCACATTCGCCTGCCGTTTTGAACCGCACGGTCTCGCCATGGCGGTCGCTCCACAAAATGCGGTAGCGGGCGGCCCCGGCCACCGGCTGCCAGCTTAGGGTGGTTTGGGCAGCCGTCTGGCTGCGCACAGAGATTTGCATGGACTTTCCCTCCATCATAAAAGAGCGCCGCAACATCCGCTGCGGCGCTCACATTCAATTAGGCTTTATCTGCTGCGTACAGGGCGTTGACTTCCTCAATGACCTGCGTGCCGCCGCGGGCATTCCACTGGTCGAAGGCAGCCTGCAGACCGGCCTCGTCGATCTGGCCGCAGATATACTGGGTGCGGGCATCGTCCAGAATCTGGACAAGGTCGCTGCCGCACTCGGCGTAGGTGTCGGACTGGGTCAGATAGCCCAGCGCGGGGTTGAACACGGCATACTGCACGTTGTTGGCAATGCTTTCCTCGTAAGCCTGCTGATAGTCAGCCTTTTCAAGCTGGTAATCGGGGTTCTGCTCAGTCAGGTAGGGGACATAAGGCACAGCCTGATTCAGACCTGCGTGCGGGCAGTTGGTGGTGTCGTACTTGCCGTTGGGAACAATCTTGCCGTCGGCGTTGATGTCATAGCAGATGTCTTTCAGACCGTAGTCGGCCAGCGCCATCATTTCGGGGTCGCACATCTTGTCAAGGAAGTGCAGGCAGGCCTTGACATCCTCCTCGGTCTTGGCACCGGACTTGGTGATGAGGTAGAAGCCGTTGTAGCCGGTGGTGGCAAGGGTGTGGCCGTTGATGGGGCCGACAGAGGTCATCGTTGCAATCTTGGAGGCATCGTTTACATCGGCAATGGCGTTGTCCTCAAAGTATTTCCAGATGCGCTTGGTGCCGTCCATCGTGTCGACAAAGACACCGGTGACGCCCTTCTGGCTGTCAACCTGGAAGTTGGCAGTGTCTACGGTTGCCCAGTCGGGGCGGACCAGACCATCGGCGTAGATTTTGCGCATCCAGTCAAGGGCTTCCTTATACTCAGCGGTCTGGTGTACGGGAACCAGCTTGCCGTCCTGCTCGACCCAGCCGTTGCCGCAGCCGAACCATGTCTGGATAATATCCCACGGGCCGGTGTATTTGCACATTTCCAGACCGTAGGTGTCGTTCGCACCGTTGCCGTCCGGATCGTCATAGGTGAACTTATAGAGCATGTCATAGACATCCTCGACCGTCTTGGGGGCCTCGGTGATGCCCACGGCCTCGGCCCAGTCGGTGCGGTAGCCCAGACCGTTGCGGCCGATGGCGCGGGAGCGGGGGATGCCGATGATCTGGCCGTCTACGGTCAGGCCCTTCAGAACATCGGGGCTGATCTGGGACAGGTTGGGGTAGGCCTCGCTGTCCTGCAGGTACTCGGTCAGATCCCAGAAGGCGCCGCGCTTGGCAGCATCGGCTGCGTTGGCGTTCTGGTCCAGCGTCTTGGTTGCGGTCAGGATCATCGGCATGTTGTCCTTGTCCATCAGGGTCAGGCCGAACTTCTCGCTGTAGGTGTCGTTGGCCTCGGTGCGCCACTCGACATGGGTGCCGGTGTAGGCCTCGTACTTGGCGATGACCTCATCGGAATGTTCATTGCTCAGCACATGGCCGGTGAAGTCGGGGATCATAAAGCTGACGGTGGGGGTGCCGGAGGCAGCGCTGTCCGCAGAGGAAGCAGCGCCGGAAGCGGAGGTACTGTCGGAGGCGGAGCCGCCGCAGCCTGCGAGCATGGCGGCGGACATCGCCAGCGCCATAGAGAGGGCAAGTGCCTTTTTCATTTTCGTTTTTCTCCTTTTTGTATAAAAGTGGTTGTATTGCTTGGTATCAGCCCTTGACCGAGCCGACCATGACACCTTGGGTAAAGAACTTCTGCACAAACGGATAGATGCAGAGGATCGGCAGGGTAGACAGCACCGTGGTGGCCATCTTGACAGCCTTGATGGGCGGCATACCGGCCGCGCCCCAGTCAAAGGTGGAATCCTCGGCCACCTGTGTGGTCAGGAACACCAGACGCCGCAGCACGATGGTGATGACCTCCATGTCGGAGTTGTTGATGTACAGCATCGCATTGAAGTAGCTGTTCCAGTGGCTGACCGCGTAGAACAGGCTGACCGAGGCCAGCACCGGCGCGGACAGCGGCAGGATGATGCGCACGAAGGTGATCAGATCGTTGGAGCCGTCAATGATGGCGGCCTCCTCCAGCTCCATGGGGATGCCCTGAAAGTAGTTCTTGATGATGATCATGTTGAAGGCGCTCATCGCCGTGGGCAGCCAGAGCGCCCAGTAGGTGTTGCCCAGATGCAGCACATTGACCACCATAATGTAGGCGGGGACCATGCCGCCGGTGAACAGCATCGTGACGATGACCATATTGATAAAGCCGTTGCGGCCCTTGAGGTAGGGGCGGGACAGCGGGTAGGCGATCGTGCAGGAGACGAACATATTGATCAGCGTGCCGATCACGGTGACGATCACCGAATTTTTCAGTCCGCGGAACACATCGCCCTGCTTGAGGATGTACTGGTAGGCGTTCAGCGATACATCCTGCGGGATCAGGAAGAAGGGACGCTCGGTCAGCTCGCGCTCGGTTGCAAAGGAGCCGGCCACCACATAGATGAAGGGCAGCACACAGGCCAGCGCCACCAGCGCAATGATGACATACAAAAGAACCTGCACAGCCTGATCGCCGGGGGTGCGGGCTTCCAGCGTGCCGGTGGCGCGCACCTCGTCTTTCTTATGGGTAAAGGGCATTGTCATTGTAGCACAGCTCCCTTCTTTAGTACAGGCCGGACTCGCCGCACAGCTTGGCGATCTTATTGGCGGTGACGACCATCAGCATACTGATGGTGGACTTGAACAGGCCGGTGGCGGTTGCCAGCGAGTACTGGCCGCCCGTGATGCCCTTGGTGTAGACATAGGTGTCAAACACATCGGAGGCTGCGCGGTTCATCGAGTTCTGCATCAGGAAGATCTGCTCGTAGCTGGTGTTCAGAAGCTGGCCGACCTTCATGATCAGCATCAGGACAATGGTGCCGCGGATGGCGGGCAGCGTGACATGCCACATCAGCTGCCAACGGCCTGCGCCGTCGATCTTGGCAGCCTCATACAGCTGCACATCCACACTGGACAGCGCCGCCAGATAGATGATGGTGCCGTAGCCGGTCTCTTTCCAGATATTCTGGCCGACGATCAGCGCGGGAAAGAGCTTGGGGTCGCTGAGCAGGTCGGGCGCATTCGCGCCGAAGATCTGGGTCAGCACATGGTAGATGGCGCCGTCCGTGGTGGAGAACATCTGGAAAGTCAGCGCCGCCACAATGACGATGGAGACAAAGTGGGGGATGTAGACCAGCGTCTGCGCTGTGCGCTTGAACCATTTGCAGCGCAGCTCATTTAAGATCAGCGCCAGAATGATGGGGGCCGGGAAGGCGAAGAAAAGGTTGGCCAGCGAGATAGACAGCGTGTTGCGGAACAGCGTCCAGAAGTCCGGGCCGGTGAAGAGCTTTTTAAAGTACTTCAGCCCGACAAAGGGGCTGCCGAACACAGATTCCAGAATCGTGTCGCCGTTGAAAGGGCTGAAATCGGTAAATGCCATATACAGGCCCGTCATCGGCAGGTAATTGAAGATGATCATGTAGAGCAGCGCCGGCAGCATCATGATATATAACCAGTAATGCTGCATGAACGCCTTGCGCCATGTGTTGTGGCCCAGCTGTTTCTGGGCGCGGGCATTGGCCTTGCTCTGCTTGACCGCAGCGGTTTGTGCCATAAGCGTTTCCTCCTTGCTTTGTGTTCTCATCAGCCGGCGGCCGCGGTGCTTTGGTCGGGATCGCGGGCCCTCGTCATCCGGCGGCGGCTGTTTCGTTGCTTCCATTGTATCCCCTGCTCTGCGGATTTGGCTACAATCAAAAACATGCGAAAATTTTCATTATATTTCACGATGCAGCGCAATTATCAATGTGAATGACACACAAAACAATCCTTATATCTACCGGCACTATCGTTTGCTGTTTCGGGTTGAAATTGTGAATATTTTATACATGGTACCTGCCTGTTTTGTGCATTTTGACAAAGAGCGTTCTTGACCCTGCTGCAGCCTTACGGCTGCGGAATCTTTACCGCACAGCCTTGCCCTGACTGCCCCGCTTTGCCGGCGGGATTGGGTCACTCCGCCCTGCTGCCGGCAAACATATCCTATTTCCATATCTTGATATTTATCGCTGCACCTTGCTTTCAAAACCTTCTGCCCATCAAATGACACTTGTTTTTCGCCGCGGCAGCGCGTATGATAAAGATAAGATCGCGGGCCTGCAACTGTATACAGCACATCTGACAGGGAGAAAACGCTATGTCTACACTGCAAGGCGAAAGCTTTTATTTCCACCACGGCTGGCACTTTTTGCGGGCAGATGCCTTCCCCATGGCAAAGGCCATTGACGCGCACCGGGACGCCGAGGGGCACGCCTTTTACGAGGCCGACTACCGGGAAACCGGCTGGCAGCCCGTCACGCTGCCCCACACCTTCAATGATGAGGATCTGTTCCGTGACCGCATTCAGGACGGCGGCAGCGGCCAGCGCCGCACGGCAGCCTTCTACCGCAACATCCTCACCATTCCGGCGCGGCACAAAAACCACAAGGTACTGCTTGCGTTTGAGGGGCTGCGCCAGACCTGCTACCTCTATGTAAACGGCACACTGGCCGGCTACTATGAGGCCGGCGTTGCGCCGTTCGGCTTTGACATCACCCCCTATGTGCGGTACGATGCGCCGAACCTCATCGCCATTGCGACCGACAACACCGCCACCCGCAATGCGCCGTTCTGCATTGCCGAGACCCCCAACAAGCCCGATGCTGTCCCCGGCAGCTATCTCTTTCCGCAGGAGCAGGCCGTCCCCGCCGACCGCGTGGGCGTCCCCTTTTTCTGGAACTGCAACGACTTCAATCCCTCGGTCGGCGGCATCACCCGCCCCGTGCAGGTGTTTTTCAAGCCCGATGTCTATCTGACGCTGCCGCTCTACTCCAATTTGCAGACCAAGGGCCTCTATGTCTACGGCCGGAATTTTGATTTAGACAACGCCACGGCAGATATCCGGGTCGAGGCCGAGATCCGCAACGAGGGCAAGGTCCCCGTTTCCGCCCAGCTGCGCATCACGCTGCGCCGCCCGGACGGCAGCGTTGCCGCCATCTTTGACGGTGCCCCGGCCACTGTAGCACCCACGGGCCGCGCCGTCCCACCGCTGAGCATCACCCCGGCGGACGCCTATATCCCCGATGAGGCTGTGCCCGGGCATTACCGCCCTGTGGAGGACGAAAGCCTGCCCGCACCGACCGCTACGGATTCCATGGCGGTCACTGTGCTGCACGCCGGGGCCGACACCCTGCCGCTGCGCTTCTGGAGCATCGACGACCCCTACCTCTACACCGTGGAGGCCGAGCTGTTTGTAAACGGCGAAAAGACCGATGCCCAGCAGCTGACGACCGGCTTCCGCGCCGTAAGCTACGACAAAGACCGGGGCCTGCGCATCAATGGCGCGGTGCAGTGGCTGCGCGGCTACGCCCAGCGCGCCGCCAACGAGTGGGCGGCCATCGGCATTGCGCCCGAGTGGCTGCACGATGAGGACGCCGCCCTCATCCGCGAGAGCAACGCCAACCACATCCGCTTTATGCATGTGGCAGGCAGCCCCGCCGATGTCCGTGCGTTTGACCGCCGCGGCATCGTCTGCACCCAGCCTGCCGGTGACAAGGAGAAGGAGAGCTTCGGCCGCCAGTGGGACCAGCGCGTAGAGCTGATGCGCGATGTCATCATCGCCTTCCGCAACCACCCGTCCATTCTGTTCTGGGAGGCCGGCAACAACTCGATCTCCCGCGAGCACATGCGGGAGATGCGGCTGCTCAAGCAGCGGCTGGACCCCCACGGCGGGCGTTTTATGGGCTGCCGCACCCTGAACACCGAGGAGGTCGTCAACGAGAGCGAGTATGTCGGCACGATGCTGAACCGCCACGCCGCCCGCTTTTTGTCGCAGCACGGCCCCGTCACCGAGACCGAGTACAGCCGCGAGGAGGCCCCCCGCCGCATCTGGGACGACTTCACCCCGCCGGATTTCGACTACCGCAACCGCTGGGTCGGCAAGGGCGGCAAAAAAGCTGTTGGGTACGACTTCTACGATCTGACCAGTGAAGAGCTCGCGCTTGAAAACGCGCGCGGCTACGCCGAGTTTTTCAACGATCGGATGGGCGGTGCCTCCGGCAAGAACTACTACAGCGCCTGTGCGGCGCTCTGCTGGACGGACTCTGCCCAGCATGGCCGCCAGTCCTACAGCGAAAACGCCCGCATGAGCGGCCGCGTGGACCCCTGCCGCACCAAAAAGCAGAGCTTTGACTGCTTCCGCGTTATGCAGAGCGAGGCCCCCGCCGTCAAGATCATCGGCCACTGGAACTACCCCGCCCCCACCGCTGCCAACTATCGCTATGAAGAAAAGCGCTTTAACGGCACCTATTGGGAGGGCACCGGCGTCTGGCACACCCGCGACCCGCACCATAAGACGGTGTATGTGGTGGCAAGCTACCCTGTTGCCGCGGTCGAGCTGCTCGTCAACGGGCGCCGTGTCGGTCGGTGCGACAAGCCGCAAAACACCTTTGTGTTCGCCTTCCCCGGTGTGGATGTGACCCAATCCGGCTGGATCGAGGCCGTGGGCTACGGCTATGACGGCACCCCCTCCGCGTCCGACCGGCTGGAAACCGCCGACAGCCCCGCCGCCCTGCGGCTGACGCTGCACACCGCACCGGGCGGCCTTGCCGCCGACGGGGCCGACATCGCCTATGTCGATATTGCCGTGCAGGACAGCGCCGGGAGGGTCTGCCCGCTCTGCGATGCGCGCATCGACTTCACATTGGACGGCCCCGCGCAGTTTTTGGGTGGCTACAACAGCGGCCGCTTTGCGGGCTACGGCCGTGACGACAGCGTCATCCACCAAAATCATGTCTATGCTGAGTGCGGCACCAACCGTGTATTTCTGCGTGCGGGCACAGCGCCCGGCACCATCCGCCTGACCGCCGTGATGGGCAGCCTCCGCAATGTCATCACGCTGCAGAGCATGCCTGCCGACCTCGCACCGCTGACAGCCGCACCGCTGCCCTGCCGCCTGCCGGACTATGCCGCCTGTGCGCCGCAGCACCGCGATGCCTTCCTCCCCATCCCGCAGGCCGATGCAGCGAAATACCAGCCGGAGGACAAGTGCTACACCAAGATCCTCGTCAACGGGCAGGAGCCGGACACCCGCGGCGTGCGCAGCGTCAACGAGAACGGCCGCGTCTGGGGCGCGGTGCTCTGCATTTTGGAGCGGCTGCAGACGGTCATCCCCGATGCCTTCCGCTATGATTGGAACGCCGCCGGGGGCTGCCTGACGCTGCACAGCGGCGGGCACACCGTGACAGCGCAGGTCGGCGTCACCCACCTGCTGGTTGACGGCAAGGAAAACCTGATGGACGGCCAGCCCTATCTGACCGCCGAGGGCGCGCTGGTCATGGAGGTCAACGCCCTGATCCCCCACATCACCGGCACCCGCACCCAGTACGATGACAAGGTCAATGTACTGCGCATAGAAACCGAATAACAGCAAAGACCGCACCCGAAACGCATCGGGTGCGGTCTTTGCTGCCGGTGAGGGAAATCCCCCTCACTTCTTCTCGTTCTGGTAATCCTTGCGGTATTTGCCGGGGGTCATGCCGACCTTTTTGCTGAAAAACCGGATGAAATTCTGCACATTGGAATAGTTCAGCGTCTCGGCGATCTGCACGACCGTCATGTCGCTGGTCAGCAGCAGTTCCTTGGCCATTTCCAGTTTTTCGTTGTTTGCCAGATCGCTGAAGCTGGTATCCTTTTCGGTGCGCAGCACCTTCCAGATATAACTCGGGTTATAGTTCAGCCGGTCGGCGCACTCGTTCAGCGTAATGTCGCCGCGCGTCTGCTTGATCAGCGCCAGCACATTCTTGACCAGCTCGCTGGAGCTGCTCTGGCGGAACTCAGTCAGCAGGTCCATAACAGGCACGGCCACCTCGTCCATCAGGAAATTCTGCATCTGGTCGGCGGTGTAGATCTTGCCGATCGTCTCAAACAGGTTGGCCTGCCGGTCTGCCAGCACCTGATTGACCGAAAGCCCGGCGTTTTCCGCCACGGCCAGCATGGCCGCCACCAGCCGCTGGATGTAAAACTGCCGCTCATACCCGCGGATGTTCTTTTCCAGCATTTTGGCGGTAAAGCGTTCCAGCAGGTGGCGCACCTCCTTGGCCTTGCAGGCGGTTACAGCTGCCGTGATCTCATGCTCCAGCAGCGTATCATAGCCGTTGTGGGCGCACTGCTCATCGGGCGGCTGGTAGTACAGCATCTGCCCGCTTGCCTCGGGGGCATCGGCCTCCGGCAGGCGCAGGGCCTCCCATGCCTCCTGCGCGGCCAGCTGCATGTGGTGCAGCTTGTGGAAGGGGCGGCTGACGCCCGCGCGGCAGCTGACCCCCAGCGCGGTGCGGATGCTGCGCGCCGCCGCCGTATATACCACGCGGCAGGCCTCGTTCAGATCAGCCTCCTCGCCGCCCACGACCAGCAGCAGGGTAAAGTTCAGCATTACGGGCTGGAACGCGCAGCGGCGCAGCAGCTCGGTGGGCATCGTCTGTATGGCGGTCAGCAGCATCGTCTCCCGCACCGGGCCGGAGGTGCCCGCCGGGGTATCCAGCGCCAGCGCGATCAGCCGATACGCGGGGCAGACTGCCAGCCCCAGCTCCTGCATCGTGTGGCCGGCGGCCTCATCGGTGACCTCGCTGCGGATCAGATTTTCCACAAAGCTCTGCTGCAGGCGGCGGTTTTGCTGCTGCATCAGGCTTTGCATCGCCTGCTTGTCCCGGGCCACCTGCTTGACGCCGGCGGCCAGATAGGCAAACTCCTCCTCATCGCTGCCGGGCTGGCCGAACACACCGCTGGCCGCGTGCATCAGATCATCCACAGGGGCGTACAGCACACTGGTCGATCGGCGGCAGATCAGCAGCACCGCCACCAGTCCCCCGGCCAGCACAAAAGCGATCAGAATCACCATGCCGGCGGTAGCCGCCAGCGTGCGCTGCGGCAGCGCCGCATAGTAGGTCAGCCCATTCACGCCCATCTTGCCGCTGTTCAGCCGCCAGCCACCCAGCACGCAGCCGCCCTCGGCGGGGGTGTCGGCGTCCAGCAGGGTGGTCAGCGCAGCAGAGGTGCTCAGCACGGTCTTGCCGGTGAAATCCCGCGCGGCAATACTGTAGCCGCCGGTCTGCCAGCTCTCGGTCATCTCATACAGCGGCGAAAGATCCAGCTTGACGATCAACACCGCATAGCTGCCCGTGCGGTAGGAGCTGCTGCGCAGTACGAGCAGCTCGCCGGTCAGATCCACCGTGTTCAGCGGTGTGTCTGCCAGCGCGGGGGTGGGCTGGTCAGTGCGGTTGACCCACATCATGGCGGCATGCTGCTCCGCCCATTCGCTCAGCAGGTGGGCGACCTCATCCCGGTTGGCGGCATCAGCCAGCCGGTACATGCCGTTGTTGCTTAAAATCCACCCGCTGCGCAGGTTGATGTAGGTATACCCCTCGACATATTTATCCACCAGATTGCCGCCGCGCATGGCGGTCTGCATATCGCGCACAAGGGTGTACTCGCTGTACGGCGGCACAGTTTTTTGGCACAGGGTCTGGTAATTGTCCGCGCTGACGACCGCGCTATAGTAGGCACGCAGGTTGCTCAGCGCAATTTCCATCTGCGTCTCGACATTCTCCCGCGCCGAGGCCAGCAGGGCATCGCTGCGCGTGACGGTCTGCCGGTAGTACACCACGCTGGACAGCACGCCCAACAGCAGCAGCGGGGCGGTGACAAGGGTCACGAGATAGAAAAAAATACGGTTCTGATAAGCAGAGTATCTGCGCTTGTCGCGCGTGCTGTTCTGTCTTGTCAGAGGCTTCCGCATACAAATTTTACTTCCTTTTTACTGAATTTGATTTTAACGATAGCACATTTTGCGCCGCAGTGGCAAGCCCTTTTGCGGCAAATCTTGCTGTCAATGTTACCGATTTTGCGCCGCTTCCTTTGTTGAACCTGCACAAAACAGCAAAAAAATACGTGTGCTTCCGCATGGCAAATGGGGTGATTGTTTGCGGTGGTTTCCGCAAAAAACAAGCGGCACAGCGGCAAAATGCAGGAAACCGGCAGAGGATAATGATTGTTGCGGTCACTGCGGTTTGCGCGTACAATGTAAGTAAGAAATTCTGCCAAGGGGGGTGGGGCTTATGCCGGCTTACCGAAATTCCGCACAAATTGATATGACCCACGGCTCGGTGCTGGGGCGCGCGGCGCTGTTTGCGCTGCCCATCTGCGCGGGCAATATTTTGCAGCTTTTGTACAGCACGGTGGACACGCTCGTCATCGGCAATTTTTGCGATACCACAGCGCTGGCCTCGGTGGCGACAAGCTCTCAGCCGCTCGAAATTCTGCTCTGTGTCTTTGTGGGCATCGGTTCGGGCATTTCCATTCTGGTGTCGCAGGCAGTCGGGCGCGGTGACCGTGACCAACTGCAAAAGCTCGTGCGCACCTCGGTGTGGCTGCTGTTTGCGGCGTCCCTGCCGCTGACCGTTATCGGGCTGCTGCTGGGGCCGTGGATGCTGCGGCTGATGCAGGTCCCGGCAGACGCCATGCCGGGGGCGGTGCTGTATCTGCGCATCACGATGCTGGGCATTCTGGGCAATATGGGCTATAACTTCAACGCAGGTCTTTTGCGCGGCCTGGGCAACAGCTCGTCGTCGCTGCAGCTGTTGTTTATCAGCTGCGCGGCGAATATCGTGCTGGATCTTGTACTTACCGGCGCGCTCGGTCTTGGCATCGGCGGCGTGGCAGCTGCCACGGCGATTGCGCTGTTTTTGTCGTGGATATGCAGCATTTTTTACATCCGCCGCTGCACAGAGCTTGCGCTGCCTGTTTTGCCCCGCGGTTTTGACGCCGGCACCCTGCGTCAGATCGTGCGCATCGGCCTGCCGCTGGGGCTGAACTCGGCGCTGTACTCCATCGGTCACGTCTTTTTGCAGGCGCTGTACAACCTGCAGGGGTCGGTTTTTGTGGCGGGCTGCTCGGTGGCGGGCAAGGTCGGCGGGCTGGCCAACATCACGGTCACCTCGCTGTCGCAGGCAACCTCGGTGTTTGCGGGGCAAAATCTCGGCGCACAGGACTACCGCCGCCTGCGCAAGGGCGGGTGGATGATCCCGGCGGCGTCGGGGCTGCTTTCGCTGGCGGGCGGGCTGCTTATGGCAGCGTGCTGCCGCCCGCTGCTGCTGCTTTTTACGCAGGACGAAGCCGTACTGACCTTTGCTGTGCGGTATATCCGCATTGTGCTGCCGTTCCAGTGGTGCTATGCAGCCTTCAACGCGATTATGAGCTTTGCCAACGGTATGGGCGAGATCCGCTATGCCACCATCGTCAACATCATTTTGCTGTGGGGCGTGCGCATCCCGTCGTCCTACCTGCTGGCGTGGCTGGGCTACGGCGGCTACGCCATGGCGGGGGTGCCGCTCAGCTTTGTGGCGGGACTGTTGGCGATGCTGTTTTATTATAAGTCCCACGCATGGGCGGACATCCGCGCCCATGCCGAGGCACAGGAGAGCGCAAAATGAAATTTCTTGACCAACTGCAAAACCCGCCCAGAGAATTTACCGCCATCCCCTTTTGGTTTTTGAACGGCGATCTGACCGATGCCGAGCTGCGCCGCCAGCTGGCGGACTTTGCCGCCCACGGCATTTACGGCGTGGTGCTGCACCCGCGCATGGGGCTTAGCCCCGACATCACCTATCTGGGTGAACGCTACTTTGCCCATATCCGCACGGCAGTGCAGACCGCCGCCGCGCTGGATATGAAAATCGTTTTGTATGACGAGGGAATGTACCCCTCCGGCTCGGCGTGCGGGCTTGTGGTAAAAGACCACCCCGAACTGGCCAGCGAGGGCGTCACGCTGACCCAAACCGTTTTGCCGGGGGACGAGCTGCTGGCGCAGACAGAAAACGGCGCGCTGGTCGTTCGCAAAAGCGGCGGTACGATGCGCGGCTTGCATTGGGGCGAGGATGACGGCGAGAAAAACGCCCCGCTGACGGCGGACATCTTGAACCCTGAAGCGGTCCACCGCTTTGTGCAGCTGACGCACGAGGCGTACTACCGCGAGGTAAAGGAATACTTCGGGTCAACGATCATCGGCTTTTTCACCGATGAGCCGAGCATTTTGGGGCGCAACGTCAGCGGCATGTTCCCGTGGACGCACGGCTTTGCCGAGATTTTCCGCCGCGCGGGCGGCAACGCCGCCAACCTCGCCGCCCTGTTTGACGGCAGGGAAAACGACGATACAAGGCTGTATCACAAGCTGCTTTTGCAGCGCGAGGGCGAGGTCTACTACGGCACGCTCTCACGCTGGTGCGAGGCGCACGGCATCGGCCTGATGGGACACCCCCACCAGAGCGATGATATAGAAGTTGAAAAATACTTCGCCGTTCCGGGGCAGGATCTGGTGCTGCGCTGGCTCGCCCCCGAAAAGGACGGCTTGGCGGGCATCGACTCCACGATGGGCAAGTGCAGCGCTGACGCCGCGCGGCTGATGCACCGCCGCCGCAACGCCAACGAGTGCTTCGGCGCCTGCAACAAGGATGACAACCCGTGGCAGCTTTCGGGCGGCGACATCAAATGGTACACCGACTGGCTGGCGGTGCGCGGGGTCAACCTGTTTATCCCACACGCCTTTTATTACAGCATCTGCGGCAAGCGCAAGGACGAGCGCCCGCCCGATGTCGGTCCCCACAGCATCTGGTGGGTACATTACGAGGCATGGAGCACCTACTGGCGGCGGCTGTCCTGGCTGATGACCGACATTGACCTGCACGCGGAGGTTGCCGTGCTTTGCCGCAACCGCGACCTTTGCCCCGACACCGTGCGCCCGCTGTTTGAACGGCAGATCGGTTTTCAGTACATTCCCGAAAGCTATTTTCCCGCCTGCACAGTCGAGGACGGCGCGCTTTGCTTACACGGACACCGCTACACCGCCGTGCTGGGGGACAAGGCGCTGTTCCCGGACGCCGCGCATCCGGAGGTCTCGGCGCTCGAGCCGGACTGCCGCTGCGACCCGCCGCAGCCCATGCTGCGCTGCGCCTCTTTTAATAAGGAAGGGCGCGCCTGCTGGCTGCTGGTCAACGAGGGCAACACCCCCATCAAGACCCGACTGACCCTGCCGGTGGACGCCCCGCTTTGCCGCTGCGACTTGTGGAACGGCCAGCCCTGCGCCTGCCCGGCCGAGCATACCGCCAAGGGAGCCTGCCTTCCGCTGGAGCTGCCCGCGCGCGGCAGCCTGCTGCTGTTCACCTGCACCACGCAGGAAACCAAAATCCTGCCTTTGCCGCCCACCTATCTGTCACTGCCCGTGCCGGACTTTATCCTTGTGGAAGAGGACGCAGCCCGTGCCGCCAAGACCTACCGCGCCGTGCTGCAGGTCGCGGCGGCAGATATCGAAGCCGCCACGCCGCTGCTGACGCTGCGCGGACAGGAAATGGCGGAGTTGACCGTAAACGGTCAACCGGCGGGCGTCTCCTTCTGGCAGCCGCACAAATTCCCTCTGGCGGGGCTTTTGACCCCCGGCGAAAACACCCTGACGCTGACCCTGACCGGCAGCCCGGCCAACCGCTACGGCAAGCACCCGGTGCCCTACGGGCTGGAAAGATAAACCGTTTTTTATTCAACAGGAGGTATTTTTATGTCTGTCTGCACACCCAAATCCTTTGACCTGACCGGCAAGGTCGCCCTGATCACCGGCGCATCCTACGGCATCGGCTTTGCCATTGCTACCGCCATGGCGAACTGCGGCGCCACCATCGTTTTCAACGACATCAAGCAGGAGCTGGTGGACAAGGGGCTGGCTGCCTACAAGGAGGCCGGTATCGAGGCCCACGGCTATGTCTGCGACGTCACCAACGAGGACGCCGTCAATGAGATGGTCAAGAAGATCACCGCCGAGGTCGGCCACATCAATGTGCTGGTCAACAACGCCGGTATCATCAAGCGCATCCCGATGATCGAGATGACCGCTGCCCAGTTCCGTCAGGTCATCGACGTTGACCTGAACGCCCCCTTCATCGTCGCTAAGGCTGTCATTCCCGATATGATCGAGCAGGGCGGCGGCAAGATCATCAACATCTGCTCCATGATGAGCGAGCTGGGCCGCGAGACTGTCTCCGCCTACGCCGCTGCCAAGGGCGGTCTGAAGATGCTGACCAAGAACATTGCCTCCGAGTACGGCAAGTACAACATCCAGTGCAACGGCATCGGACCCGGCTACATCGCCACCCCGCAAACCGCACCCCTGCGCGAGATCCAGCCCGATGGCAGCCGTCATCCGTTCGACCAGTTCATCGTCGCCAAGACCCCTGCCGAGCGCTGGGGCGAGGCCGAGGACCTGGGCGGACCCGCTGTGTTCCTCGCCTCTGAGGCTTCCGACTTTGTCAACGGTCTGATTCTCTACGTTGACGGCGGCATCCTGGCTTACATCGGCAAGCAGCCGGGGTAAGGTCATTACTCCGACGCTGTTCTGAGCCTTTCTGATTTTGTTTCTGGTTTAGTTGCTTCGTCCATCAAGATTTTCTATAGCTTTATGCGCTATCTTGAGAAATCCTGGTGGCCTTTTTTAATAAAAAGCAGTTCATTTGTGCAGAGTGAATCAGAACTGATTCACTTTTTCGAGTCAAGATTTTTGGATGAATCTAAACTGATTCACTCTGGAGTATAT
>ERZ1673701.1210-NODE-1210-length-24593-cov-14.555017_pt1 | contig 24593 bp, 22 predicted proteins | sample MGYA00580231_ERZ1673701 | MGnify/ENA primary metagenome ERZ1673701 (study PRJEB41218, sample SAMN15661798) | gut metagenome | host: Homo sapiens | place: Canada: London | collected 2015-08-20/2019-03-30 | study: EMG produced TPA metagenomics assembly of...
CCGCTGAGGGCGCTCTGCAGGAAGTCCACGACATGCTCAACCGCATGGACTCTCTGGCCACCCAGTCCGCCAACGGCACCTATGATAACGAGGTCGACCGCGCCAACCTCCAGAAGGAAGTCACCGCCCTCAAGAGCGAGATCGACCGTATCGCCGACAGCTCCAACTTCAACGGCTTGAAGCTGCTGGACGGCTCTCTGGGCGAGGGCAAGATCAACGTCACTGCCGCAAACATCGGTGGTGCTGCGGCTAACCCCACTGAGGTTGCCGCTACGGCGGGCAGCTCTAAGACGGGTGCGGTCACTAAGGCCTCTGCCGCCAACGGTAAGGGCACCCTGTCCGTGGAGTATCTCGATGCCAGCGGCAAGTCCCATACGGTGAAGGTGGACTATGTGGGTGATAATACCGACGATGAAAAAAACGCCACCGCCATGATCAACGCCCTGAAGAAGAACGGCGAGCTGTCCTCCCTGTTCGATATTAGCGGCGCTAAGGGCGGCATCACCTTTACCAACAAGCAGGCCGGCGAGACCAAGATGAAGATCGTTGGCGTCACGGATAGCGACACTCAGGTTGCGGCGGGTGTGACCCAGACGGCCGGCGTGAATGCCAAGGTCGAAGTGACTGCGAATGCCCTTGCTGCCGGGGACACTCTGACCATCAACGGCAAGACCTATGAGTTTGTGGCCAGCGCCGATAAGGCTGCCAAGACGGAAGGCGCGACGGCTGTTCTGGCCGGTGCGGATACTGCTGCCTCCGTTGCCAACCTGAACAAGGCACTGGAGGGCAGCGGCGTTAAGGCCACTCACGCTGGCGGTAAGCTGACCTTCACCGCCGCCAAGGATGGCTCTCCCCTGAGACTGCAGATCGGCGACACCGCTGAGGAGTTCAACCAGCTGAACGTTTCCGTGGGCGATATGCACTCCGTGGCTCTGGGCATCGGCGATCTCTCCATCGCGGATCAGGACGGCGCTGCCAAGGCCATCGACAAGATCAAGGCCGCCATCAACACCGTGTCCTCCACCCGCGGCGATCTGGGCGCCATCCAGAACCGTCTGGAGCACACCTCCAACAACCTCAGCGTCATGACCGAGAACATTCAGGACGCCGAGTCCACCATCCGCGACACCGACGTTGCCGACGAGATGATGGCTTACACCAAGAACAACATCCTGGTGCAGTCTGCTCAGGCCATGCTCGCGCAGGCCAACCAGGTGCCTCAGGGCGTCCTGCAGCTGCTGCAGTAATTCTCCTCTCGGCACAAACAGCGAATACCAAAAAGGGAGACGGGCTTCGCCCGTCTCCCTTTTTGTCCGCCAAGCCCCCCGTCCGCAAGCAGGGCGGCTCGGGCTCATGGCACCTTGACACCCCTTCCAATTTGTCCTATAGTGATGATAGGCGAAAGCCAAATCTCGCGGCTTTCCGGTGAGGTCCACACCCCGGTGTGACCTCAGGCGTTCATGGACCCCGTAGGGCATTATGACCACCCTGTACGCAGGAAGTTCCATGAAGGTCGACAGTTTTTGGCGCTGTACCGGCAGCGCGGGTGTGTACCCTTCCGTTGAAAGCGGAAAGGACACAAAATGAACGACTATGTCGTTATTATCTATAACGGTGAGCAAGTATCGGTGCCAAAGGAGGTCGCAGACTTCCTTGAGCAGGATCGGAAACGGCAGCAGGCGCAGGACAAACAGGACGCAAGGCACCTGAGTAAAAGTGAGTTTGAAACGGTGCCGTCCGGTTCGGATTGCGTCAGGCGTCCCGTGGAGGATGCGGCGCTCAGGAACCTCCGGCTTGAAAATCTGCGGGGAGCCATTGCGGAACTGGACGTGCAAGGTCAAAACCTGCTCTCCCTCCGATACAGCGGTGAGCTGACATTGGAGGAGATCGGTCAGATCTACGGCATCTCCAGAATGGCGGTATCAAAGCGACTGAAAAAGCTACACAAGAAGCTGGGAAGCTCTGTCTTATGACAGGGCTTCCCAGTTTTTTTGAAAATTTTCTGTTTTCCGGTTTACAAATGCCCTCTGAGTGTCCTTATAAGTAGAGGCAAATCTGCTCCGCTATTGGAGCGTGGCTGAGTTGGCCGCAGCCTTACCGCCTCACCCGAACACAAAGGAGCGTGTATGACCATGAATCCATTTGAACAAAGCACACAGCAGCTTCTGCGCTTCCTGACCTCCAACGCTGAACAGGAGGTCATTGACTACATCCGACAGGAAATGCAACACGACGCACCGGACAGCATTCCAACCGAAGAAGAACTGTTCGCCTTCTTCCAATCGCCGGACGAACCGACCAAATTGAATGCCTACCAACAAATGCTGGCGACCGACAAGCTGTTGGAGTACGCAGAGATTAGTCTGCGTACCCTCTGCGACCTGATCCGCTACCAGCAGCTCAAGGAGTTTGGTATCGTCCATTCCGCAAAGGAGTTCATCCATCTCTTCCACCCCAACGAACAGGAGGACACCCCATGAATCAGTTTCCCAGCAAAAACTATTTCACCATGCCGAATGAAATTTTCTCGCTCGGATTGGATGCAAGCGAGATCGCGGTGTATGCCTATCTCCGATGTCTCGAAAGCCGCAGCACCTATCAGTGCTGGCCGAGCTACACCACGATCGGCAATGCCGTTGGCCGCGCAAAGAATACTGTCATGCGGTATGTCGACGCGCTCGCGGAGAAAGGTCTCATCTGCACTGAGCCGACCTCTGTCCTGATGAGATCAGGCATCAAGAAGAACGGCAACCTGCTCTACACCCTCAGGCCGATCCGTGAAGCCATAGAAATCTTTCACACGCGCCAACTATCTGCGGTCGAGTGCGCAGCAGAGCGGCAACAAGTTCAGCGCAAGCTGTCCGAAATGGATCTGCTGCCCGGAGCATGAGGAAAGGACGAACGCCATGAAGCATTCCGCCTACACAAGCTATGATGATCTGCCGCTGATGCTCTCCGTCGCGGAGGTCGCTGCTGTGCTCGGGATCTCCCGCGCCGGCGCTTACGAGCTGGCACGGAGCAGCGGCTTCCCCGCGCTCAAGATCGGCAGCCGGATCATTGTTCCAAGGGATAAGTTTCTCTCATGGATCGACGCAAACAGCGGTTCCAAAAACGCACCGCTGTAACTAAAGAACAGGCGCTCAATTTTCTGTGCGCAACGATGCGGCTGAGCAAAATTGTGAAGCCAATCAATGCGGTGAGAGGAACAGCAACGGGATCACGCAGCCCAGCGGGGCCGCGACGCCTCGGGACAGCGACGCGCATGAGCGCATCGCTGTCCCGCAGGCTCTCTGCACTCTTCGGGAGCACACCTGACCAAGGCCTGAAAGCGGCAAAGTACGCGGTTCTGACACCCGGCCACGCAGGGTTTCCGAACCGCGCAAAACGCTCCGAGGGTAGAGATAGCACCCCCATCTGAAATACCCCGCGTTTCGGCGTGTGAGCCGCTGTGCGCGGTTCGGGGGATGGGGTGGCGTGTTTACCCACCAAAGCCCATTGAAGCGAGCGTTGCGGCGTTTGTGGGCGGTGTGTGAGAGATCCTTGCGAATACTGTTCCGACAAAGGAGAAATGAGTCATATAGGGGTGAGTTTTTCCTCCTGACCATGCCCTGTTTCGGAGGTTTTTGTCCCCTATTTACCCGTTCGATAAAAGCACAAGATAAAAGGCCGCAGTCGCAAGCGCCCGCAGCCCGCCCACAAAGCCCCGCAGTGCGGGGCTTTTCAGGGAAACGCCAACCGCCGTCGGTTTGGCGGTTTTACAGAACAATCGCAGTCGGTCATTCGGCAAAGTCCCGTGTTTGCAGGGCTTTGCGGCGATTTTGACCGACGACACAGAAAGGAAAGAGACAATATGGATGATAACAAGAAAAGTACCACGATCTGGCTGCGCCCCAGCGTGATCAGCCGCATGGACGGTTGGCTGGAAGCTGACAACTGTCAAAGCCGCAGTGAATTCGTGGATAAGGCCCTGCGCTTTTACATGGGCTATCTCGGCACGGAGGACAACACCGCCTACCTCTCCCAAGCCATCCTCACAGCCATTCAGGGTACGCTGGACGACAACAACAATCGGCTCTGCCGCATTCTTTTCAAGTGCGCGGTGGAACTGAATATGCTGTGTCACACCATCGCAGCCCACTTCCGCGCCGACCCGATCCACACGCGGGAGCTGCGAGCCTACGCCGTGGATGAGGTGAAGCGCACCAACGGTCAGGTGAGTTTTGAAAGCGCAGTGCGGCAGCAGCGCATAGAGCCGGATGACACGTGGCCCGGATCGTACTGATCTCCCCCTACCTCAAGGGCGGACAGAACGCCGCGAAGCTGGCGCAGCGTACTCGCTACGTCGCCACCCGTCCCGGCGTGGAGCTGCTGGCGGATGAGCGCAGTACACTCCCCGCTACAAAAAAGGGCTGCTCGATGCGGATGCACACGCGAACAGGTTTGGAAACGTATTTTTTGCGCCGCAATAGTCAAAGAAACATTTTGAAAAACAGTAGCTTTGTGCGCCGGGTTGTGGTATGTGTTGTGGTTGCCAAAAAGGAGGTGCCGCAATGTATGACTACATGAAAGCCTTGCAAAAGCGTTTCGACCGGCAGTCTCATCCAGAATTGGACACCCAGATCAAAAGCACCCAGGAAGAACTGCGGCGGGACATGGACACTGCGGGGCGCAGAAAGCTGCTCCGGCTGTTGGACGCGCAGAACACATTGCTGGTTGAATCCAAGCTGATGAGCTTCACGGCAGGCTTCAAGCTGGCGTGGGGCATGGAGAAAGAGCTGGAGGCAGATGGGCTCTACTCCTTCGAGCGGGAGGAAGAAGAACGCATCTGCCACTCGGCAGAACAGGAGGACTAAATGGCGAAAAAACGTGCAAATGGCGAAGGCAACATTCGCAAACGCGCAGACGGGCGTTGGGAGGGTCGCTACACAGCAGGCTACCACCCTGAAACAGGAAAGCGCATCATCAAAAATGTGCTGGGTAAGACACAGGCAGAATGCAAGGCGAAGCTAAAGAAAGCCATTGAAGAAAGCCAAGCATTGGACATCGGCCGCGCCGATGAATACACGGTTGCCGCTTGGCTGAGAACATGGTTCGAGCTCTATTCCAAGCTACACATCCGTCCGTCTACCATGAACTACTACCACCGAAACATCGAACAGCATATCATCCCTGCTATCGGGGATATCCCGCTGAATAAGCTCACCACCCGTGACCTGCAAAAGTTCTACAACGATCTGCAAAGCAATGGCAGGTTGCGAAAGGTACAGAAAAAGGAAAAACCCGGACTGAGCAATTCCACTGTGCGCGGCATCCATACGATGCTGCACAATGCCCTTGACCGGGCGGTGAAAGAAAAACTCATCCTCAGCAATCCCACGGAGAACTGCATCATCCCCAAAATTGAAAAACAAGAGATGAAGATTCTTCATCCAGACCACATCAGCTCGTATCTAAATGCAGCCGAGCGGCGTAATGCCCTGCCGATGTTCTATCTGGAACTGGTCAGCGGACTGAGAAAGGGCGAGCTGGTCGCGCTCCAATGGAGCGACCTCGACGAAGCCAACTGCACCATCTCCGTCAGTAAGCAGGCCAGCTGGGACACAGAGCACCAGCTCATTCTAAGCCGCCCCAAAACCGGCAACTCCATCCGCGAGGTGTCTATCCCGCAGGATGCCGTGGAGCTGCTGAAGCAGGAACACGCCAAACACCCCGACAATCCGTGGATGTTCCCATCCGGCAGAACAGGAGAAATGTACCACCCCGACTCGGTGGTAACACTCCACAAGCGGATCCTCAAGGATGCAGGACTGGAGCATATCAGGTTCCACGACCTGAGACATACGTTCGCGACCTTGGCACTCCAAAACGGTGTGGATGTGAAAACCGTCAGCAGTATGCTCGGCCACTACGACGCTGGATTCACACTCCGCACCTACACCCACGCCACGCGGCAGATGCAGCAAAAGGCCGCACAGACCATGGGCAGTTTCATGGCGCAGATTCGATAAGTCCCGCAGGCAAGCAGAGCACCGGAAAGGAAGCAATTTCCTCTCCGGTGCTCTTTGGTTCTTTCCGCGCATTTCGTTGTACCCATGGGGCATGAGCTGGCAGTAGGCGGCAAAGCCGCTGATTGCCGATGTGGGTCACGGTGTGGGTCAGGCGGTTGACCCACATTTTGACCCACACCATTTTCAGCGTTTTTGCAACAAAAAAGCACCGAAAACCGAGGTTTTCGATGCTTTTTGGAGCTGGTGGTGTGACTCGAACACATGACCTGCTGATTACGAATCAGCTGCTCTACCGACTGAGCTACACCAGCGTCTTTCTCAAAGACGAATGATATTTTAGCACACTTTTTTGCCCGCGTCAAGACAGAAACCATTGTTTTTTCCCGGCCTGCTTTCTTCTCATTTTTGAATGTGCATTTCGGTGAATAATACCATTTGTATTTGCGCTCGCTCTCTTGCATTTCGGACGGCCCGCCGGCGGCGGCTGCGCCCCGCAAACCGCGCCGGCATCCCAAACCGCTGCCCGACGCGCTTCGTCAAAAATCGGGAAAACCCGTACTTTGCCTTCCTTTTCCCGACTTTTTCCGGCACGCTCTCTGCCCTCGCGCGATTGTTCGACGAGTTCACATAAGTTTTTCAATAATGCTTTTCTACAAATAGTTATCCACAGTTTCCACAGACTTATCCCCAGACTTAGAACGCCCTATATTTCTTTGGTTTCCTGAAATTCTCGGGCATTCTGCACAGCTGCAGCGTCAAATGTCCCGTCCCTCTCCGGTACATGACTTGTTTGACATAACGCACGATATTTCTTCTCGCTTTTGCAAATAACGTCCACTTGTTTCCATAACGCCTTTATTTTGCAGGATTTCATTTTGCTCCGTCAAAAAGGAAAGCCGCAGACCTTGACAGGTCTGCGGCTTTTATTCATCTCAGGCGAATATGTCGCGCACCTGCGCACGGTAGGCGACCACCGCGTCGTCAATGTCGCGGGTGGCGTAGGCGTTGAGCGACAGGTCCGCGCGAGCGCCGGCCAAATACTCATAGTAGCCCTGCGCGCCGATCATCGCACCGTTATCGCCGCACAGCCGGAGCGGCGGGAGGTACAGCTTCACGCCCTCGCGCGCACATGCCGCCATCAGGTCGGCGCGGAGGAGGGTGTTCGCGGCCACGCCGCCGGCGGCGACCAGCGTTTTGCGTCCGCACGTGCGCGCGGCCAGCATGGCGCGCGGCACCAGCTCATCGGACACCGCGCGGGTAAAGTCCCGTGCGAGCGCCGCGCGGTCGAGCGGCTCGCCCTTCTGCTCGGCGTTGTGGGCGAGGTTGACCACCGCCGTCTTGAGGCCGGAAAAGCTCATGTCGAGCGGGTGACCCTCGATGCTCGCGCGCGGCAGGTCGTACACGCCGCCCGCGCTCTGCTGCGCCAGCTCGTCCATCGGCTTGCCGCCGGGATAGGGCATCCCGAGCACTCGCGCGGCCTTGTCGAAGCATTCGCCCGCCGCGTCGTCGCGCGTCGCGCCGACGAGAACAAGGTCGGTATAATCCCGCACGTCCACGAACAGCGTGTTGCCGCCGGACATGCACAGCGCCAGGAACGGCGGCTCCAGCTCCGGGAACGCCAGATAATTCGCGGCGATGTGGCCGCGGATATGATGCACCGGAATGAGCGGCACGCCCAGCGCGTAGGCGACGGACTTGGCGAAGCTCAGCCCCACCAGCACCGCGCCGATCAGGCCCGGCGCGTAGGTGACCGCCACCGCGTCGATGTCCCCCTTCGTCACGCCCGCGTCCGCGAGCGCCTTGTCCGTCAGCGCGGCGATGGCCTCGACGTGCTTGCGCGAGGCGATCTCCGGCACCACGCCGCCGTAGAGCGCGTGCATATCCGCCTGCGACGCGATGGCGTCCGAGAGCACGCGCCGCCCGTCCTCGACGACCGCCACCGCGGTCTCGTCGCAGGAGGATTCAAAAGCCAGTATTTTCATCTTATCTGCTTCTTTCTATCATTCTTCGCCGCATCCCTCACGAGACCGCCGGGCGCTTGCGCCCGCCCGCGGAGGCGGGGCGGCAGCAGCAAAGCTGCTGCCAAGACATGTTATCACAGCTGAAATCAAACCGCTCCGCGGTTTGATTTCTCGTCGCAGGAGGATTCAAACGCTAATATTTTCATTTCGCGCCCTCCCCGAATTCCCTCGTCATGATGACGGCATCTTCCTTGGGATGCTCATAGTAATTCCTGCGGCGTCCCACGCCGCGGTAGCCGTGCTGCCCGTAGAGCGCGATAGCGGCGTAGTTGCTCGCGCGCACCTCGAGCGAGAGAAACGCGAGGTGATTGCCCTCGGCAAAGCGCTCGAACACATCGAGCAGCTTCCCCGCCACGCCGCGGCGGCGGCAGTCGGGCCGCACGGCGACGTTCGTAATGTAGCCCTCGTCGAGCACGACCTGCAAGCCCGCATAGCCGACCACGCGCTCCTCTTCGTCGAGCGCCACCAGAAAGGCCGAGAGCGCGTTGTCCAGCTCCTCGGCGAGCGCATTGCGCGACCAAGGCACGGTGAAGCAGGTCCGCTCCAGCTCCGCCACCGCGTCGAGATGCTCGGTTTTCATCGGTACGATACGCACCGCCATAGTTCTCTCACCCATTCACTTTGCCTCCAGCCAGTTTTTGCCCCAGTGCGCCTCGGCCACCAGCGGCACGGAGAGGGACATCACGCCCTCCATCTCCTCGGTGAGCAGCCGCGCCACCCGCTCCGCCAGCTCCTCGGGGCACTCGACGATCAGCTCGTCGTGGACCTGCAGCAGTAGCTTCGCCTCCGGCGCCTCGCGCCTGAGACGGTCATGCACGCGCACCATCGCGAGCTTCATCACGTCCGCCGCCGTGCCCTGAATGGGCATATTGAGCGCGACGCGCTCGCCGAACGAGCGGGTGGCAAAGTTGCTCGCCGTCAGCTCGGGGAGATCGCGGCGGCGGTGCATGAGCGTTTCAACGTAGCCCTGCGCCTTCGCCTTTTCCACGATCTCGGTCATGTAGCGGCGCACGCCGGAGAAGCGGTCGAGGTAATTCTGAATATACTCCTTCGCCTCGTAAACGCTCACGCCGATGTCCTGCGCGAGCGAAAACGCGGAGATGCCGTAGACGATGCCGAAGTTGACCGCTTTCGCGTGCGAGCGCATCTGCTTCGTCACCGCCTCCGTCGGCACGCCGAACACCTGCGAGGCGGTGACGGTGTGAATATCCTCGCCGCTCAAAAACGCCTGCCGCATCGTCTCGTCGCCCGCGATGTGGGCGAGCAGCCGCAGCTCGATCTGGCTGTAGTCCGCGTCCACGAGCACATTGCCGCGCTCGGGCACGAACATCCGCCGCAGCTCGCTGCCGAGCGGCGTGCGCGTCGGGATATTCTGCAAATTCGGCTCGGTGGAGCTGAGCCGCCCCGTGGCGGTCACGGTCATCTGGAAGCTCGTGCGCACGCGCCCGTCCGGGCCGATGACCTTCAGCAGCCCGTCGCAGTAGGTCGATTTCAGCTTGGCGTACTGGCGGTACTGCAGCACATCGGCGACAATGGGGTGCTCCCAGCGCAGCTTTTCAAGCACATCCGCGTTCGTAGACCAGCCGGTCTTCGTCTTTTTGCCGTGCGGCAGGCCGAGACGGTCGAAAAGCACCTCGCCGAGCTGCTTGGGAGAGTTGATGTTGAAGCTCCCGTCGGCCTCCTCGTAAATGCGCTCCTCCAGCGTTTTCAGCTCCGCGTCCATCGCCGCGCCGAAGTCCGCGAGCGCCTTCGCGTCCACGCGCACGCCCGCAAGCTCCATCTCCGCGAGCACGCGGCAGAGCGGTAACTCGACCTCGTAATAAAGCGCATGGAGCTGCCTCTCCTCGATGCGCGGCGCAAGCTCCTCATAGAGCGCGCTGACGGCGGAGGTATAGATATGAAACGCCGTTTCCGCCGCTCTCACATCGCCGAGCAGATCGAACGCCCCCGGCTCCAGATGCGCGGGCGCGGCAAGCTGCGTGTGAAAGTAGACGGCAAAGAGCGAGGCGATGTCATACCTGCCCGCCGTCGCGTCGATGAGATAGGCGGCGAGCGCGGTGTCGAACACGAAGCCCTCGGCGGGTAAACCGTTTTCCAGCAGCGTGTGCATGAGGTCCTTGACGTTGTGGCTGACCTTTTTGATGTCGGCAGAGAACAGTGCGCGCAGCAGCGCGTTCCAGTCGCCGGAATAGCGGTCGAAGAAAAACTCCGCGCTCAGCGTCTCCTTTTCGCTCTTCTCCCACTCCACGATCACGCCGGAGAGGTCGGGCAGCGCGAGCACCGTCACATGGTCCGCCGCGCGGAGGCGTGCAAGACATTCTTCCGCCCTTTCCGTGCTCGTCACGGCCTCGGCGGTCACGGTGCATTCGACCGTCTCTGCGGCGCTGAGCGGCTCCGTCGTGGGCTTTATCCCCATTTTCTCGATGAGCTTATGGAACTCCAGATGCATAAGCAGCGGATAGAGCGCGTCCGACGGCGCTTTGCGCAGGTTGTCCTGCGGCGTGAACTCCAACGGCGCATCGGTGAGGATCGTCGCGAGGTGATAGCTCTGCCGTGCGCTTTCCTCGCCCTCAGTCAGCTTTTTGATGACGCCGGGCTTGGCGTCAAGCTCCGGCAGGAGACGGTAAATTTCGTCAATGCTGCGGTACTTCTGAACGAGCGCCATCGCCGTCTTTTCGCCGATGCCGGGAACGCCCGGGATGTTGTCGCTCGCGTCGCCCATGAGTGCCTTGAGGTCAATGATGTGGATCGGCTCAAAGCCGTACTCCTCGGCAAAGCTCTCGGGCGTCATGCGCTTCGTGGTGGTCTGCCCCATGCGGGTGGAGATGAGCTTGACGGTCGTGTGCTCCGTGATGAGCTGAAGCGAATCCTTGTCACCCGTCGCTGCCACGCAGTCCCAGAGCGCCGCCTCGCATCTGCGCGAGATGGTGCCGATGAGGTCGTCCGCCTCGTAGCCCGCCAGCTCGTAGCGCGGGATGTTCATCGCGTCGAGTACCTCCTTCATCACCGGAAGCTGCATCGCCAGCTCCTCGGGCATCCCCTTGCGCTGGGCCTTGTAGCCCTCGTACTCCAGGTGGCGGAAGGTCGGCTCGCGCCGGTCGAAGGTCACGCACACCGCGTCGGGCCGCTCCTCGTCCTCCAGCCGCGCCATCGTGACCAGAAAGCCGTAAATGGCCTGCGTGTAAAACCCGTCCTTCGTCGTCAGGGGACGGATGCCGTAATAGGAGCGATTGAGGATCGAGTTGCCGTCCAGCACCATCAGCTTCATCGTCAAAAACCTCCATGTTCGCATTCTTTTTCATGTTACAGTATAGCCCATGCGCGCGCAAAACTCAACAAAAACCGTTGACAATGCATCACAAAGTGTTAAACTTCTTGTATTCCGCTTTGTTGGGAAAGGAGGCGCCGCCGTGCGGCTTTCCATGAATACGCGCTACGCCGTGATCCACGCCTCGTTCTGGGGCGCCTACGGCTCGCTCTGGGCCTTTATCGCGCTCGTGCTCGAATACAACGGCTTTGCGAGCGCGCAGGTCGGCGTCGTGACCTCGTGCGCGACGCTGCTCTCGGTGTTCCTCTCCCCCGCGGTCTCCTCGTTTCTCGACGCGCGGCCCGGCCTCGAAAACCGCCACGGCGCGATGGCGCTGCTCACGCTCGCCGCGGCGCTGTGCCTGCTCGTATGGCTCGTGCCGCTGCCGCGCCCGTTCGTGCTGGGCGCGTGCTTCGCGCTCATCGGCGCGTTCCTCTCCTCCACCCCGCCGTTTCAAAACGCCATGGCGATGGACGCGAACCGCTGCGGCATCCCTGTGGTCTACGGCTTCTGCCGCGGCGTCGGCTCAGTCTCCTACGCCGCCGCGGTGCTGCTCCTCGGCTTTGTGCTCGAGCGTCATGCGCCGACACTGCTCCTGCCGGTCTTTGCCGCGCTGACCGCCTGCGGACTCCTCGCCATGTCCGGCTTCCGCCTGCCCGAGCGCCCCGATGAAGCGGCGGACCGCCCTGCGGAGCACCGGAGCATCGCCGCCGTGCTGCGCAGCCACCCGCGCTTCGCGCTCACCCTGCTCGGCTGTATGTTCTTTTTCCTCACCCACACCATCTCCAACACCTATATGAACGCCCTAGTCGGCAAGGCCGGCGGGACCGCGAGCGCCGTGGGCACGAGCCTTGCCATCTCCGCCGTGCTGGAGCTGCCCGCGATGACGCTGGTCTCCCGGCTGCAAAAGCGCTTCTCGCCCGGCTTCTTCCTGCGCTTCGCGGCGGGAGCCGAGGTCGTGAAATTCCTTATTTTCTACCTTGCCCACTCGATGCCCCTCATCTACCTCGGGCATTGTATGCAGTTCTTCCAGTTCGCCGTTTACGCGCCCGCGACGGTCTACTACGTCGCCGCGGCGCTCCCCGAACACGACCAGCTCAAGGGACAGTCGCTCATCTATGTCGCCGGCAGCGGACTTGGCGGCGCGCTGGGCAATCTCCTCGGCGGACGGCTCCTCGACCGCAGCGGCATACAGGCCGCGCTGCTGCTCGGCACGGTGAGCGCGGCGGCCTCGCTGCTGACCTTCTGCCTCTCCACGCGGGAGGACTCCCGATGATAAGAAAACGCCGCACGGCTCACAGGCCGTGCGGCATTCTTTCTTTTCTCATGGCGTCAGCGGCTCGCCGACGTTCACACCGTTCAGCTGCGCCGCGATCTCGCCGTCCACAACGATCTGCACGCGCTCGACGGTGTCGAGCGAGCAGAGCGAGAGCACCAGCGACTCCACCGTCTGCCGCGGCGAGATGCCGAGATCGGCGTCGGAGGGCAGATTGAGGTAGCACGTCCCCTCCTCCACGCGGGCGGAGAGCACGGTGAACTCCTCCGGCAGCAGCGCTGCGAGCGCGCCGCTCTCAGGGCCCTGCGCGAGCGCCTCCAGCAGCGCGTTCACGCGCGTCTGTCCCTCGTAGAGCGCCAGCGCGCGCTTTTCCGCGCGCAGCGCGCCGCTCGTCGGGTCGAGGAAGTAGAGCGATACGGTGATGGGGCGCAGCGCGTCCTCGCGCATCGACAGCAGCGGATCCGCCGCCGTGAGCGTCTGCGTCTCGCGGTACGGCAGCTCCCGCCCGCCCGAGGTGATGGACACCGCGTTCACACCGTCGAGCTGCGTGAGCGTGAGCGTCACGCAGTAATCGGCGAGCGTCAGATCAATGCCCGCAAGGCGCGCATACTGCCGCGAGAAGTCCACCCGCGCCCAGTTGCCGAGGACCGACAGGCTCAGAAGCGTCGTCCCGCCCGGCATCGGCGCGCGGACGCCCGCATCCGGCGCGTCGGCAAGAAGCCGCTCCAGCAATCGCTGCGCCAGCTCCTCCTGCGTGAGCGTGTCGGCGTCCGGGAGCTGCACGGTGCGGGCAACGATGGCGTCCTCGCCCGGCACGTCGCGCAGCTCGGCGGCGGGGTAGTAGATCGTATAGCTGTTTTCTCCCTCCGTCCCGCCGCTGCGCACACAGGCGGCGAGCAGCAGCGAAAGAACGAGAAACGTGAACAGGAAAGCCTTTCTTCTCATGTCTCCCCCTCCCTCCGCACGGCAGGAAGCCGCACCGTGAAGCAGGTGCCGCCGCCCGCGCGGGCGCTGACGGCGATGCTGCCGCCGCGGCGGCGCACGGTGTCCGCCACAATGGAAAGTCCAAGGCCCGTGCCGCCCGCGGCGCGTGAGCGCATCTTGTCCACGCGGTAGAAGCGGTCGAACACGCGCGGCATATCCTCCTCGGGAATGCCGATGCCGTTGTCCTCCACGCGCAGCACGCACTCGTCCTCCGTGCCGCCAAGCGTCACGCGCACGAAGCCGCCGGGGCGGTTGTATTTGATGGCGTTCTCGGTGAGGTTATAAATGATCTGGTGCAGGTCGTCCACGCCGGCCCGCACGCTCTGCTCCCGCTCGACGAGATAGGTCAGCTCGACCCGCTTCTCGTCGGCGACCAGCCGCAGCATCCGCACCACGCGCTCGATGACCGGCGCGACCGCGACGCTCTGCGCCGGCTCGACGATGCCGCTGTCGAGCCGCGTGAGCCGCAGCAGATTTTCCGTGATGCGCGTCAGGCGGTCGGTCTCCTGCACGATGTCGCCGACGAACTCGCGCACCGTGGCAGCATCGATGTCTTCGGTCTGCAAAATCGAGTCGGAGAGCAGGCGGATACCGGCCAGCGGCGTTTTCAGCTCGTGGCTCGCGTCGGAGACAAAGCGGCGGCGCGCCTCCTCCGTCGTCTGCAAGCGGTCGGAGAGGCTGTTGAACTCCTCGGCGATCTCGCTGATCTCGTCGCGACCGCCAATCTCGGCGTGGTAGCTGTACGCGCCCTCGCGCACGCGGCGGATGGCCTCGAGCAGCACGCCGAAGCGGCGCGTGAGCATCCGCGAGAGCAGCAGGCTCAGCAGCACGACAAAGCCCGCGACTGCCGCCGAGATGCGCAGCAGATTCTTCTGCAGCGTCAGCAGCAGCGTCGCCTGCTCCACGTCGTACTCATAGGCATAGACCGCGCCGATGGTCTGGCTGCGGTAGATGACCGGCGAGGCCGCGCGGCTGCGGAACGCGCCGTCGGTAAAGTCGGCATAGAAGGCGTCGTAGCCCCGCAGCGCCTGCACGATCTCGGTGTAAAGCCCGTAGCGGCCCACCGCGCCGTCCGTCTCGCGGGTGTCGTAGAGGATGCGCCCCGCGGCGTCCGTGACGAGAATGCGGGAAATGCCGGTATCCTCCACCAGCGTCATCGCGGAGGCGACGTTCTCCTCGCTCAGCTCCTCCAGGCCGCTCAGCGCCGTCACCATCACGCTCACGCTGCTTTGCAGCGTCGTCTGCTTGGAGCGCACGACCAGATTTTCCGACACGATCAGAGGGTAGGTGTTCATGAAAACGAGCACTGCCGCAATGACCAGAATATAACTCAGGCCGAATTTGACCTGTAAGTTCGCACGCCGCACGGCGCTCCCCTCCTCCCATTCGTTTTCCTTCTGTGCGCCGCTCAGTCCTTGAGGTAGTAGCCCACGCCCCACTTGGTCATGATGTGCTTCGGCTCGGCGGGGTCATGCTCCAGCTTTTCGCGCAGGCGGCGGATGTGGACATCCACCGTGCGGTAGTCGCCGGCGTAGGTGAAGCCCCAGACGAGATCCATCAGATTCTCGCGCGAGTATACGCGGTGGGGATTCTTGATGAGTAGCTCCAAAATGTCGTATTCCTTCGCCGTCAGATCGACCGGCACGCCGTCGCGCAGCGCGATGCGACGCTCGGTGTCGAGCGCGATGCCGCCGGCGGTCAGCAGCTCCGTGCGCTTCTGCGCGGTCTGACCCGCACGGCGCAGCAGGGCGCGGATACGCGCCTTGAGCTCTAAAATGTTGAAGGGCTTGGTGACGTAATCGTCCGCGCCGGACTCGAGGCCGATGATCTTGTCCGCGTCCTCGCTGCGGGCGGTGAGCATGATGATGGGCACCGCGGAGAATTCGCGGATGCGCATACAGGCGGTCAGCCCGTCCACCTCCGGCATCATCAGGTCCAGGATGATGAGGTCGAAGCTCTCGCTCCTGGCCAGCTCGACGGCGGCCGCGCCGTCGAAGGCAGTCTCGACCTGATAGCCCTCGTTCTCAAGGTTGAATTTGATGCCCTTGACGAGCAGCTTCTCGTCGTCCACCACTAAAATTTTCACGGCGCATCGCCTCCTGTCGTAATTTCATTGCGCATGGCGTCGAGCTTCGCGCTGCCGATGCCGCGCACCTCCAGCAGCTCGTCGAGCGTCTGAAAGTCTCCGTGCTCGGCGCGGTAGTCGAGGATCGCCTGCGCCAGCACCGGCCCGATGCCGGTAACGGTCTCCAGCTCCTCGGCGGTCGCGGTGTTGATGTTTACAAGCACGCGCTCGGGCGCGACCTCCTCCCGCGCGGGCCGCTCGGTCTGCACCGTATAGCCCTCCTGCTCGGTGCGGTTCGCGCCGAAGGTCAGATACAGCACGGCGGCGAGGAAGGCCAGCGTCACGAGCGCCAGAAAGAAATATGTGCTTCCGCCTTTTTCCTGCCGTTCCACGGTTGAACTCCCTCCCGTTTTTTGTTATACTGAATGTCGAATACCGTCGAGCGCGGGCAAGTCGCCCGCCGATCGTCCGATCAAATTTTATTGTAACATACTGCGAGGTACATTTCCATGAAAAAACGCCGCTTTTTTGCTCTTTTTTTGGTCCTCGGCCTGCTCGTCTCCCTTCTGAGCGTACCGGCCTCCGCCTTTGAGGAGATCGACGTCGACGCCCGCGCCGCCCTGCTCGTTGAGAAGGAAACGGGCGAGATCCTCTACGAAAAGAATGCCCACGAGAAGAACTACCCCGCAAGCATCACCAAGCTGACGGTGGCGCTGCTGGTGTTCGAGGCGATCGACGCGGGGCAGCTCTCGCTCGACCAGCCCATCACGGCGCACGAGAGCGCCTTCGAGGGACTGAGCATCTACGGCAGCACCGCCGGCATCAAGGTCGGCGAGGTGCTGACGGTCGAGCAGCTTCTGCAATGTATGCTCATCGTCTCGGCGAACGAGGCGTGCAACATTCTCGCCGAGGCCGTGTGCGGCGAGGGGAACATCTCCCAGTTCGTGCAGAGGATGAACGAGCGCGCTGCCGCGCTCGGCTGCGAAAACACGCACTACGTCAACACCTCCGGCCTGCACGATCCCGACCACTACACCACCGCGTGGGACATCTATCTCATCACGCGCGCGCTGATGCCCTACGAGAAATTCATGGAGATCTGCAACTCCAAGTCCGCGGAGATCGCCGAGACCGACCACAACCAGCGCCATGTGCTCCACTCCACCAACCGCCTCATTTCCAACTGGCGCGAGCTCGGCTACCTCTACCGCGACGCGCAGGGCATCAAGACGGGCTCGACCGAGGAGGCCGGTCACTGCCTCGTTTCCTCCGCCGTGCGCGGCGACCGTCAGCTTGTGAGCGTGGTACTCGGCGCGGAGAAGATCACCCTTGCCGACGGCAAGAGCACCCTCACCAAGAGCTTTTCCGAGACCATCCGCCTCTTTGACTACGGCTTTGACTGCTTCTCCCGCCGCGAGGTCGTCTCCGCCGACGAGCTGGTGCGCGAGGTCCCGGTCGCCCTTTCGAGCGAGGCGAACTATGTCGTCGCCCACCCCGCCGAAAGCATCACGCGGATGCTGCCCACGGAGCTGGACCTCAGCGAGCTCACGCGCGACATCACGCTGCCGGACAGCGTGGACGCCCCCATTGCCGCCGGCGACGAGCTGGGCGAAATGACCGTCTCCTACAACGGCACCGTCTACGGCACGGTCAAGCTGCTCGCGCTCAGCGATGTGTCAGCCTCGTGGCTGCTGGTCGCCAGGCGCGACGTGGCGGACTTCTTCTCCCGTACCGTCGTCAGGATCGTTCTCGTCGTCCTTCTCCTGCTCATTCTTGCATTCCTTTTCCTGCGCGGGAACGGGCGCGGACGGCGCTACGGCAAGCGCAGCAGCGGACGCGCCGCTCCCGCCGGTTATCGCGGCCGCAGGCGCTGAGCATCGGGGAATCCAAACTGTTAAGGTCATCAAACCGCACAAAACGGACGGGGTATCCCGTCCGTTTTCCGTTCAGCAGGGAAAATTCCGCGGCACGTGGACTTTTGTCCTTGATTTTTGCCCATTCCCCTGCTATACTGCATTCATCGTCAGATAAGGAGGCACTCCTATGAAATATCTTGTTGTCATCGGCGACGGCATGGCGGACAACCCCGTCGAGGCCCTCGGCGGCAAAACGCCGCTCGAGTACGCCGACATTCCCACCATTGATTCCCTTGCCGCGCGCGGCACGGTCGGCAGCGTTGTGAACTGCCCCAAGCCGCTGCCCGCGGGCAGTGAGACCGCGATCCTCTCCATCTTCGGCTGCGACCCGCTCAAGCATTTCTCCGGCCGCTCGCCGATGGAAGCCGCCGCCATCGGGCTCAGGCTCGTTCCCGGCGACGCGGCGTTCCGCTGCAACCTCGTCGCGCTCGAGCCGGGCGATCAGCCCTTCGAGGAAAAGCGCATCCTCTCCCACTCTGCCGGCTCCATCGCCGGACAGGATGCGCTCGACGTCGTTGCCGCGCTCAACAGCGATCCCGAATTTTCCGCCGCGCTCCGTGCGGCGGATATGTACATCGACCCCAGCCCCTCGTTCCGTCCGCTGGCGGTGAAGCACCATTGCGATCCGAGCGGCGTGTGCTTTATCCCGCCGCACGACCACCTCGGCGAGGTCATCGGCCCGCTGCTCCCGAGCGGGAAGGACGCGGCGCTCGCCAGGGTCTTTGCCGACCTTATGCGCCTTGCCAATCGCGTGCTGGAGCACCACCCCGTCACCGAGAAGCGTCGCGCGGAGGGCAAGCTCGGCGCGAACGGCATCTGGTTCTGGGCAGCGGGCACGGCGATGCAGCTTCCCGACTTCCGCGAGGAGTACGGCTGCGGCGGCGCAGTCATCAGCGCGGTGCCCCTGTGCCACGGCATCGGCGTGCTGCGCGGGCTTGAGATGGTCGAGGTCGAGGGCGCGACCGGCGAGATCGACACCAACTTTGAGGGCAAGTTAGAGGCCACATGGGCGAGCCTTCAGAAGTACGACTTCGTCTGCCTGCACCTCGAGGCGCCCGACGAATGCACCCACAACGGCGACCTCAAGGGCAAGGTGCAGGCCATCGAATGGCTCGACAGCCGGCTCGTCAAGCCCCTCACCGAGCGTCTGGACGCGGCGCACATGGACTACCGCCTGCTGCTCCTCTCCGACCACAAAACGCTCACCGCGACGCGCGGGCACGACGGCGATCCCGTGCCGTATCTGCTCTACGACAGCCGCATCGACAGCGGGCGCGGCGGCGTGTACACCGAAAAGGCCGGCGAGAACGGTCCCTTCGTCGCGCACGGCTGCGAGCTGCTGCATCTTCTCTTTGAGCGCTGAAAAAGGAACATCGAAAAGGGTCAGCCGTCGGCTGACCCTTTTCTTATGTCTCCGCCGCGGCGGGGATCGACGGCTCCTCCCGCCGAACGCGGAGCGCTCCGTCCTCCGCCGCGATGCGGGCGGCGCCGCCCGCGTGGAGCGTTCCGCTGAGCAGCAGCTCGGCCACGGCGTCCTCCACCTCGGCGCGGATCACGCGGCGCAGGGGCCGCGCGCCGTAGAGCGGGTCGAAGCCCTCGTCCGCGATGCGCTCGACCGCCGCGTCCTCGACCGTCAGCGTGACGCCGAGCGCCGCGGCGCGCTGCACGGTGGCCTCGAGCATCCGCCGCGCAATGGCCGAAACGTCCGCGCGGCTCAGACGGCGGAACACCACGGTCGAGTCGATGCGGTTGAGAAATTCCGGCTTGAAGGTCGCCCTCAGCTCAGCCATGACCGTTTCCTTCACACGCGCAAAGCCGCCGTCACCGTCCTCGGCCTGCGCGAAGCCGAGCTTCGCCGCGCTCGACGTGATGGCCTTCGCGCCCACGTTCGAGGTCATGACAAGCACCGTATTGCGGAAGTCCACGCGCCGCCCCTGCGCGTCGGTCAGCACACCGTCCTCCAAAATTTGCAGCAGCAGATTCCACACGTCCTCGTGCGCCTTTTCGATCTCGTCGAAGAGCACCACCGACCACGGGCGGCGGCGCACCTTCTCGGTCAGCTGCCCGCCCTCGTCGTAGCCGACGTAGCCCGGCGGCGCGCCGACGAGCCGCGAGACGGTATGCCGCTCCATATACTCCGACATATCCAGGCGCACCAGCGCCTCCTCGTCGCCGAACACCGCGTCGGCCAGCGCGCGGCACAGCTCCGTTTTGCCCACGCCCGTGGGGCCGAGAAAGAGAAACGAGCCGACGGGCCGCTTCGGATCGCGCAGTCCCGCGCGGGCGCGGCGCAGCGCGCGGGCGACCTCCCGCACCGCCTCGTCCTGCCCCACCACGCGCGCGTGGAGCGTGTCCTCCAGCCGCAGCAGACGCTCGCCCTCATCCTCTGTCAGGCGCGTGACGGGCACGCCCGACCATGCGGAGACCACCGCGGCCACGTCCTCCTCGCCGACGGTCCTTTGCTTTTCCCGCTGCGCGCGGCGCAGCGCCTCGCGCTCCTGCTCCGCCTGCTCGCGGCAGCTGTGCTCCACATCGCGCAGCATGGCCGCCCGCTCATAGTTCTGCTCCGCGACTGCTGCCGCGCGGTCACGCTCCGCCTCGGCAGCCTTGGCCTCCATCGCCCGCAGCTCCGGTGAGTCGGGCCGCGTGCCCATCCGCACGCGGGACGCCGCCTCGTCCATCAGATCCACCGCCTTGTCCGGCAGAAAGCGCCCCGTGATGTAGCGGCGCGAGAGCGTCACCGCGGCGGCAAGCGCCTCGTCGGATATCTTCAGACGGTGATGGCTCTCGTAGCGTGGGCGCAGCGCGCGCAGGATCACAAGCGCCTGCTCCTCCGTCGGCTCGCCGACGGTGATGGGCTGAAAGCGGCGCTCAAGCGCCGCGTCCTTTTCGATATACCTCCGGTACTCGGCAAGCGTCGTCGCGCCGACCACGCGGAGCTCTCCGCGCCCCAGCGCGGGCTTGAGGATGTTCGCCGCGTCCACCGCGCCCTCGGCGCTGCCCGCGCCGACGATGGTGTGCAGCTCGTCAAGGAACAGAATGACATTGCCCTCGCGCCGCACCTCGTCGAGCAGCGCCTTCACGCGCTCCTCAAACTCGCCGCGGTACTTTGTCCCCGCGACCATCGCGGAGAGGTCGAGCGAAAGCAGGCGCTTGTCCATCAGCTCGTCGGGCACCTCCGCCGCCGCGATCTTCTGTGCGAGCCCCTCCGCCACCGCCGTCTTGCCGACGCCCGGCTCGCCGATGAGCACAGGGTTGTTCTTCGTGCGGCGCGAGAGGATCTGCACCGCGCGCGTGATCTCCGTATCGCGCCCAATCACAGGATCAAGCTGCCCCATGCGCGCCATCGCCGTCAGGTCGCGGGCAAACTCCGCGAGTCCGCGTCCGCGCTTGCCGCTCTCGTTTTCACGCAGCATCCGGTTTCCCTCCTTTGCCGCCGTGCGCGGCGTTTCGTTGATCCGCCGCACCACCGCGGCGTAAAGGCGCTTCGGGTCGGCCCCCACCGCCGCGAGCAGCCGCACCGCCATGTTGCCGCCGTCGCGCAGCAGGCCCAGCAGCAGGTGCTCCGTGCCGATGCGCGGACTCGCGAAGCGCATCGCCTCGGCGACCGCCATCTCCACCGCGCTGCGTGCGCGGGGCGTCAGCCCCTGTGAGGGCAGGCTGCCGGACAGGCCGTGACCCACCGTCCGCACCAGCTGCTCACGCAGCTGCTCCTCCGTCACGCCGGCCTCGCCCAGCGTGCGGCAGGCCGCGCTGCCGTCCTCGCGCAGCAGTCCCAGCAGGATATGCTCGCAGCCGACGTAACCGTGGCCCAGCTCCAGCGCCGTCTCCTGCGCCAGCCGCAGCACGTTTTCCGCGCGTGGGGTAAACTTCTGTTCTGCCATATTCTTCACACTCCCGAGCGCATTTTTTCCTGCCGCAGCGGTTTTTAGACGTGTTTACCCGCATATTTTTCATCAAAAGTTTCAAAATTTTTTGCCAAAATGCGGAAGATTCCCGCATACTTCCTCTTGCATTTTCGTATTCTGCCGTGTACAATAGGCGTATCAATCAAATGGAGGTGCTCTTATGGCCTATCACATCAGTTCTGCCTGCGTTAGCTGCGGTGCTTGCGCGGACGCTTGCCCCGTTGGTGCGATCTCTCAGGGCGATTCCCAGTATCAGATCGACGCCGGTGCCTGCCTGGACTGCGGTTCCTGCGCGGATACCTGCCCCAATGGTGCGATCTCTCAGGAGTAAGATCTACTTAAAAAATAAGGACGCGCTGCTTTGGCGCGTCCTTATTTTTGTCAGGGAACGGAGGCTTCATGGAACGCAAGGACTTTCTCCGGCAGGGCGGCCCCTGCTTTTATTTTGATACGGAGCTCTTCGCGCCGACGACCGACAGCTTCGCGCTCGGCTGGTTCGCCGCGCCGAAGCGCGGCGAGCGCGTGTGCGACCTCGGCAGCGGCACGGGGCTGCTCGGCACGCTCCTGCTCGCGCGTGAGCCGTCGCTCACGCTTTTCTGCGTGGAGCAGAACGCTGCGGCAAACGCGCTCGCGGAAAAGGGCTTTGCCGAAAACGGCTGGGCGGAGCGCGTGACGCTGCGCACCGGCGATCTGCGCGAGAACGCTGCGCTCCCCGCCGCGGGGAGCATGGACTATGCGCTCTCCAACCCGCCGTACTTCCCGGCGGGAAGCGGCGCAAGCGCCGCGGGCGAGGCGCGGCAAGCCGCGCGGGAAGAGGTCGGCTGCACGCTCGCCGATGTCTGTGCCGCGGCGGCGCGGGTGCTGCGCTGGGGCGGACGCTTCGCGCTCGTCCACAGGCCCGAGCGGCTATCCGACCTTTTCTGCACGCTCCGCGCGCACGGGCTGGAGCCGAAGCGGCTGCGCTTCGTAGCCTCCTCGGCGGAAAACGCTCCCTCTTTGGCACTCGTGGAGGCACGCCGCGGCGGGAAGACCGGTCTATCGGTCGAACCGATGTTATTCATCGGCTCAGCCGATTGGGATGAGGTCTACTTCCGGACATGAAAAACTTCACGCACGAGCACCGCCCCACGAGAAGGCGCAAAGCCGATGCGTGAAGCTTTGTGCATCCTTTCCGGCTGCCCCGCAGGGGCGAGGAAAGGGCACATATCTATTTTTGCTATGCTTTTGCAGAGCAAAAAGGACGCTCGGAGGAGCGTCCTTTTTGCTTGTTATTCCATCGTGTTGACCGCGCCGACGAACAGCGGCAGGCCGTCTGCGCCGGTGATGGCAAAGGCGAACGTGCGGTCCAGATCCATCTCCACGACCGGCAGCTCCTCCGGCATCGCCGAGGTCGCGTTCGCCATGATGGCGGTGAACGCCGCGGCCTCGCAGCCCTCCTCGTCGATCTTCACGCGGGCGGCGTGCTGCACCTGCGTGACTGCCGCCGGCTCGTCAAAATCTGCCAGCGGCGAGAAGTCCGCCCGCGTATCGTCGAATGCGTCCGTCACGCCGAGCATTTTGAGCGTGTCGGTCAGCTCCAGATCGGAGTTGACGTCGAACTTCGGCACACTCCAGACGAGCTTCGCCGTCTGCGCCCGATCGTTGTCGTACACGTCGGTGAAGAGATCGGTCAGCGCCGCTTCGCCGCGCAGCAGCGGCGTGAGCGCCGTGCCCTCGTCGGGCAGCAGGAAGATCATGCGCTCTCCGCCGCGGAAGGAAAGCTGCGCGACGGTGTAGCCCTCGCCGCGGACATAGCTTGCGCGGTCCTTCGTTTTGTGCATGAAGTCCACGCGCTGCGCCGCGCCGTCGGCGGCGGTGAAGGTGTCCTCGCTCGTGGCGCCGTCGTAAAATTCATCGCTCCAGCGGTCCTTGAAGTAGAGCGTGGAGAGCAGAAGCATCACGGTCTCCGGCTTGGTCTCGATGTTCTTCGCCGCGTCCGCGAGCAGGCCGCCGGTGTTGGTGTTCAGCCATGCCTGCACGGCTTTGTTGGTGTCGCCGGTGCCCATGGGGGCGCTGAACACGGAGGCGTAGTAGTCGTTCGCCAGCCGCTCGATGGTCTCGGTCTTGTAGACCTGTCCCTCGCTCAGCCAGAGGGAATTGGCGAGCAGCGTTTTGCTGTTGGCGCTGTCGGTGTAGAGCGAGCGCCAGATGGCGTTCGCCGTGGTGCGGACGGTCTCCTCATCCTCCGCGCCGAGCAGGTCGAGAAGCTGGGCGCGGGTGTCGCCCGCCGTCGTTTCGCTGAGCATGGCGAGGGCGAGGTAGAGGTTTGCGGGCGAGTAGACAACGTTCGCCGCCTCCTCGCCGCCGAGCAGCTTGGAGACCGTCTTGGTGCTGTAGCCGAGCAGCGCGGGCGTCATGGTCTTGTCCACGCCCTCGCCCCGCAGCGCCTTGACCGCGTCGGAATAGGCGCGGGAGCGGGCGTCAAAATCGTCCCACAGCTCCTCCTGCGCCTTGTGATAGGCGTCCTCGCCCATCTTGTCGTAGTCGAGCTTTTCGTAGGCGGTCCACAGCTCCTCCTCGCTCGGCTCGGCGGGCAGCTCCGGCAGCTTGACCTCCGCCAGCGCGTACTGGCTCAGCAGCTTCGCACTCACATCATCCGGCTGTCCCGGCTCGGGCTTTGTCCCGCCCTGCTCCGGCTCGATCCGCGCGCAGCCGACGAGCAGCAGCATACTCAGCAAAAGTGCCAGATACTTTTTCATGTCGTTGTACCTCCTTGGGCGTTGTACTCCTTTGGACGAGAGCGCTGAAGAAAAAGTTCCCATTTCCGAAAAAATTTTGCCGCGCTCTGTTTCGCGCCCGCAGGCGCGAAATAAATCAAAATCTGTCGCGGAGGACGCTCGCGCGCGTCCGCCCCCCCTGCATTTCGCGCCCGCAGGCGCGAAACCAAATTAAGATCGTTTTTCTGGCGACATGCGCGTCAGAAAAACACCTCTCACGGAGCGAGTGTCGCAGCAGGTGCCTCGCGCCTGCGAGGCGCGGAGCGAAGTGCGGCTCCAAAAGGTATAAAAAATAAGGGCGCGCCGTTCGGCGCGCCTTTCAGCTCGTCGAAAAAGTCCGGCTGGAGCTGGG
>ERZ1673701.1211-NODE-1211-length-24583-cov-8.311114_pt1 | contig 24583 bp, 25 predicted proteins | sample MGYA00580231_ERZ1673701 | MGnify/ENA primary metagenome ERZ1673701 (study PRJEB41218, sample SAMN15661798) | gut metagenome | host: Homo sapiens | place: Canada: London | collected 2015-08-20/2019-03-30 | study: EMG produced TPA metagenomics assembly of...
ACCGCACTGGGGAATTTCGGAAATTCGGGCAAATCAAGCAAGTTTTCAAGATATTGCTTACCGCTAAAATTAAGCTCCTCACCGCGTGCAAGCGTCACAAGGCAGATTACAAAACAAAGAACAATGAAAAGAATTAAAAGCTTTTTCATCGCCTTTTATCTCCACTCATACGACGACAAAGAGAGCGGATAAATTTAAACGGAAACCATATAAAGGCATACAAGACTACAAAAGTAGCCAGAGCGCAAAAACACTTATAGAAAAACTCCGTCATAACGCCGTCGTACAAGCTGAAATCTGCAAATACAGGCAATATATGCTCAACAAGAATTTCATACACAGTCATAAACTACCCCTTTAGCTTACGGATTACAAATATTGCTATTGCTATAGTCAAGCCAAACAATACAAGGCTTGCGATGTTAATACCCATAATTTCAAAGTTAAATACGGACTTAACAAAATTTACAGGAGCTTCCAATACAGTACCTAAAAGTGTTTCGACGTTGCCTTGACCTTCTATCTGACCTTCGTGAAAGCCTTGTAAATAGTTTTGTTCGCAATAAAAATCCATATCCTCCGTACCTTTGGCATAGCCTTCGTCATAACCGTCTGTCTTTCCATTGTTGTAACCGGAGTTATACCCCGCCTCTTGACCTTCTGCCATACCGTCAAAAGAGCCTTGCTCATACCCGCTCGAATACCCTAAGTTATAGCCCTCCGTACGCGCTTCGGCTACGGCGTTTCCGAAAGAACGATTTTCAATAACACTCACGCAATAAGCCAAATTGGCAAACGGATAAACAAGAGTATTAGGCTCACTAACATCAGCAAAGGACAAGCACTCTATATCATAGATATAGTCGGGATTATAAAGATAATCCAATACACCAAGCGCAAAGACAGTAAATACGTTATCATAATCGTTTAAATAATCACCATATCTGAGACTAAGTTCACAAAACGCACTATTATCATTTAGCACATAAGGCGCAGACAATGTAAAAGCGCTCCAGCTGTAATCACTAAACGCACTACCAGAAGAAGTAGCAACACCCGCAAGTAATACAAAATCAGTTTCATTAAGATACCCGACAGCACCGTCTACGACGACGGAAACGAGGCAATCAGAAATATAATCGAACTCTATTGCAAAATCAGAAGATATAACATAACAACAATATATTTGAAATGTTTCGCCGTTTTCTAATTGAATTTCACTATCATGCGACAAAGGCACAAGCGACGGAACAGACATATCTATTCCGTAAACAACTACAGCCGCAGAGGCATTAGACTCAGGGCGAAATATGTCCTTAAGACCACGATAGACCAAAAAACCCGCAAAAACAAGCAATATCACACAAAGGGCGATAAGAATCGCCCTCTTAAACTTGCTCATTTCCTTTTTTTCCTCTTTTTCCTCCACTTCTATATTTTTATTTTCTTCCATTTTAAAACCTCCGTTATGCGCGTCTGCGAATAAGTCCGAACAGGAAATAAACGAGACCGATTGCCATGCTCAAACCAAGCATCACAAATCCGAATTTTGCCACATCCGAAAGCACAAGCGTTTCGGCTGTCGGGTCGGCATACAAAAGTTGCATAAACGCAGACTTAATACCTTCGCCGAGACCTTCTATCGTAGTTGTAAAACCCGAAAACAATTCGCTTATAAGTTCGCCCATTAAATCACCTCCTTTGAATAATAATGTTCTAACAAAGCCTTAGCTGTCTTATCCACAGGATAAAGCTTTACTTGAATGCCGTACAACTCGACGAAATAAGTCATATATTCGACCGTTTCACCGTCGTCACGATTAAAACTACCCTTTTCGCCGTTTAAAGCTAATTTTTTAATTTCTTTTTCCATTTTTTTTCCTTTTCCTTTATTTGATTTTTCTACTGCGCTAGCGCGCGATTTTACTGTTTTTATTTTTCTTACTTTCAATTATTCATGTATAAGCGACCTGGCGGGCAGCTTACCGGCATATCCTATCTTAACTTACCACAAAGTCACTCACCGGCGGGCAAGTGTGCCGCCTGCCGCGCTTTCGCTTGGGAATTATGCGCGTAAAGCGCATTCAGAACAAATTTACTTTTCGTGAACGTTAGGGAAATCCGCTACTTTTAAGCCGCAAATAAATTTCGTATGCTTGGGAACGCTGAAGAATTTCAAGTCCGACACTGTAATAATCCACCATAGACTTAGAACGAAGTCTATTCCACGTTTGATACCTCTTTTCATAATGACCGACAACAGTATAAACTACATAGTCCACCACTTCCGAAACGGCGGGAAAACGCTTGAATTCATCGTCGGTCAATACACGGAAACAAAGCTGTGAGCTGCGCAATATGTGGATATACCTTGCGAACTTGTCGCGCTCGTCATAAACAAGCAAGATACTATTTTTTGACTGTGGCTCGAACACTCTCGGACATGCGTCCAATATACCCAGCTCGTTAAGGCGAGAATATAGCCGCCATATACTCGGCTGTCTCATAACACTTCAGGCAAACGGCACCACGAATTACTTATACTGTCGTAAGCGCACAATATCTCACCGCTATAATTGTCATAAACGGGCACGAGGCAACGAAAGCCGTTTTTGTTTACTACACTTTCGGGATAATACCTTAACTCAATTTCTATAGCCGATTTTAACTTTTTAAAATTATCGTTTTCCAAAGTTAATCCGTTTGCAAACACCGCTTGATATCTTCCGTTCATTTTAATTTACCTCATTATTTTTAAATTACGCCCAATCGGCGTAAATATAATACCACGCCCAATCGGCGTAAGTCAAACATTTTACGCCCATTTGGCGTAGAATTTTAACGGAGGTATTAAAAAAATGATTACGCTTGAAAAGATACGCAAAAGAGTGGCAGAAGCCATAAAACAAAGCGGACTAACTCAAACCGAATTAGCCCGCCGATTAAGCATAGGACAACAAACAATTTCGCACTATGTCAAAGGAGACAAAATGCCAGCACTTGACACTTTCGCAAATCTTTGCGCCGTTCTCGACATAGACCCAGCTTATATTTTATGTATAAAAGATTATTAAAACCTTGACAATTATTATAAATGTACGTTATAATGTACATACTATTTAATGGAGGTAAAAAAAATGACTAACACCAACATAACAAGCGCAAGAAGCAATCTTTTCAAAATTGCCGAAAGCTGCATCAAATATAACGATGTAGTTAATATCAACACAAAAGACGGAAATGTTATAATGTTAAGCGAAGCAGAATACAACGGGCTTATCGAAACGATAAACCTATGCAAAATCCCTAACCTGGAAAAAAGCTTAATTAATATAAAGAACGCACCCAATGAAGATTTTACGGAGATTAATATTGATGAGCTATAAAATAAAATTTCACAAGCAAGCTTTAAAGGATTTTGAGAAAATAAAGCAAACCAAAACGCTTTACGAAAACGTAAAAAGACTTATTGTGCTATTATCAGAAAACCCCTATCAAATGCCACCGCCATATGAAAAGCTTGTCGGCAATCTAAGCGGTCTATATTCTAGGAGAATAAATTTACAACATAGAATAATTTACGATGTTAATGACAAAGAAAACACAGTTCGCATATTTAGAATGTGGACACATTACGAATAATATCAAAATTAAAACTACCCTTATGGGGTAGTTTTTTATTGAATTTATATGGGTGTTTATTTTTCTATAAGCAACGAATTTAATAACATACCCTATCATTTTAAATAAGGGCAATTTTTACAATACTGATTTTGCGAAGAAATATGATATTTTTAGATATAGTTTTTAAATATTAAATATCATTAATCAAAAATTCAAATTTTTTTAAGCTGCTTCGGCGCTCCGACCAGTCAGGAATAAATTGCTCAAGAGTTTTCCAAAATTTTTCCGAATGATTCAATTCCACAACGTGGCACAATTCATGAATGACGACATATTCGATAAGCTTCGGCTCCAGCTGAATCAATCTGGAATTGAAGGTTATCATTTTGTTGGAATCGCAGCTTCCCCATTTGGATTTAAGCGACTTGACGCGGACTCCCGCCGGGCAGATTCCGATTTTGCTTCCGATTTGAGACATAATAGCCGGAAGATTGTTTTTAGCCTTTTCCAGAACAAATTTTTTCATCGCTTCCTTAAGCTGCGATATTTCCGTCACTTTTTGCGGCACGACAAACATATCCTCAAGTATTGTCGCTTCGGTAACATTGCTTTTAACAATTCTGAAGCGTTTACCGAACAGCAAAAATTGCCTGTAAGCATAAATATCTCCGAATTCATTTTTTATTTTTTCTTTTTCGCCGGCTTTTTTCTCTATCCAGCGTTTTTTATCCCGCACAAAACCTTCGATTGCTTCCTTGCTGAGGTTCTTAGGCGCGCGTACCTCCAGCGTATCGGCATCTTTAACCGTAATAATTAAATTTTTATTATCTGTACGGATAATTTCAACCTTCATAGAAAACCCTTTTTGTTAATAATACCACTTTAAATAGTTTAAATACCGTTTAATTTTGTCGTTTTGATAAATTTTTTGAAATAACAGAATATTATGCGTCACATATTATTTTATATACTTGACTTTTTTTCGCGCGAGTATTAAAATCTGTATGTATTTTACACAGGAGGTCATTAAATGGTTGGAAATTTCGACTTTCTCAAAGGAAATATCGAAACCATCATTCTCAACGCGCTGTACGGCGGAGACAAATACGGATATGATATTACCCGCGAAATAAAGGAAAAAACCGATAACCAATACGAAATCAAGCAGCCGACCTTATACGGCTATCTCAAAAAATTGGAAGCAGAAAAGCTGATTGAATCATATTGGGGAGGCGAATCAAACGGCGGTCGCAGAAAATATTATAAGCTCACTCAAAAAGGCAGAGAGCTTTGCATAGAATATAAGTCGGAATGGAAGTTCCACAAAAACGTAATGGAATCTCTCGTAGACAGCGAAAGCGACGACCAGCTTCCGGAAAAAAATCAAAGCGAGGTCTCCACTATTTTCGGACGCAAATCCAATGCGAAAAAGCCCCGAGCGGAAAATATAGTCACAAAAGAAGAACTCAACCGCGTAAACGAGCTGTTATCGGCAAAACCCGATTCCCCGTCAGTCAATGAAAACAACAAAAATTCAGATGAAGAAAAAGCCGCAGCCGCTTTGACATCGACTGTCGCAGAACAGCAAAAGCCTCAGGATACAAAGCAAAATATTGTCTCCTCAGCCGAGCCAGCCAAGCAAAAGGTTTCGTATTTCGCTCAGATAGAAAAACAGGAAACGCAGCAGGAAAAAGAATATAAAAGCATTTTGGACAATCTTGTCGGAGAACAACTTACAGCAAAAGAAAAACGCGCGGCTGAGTTTAAAAACATTTCTCGGGAACAAGACGCCCCGACGCCCTTTTCTGTGCCGACATCGCCCGACGAGGTCAATCACCTTCAGCTAAGCGAAACTGCCGACGCTATGGCAAAACAAGGCTTGAGAATGAAGCTTTACAACAGAGTGGCGTCAGTTTACAAGCCGGCGCCTTTTCTTCCCGTAAACAAGCTTAATTTCTTGACGGCGCTGTTCGGATTTGTTTTTGTCGCTATCGAAATGATTGTTTTTTGGCTTTGCGTCAGAAACAAAACTTATGGAAAAAGCGCTCCTTTCTTAATCGTTTTGGGCGCAGCTCTGTTGATTATGGTTGCGTTTCTTTTTGTCTGGCTGCGTTGGCCGACAAAAAAGGTCAAGCCGCGCTTCCATCAAAAATTTCATATAATCAACAGTCTAATCTTTTTCGTAATAGCCGGCGTTGCCGTACTCGTAGTCGATTTGCTTATTTTAAATCTTGCGTTCAACGACGAGCAGGCGGTAGTAATGAGTCTGGTTTTTCCCATTATGGTTTTGCTCAACGCTCCGGTTTATGTCTTGATAAATTCTTTTTTAAGAAGCGAATACCTTAAAAAACTATAAAAAATGCAGCTGAAAAGCTGCATTTTTGTTTAATAGCAATGAACAATCATAAATTCCGTTTCGTCAATTTCTGCAATCCGATATTGCTTTTCTCGCAAGCTCGTCGCACCTGTTGTTGTAAATATTGTTCGCGTGCCCTTTCACTTTTATGAATTTTGCTTTATGCTTTTTCAATTCAAATCGCAAAGCGTTCCACAAGTCTACGTTTTTAACGTCGCTTTTGCCGGAGGTTTTCCAGTTATTTTTCTCCCAAGACGAAATCCAATCCTTCAAAAAAGCGTCCGCAACATAAGCGGAATCAGTGTAAATTTCAACCTCGCAGGCTTCCTTCAACGCTCTCAACGCCTGTATGACGGCAAACATTTCCATACGGTTGTTTGTTGTCTGTTTGTCATATCCGCTTATTTCCTTTTCCACGCCGTTAAAAATAAGAATCGCCGCCCAACCGCCTACGCCGGGATTTCCCGAACACGCGCCGTCGGTGAAAATAGTAACCTTCTTCATCGTCATTCATATTTTATAATTTTCCGGGCAAAAAGTCTATCAATTTTTACAACAAACAACAATTACTTGTCAGCAATAACTTGACTAAAATTGTGACGAAAGCTAAAATTATATAATATGGCGTCAAACACAAAAGCTTCTTCGAAGAGGAAAAAAACAAAAAACAAAAAATGGCTGGCAGGTCTTATTGTTCAGAGATTAGTCGTAATTTTGCTTATATTGCTTCAGCTTGCTTTCTTGATATACTTTATTTCAAGCGGAAGCCGCAATTATCAATGGATAAGCATTACGCTTACGGTTATAAGCCTGCTTATTGTTTTATGTATAATAGCCAAAAACGAGAAAGGCGCATACAAATTCACTTGGGCAATCTTTATTTTGGTTTTTCCTGTGTTCGGCGGCTTGTTCTATTTGTTTTTTCATATTGAATCAGGCACAAAAAAATTTAAAAACAGATTGAAAGACGCGGACGAAGCATACAAAAGATATTTTCTTTCCTGCGGCAATTTTTTACCTGAAATTCAACAATCCAAATGCAACGACAGCAACGTAAAGCTTATGAAGTATCTGCATAACTTTGCAGGCTACCCTATTTTTCCACACTCAAACTGCAAATATCTGAGAATTGGCGAAGAATATTTCGAAGAAATGCTCACCGAATTGAAAAACGCGGAAAAATATATTTTTCTGGAATATTTCATCCTTTCAGAAGGCGGCATGTGGGACGCGATTTTTGAAGTTTTGCGTGAAAAAGCCGCTGCCGGAGTAGACGTACGCCTTATTTATGACGACGTTGGGTGTTTTTTGAGGCTTCCGAAAAATTTCACCAAGGAATTGGCAAAGCATAAAATCAAGGCGGTGGTTTTCAATGCCATCCACCCTATGCTTACAACAAAGCAAAACAACCGCGACCATAGGAAAATTACGGTCATCGACGGCAAAGTGGCATTTACGGGCGGCATAAACATTGCCGACGAATATATAAATCAGATTGAAAGATTCGGGCATTGGAAGGACGCCGGCATAAAAATAGAAGGCGCGGCAGTATGGAGCTTCGTGCTTTTCTTTCTGCAAATGTGGTTCTATTGCACTAAAGAAAAAATTGAAGACCCCTCTCACTTTTATCCTGTCCGTTTTTTGCAGGAAGCCGCCGATGCCGATAATTCGTCTTGCAGCGACACATCGGGTCTTGTTCAGCCGTATGCAGACAGTCCCGCCGACAAAGAAAACGTCGGAGAACATGTATATCTCGAAATCATAGGAAACGCAAAAGAATATCTTTACATTACAACCCCGTATCTCATAATCGACGACACCATGCTTTCCGCACTGAAGCTGTCTGCAAAAAGCGGCGTAGATGTCGTTATTATCACGCCGCATAAATGGGACAAGCGTTTTGTACACTTCACTACCCAATCATATTACAGAGAATTGATAGAAGCAGGCGTCAAAATTTTCGAATATACACCCGGATTTATTCACTCGAAAATTTTCATTTCAGACGACTCTGTTGCGACTGTAGGAACAACAAACATGGATTTCAGGAGTCTATATCTCCATTTCGAATGCGGCGCAGTTATATATGACAAACGCACGATATCGGAAATAAAGACAGATTTTACGGAAACTCTCATGGAGTGCAAGCAAATAACTGTCGAACAATGCAAAAAAAGCTTCCCGGTATGGCTGCTGCAAAATTTAGCCAGACTTTTCGCTCCGCTAATGTAAATGACTTTAGTTGAAAAAAAATAAATCGTTCCTCAAAAAAACAGCGTTTTTAATATGATAAATCCCGCAGATAAAATTCTGCGGGATTTTCTGACGCGGTTTTCAACCGCAAATTGGCAGGGGAGACGCGATTCGAACACGCAACCAGCGGTTTTGGAGACCGCTGCTCTACCGTTGAGCCACTCCCCTTTAAAGCAGCTTTATAAGTATAGCGTTTACTTGACTTTTTGTCAATCGATTTGAAAAAACTTTTCAAGCCGAGCATTTTATTGCCCGGCTTGAATATGAAATTATTTCGCGTAATCGATACTGCGTGTTTCTCTGATTACATTGACCTTGATTTGTCCCGGATAATCCAACTCGTTTTCGATTTTCTTGGCAATGTCTCTTGCAAGCATAACCGCATTTGCGTCGTTTACGATTTCCGGCTTGACGATAACGCGGATTTCGCGTCCCGCCTGTATGGCAAACGATTTTTGAACGCCGTTGAATGAGTCTGCCAGACTTTCCAGCTTTTCGAGTCGCTTTACGTAATTTTCCAGACTTTCGCGTCTTGCTCCCGGTCTTGCTCCGGAAATAGCGTCTGCGGCAGCCACGAGCACAGCTTCAATGGTCATAGGCTCCACGTCGCCGTGATGCGCCATAATGGCGTTGACAACTTCCTTGCTTTCCTTGTATTTCTTTGCGATGTCCGCGCCGATTTCGATATGAGTGCCCTCTACCTCCTGGTCAACCGCCTTTCCTATGTCGTGCAGCAAGCCGGCGCGCTTTGCAAGCGCAACGTCGCAGCCGAGCTCGGAAGCCATCATTCCGGCAAGATAAGACACCTCCAGCGAGTGGTTAAGGACATTCTGACCATAGCTTGTCCTGAATTTCAAACGACCGAGCAAAGTAATGATTTCCGGATGGAGATTGAAAACGCCGGAATCGAAAGAGGCGGCTTCGCCGGCTTCCTTTATCGTAACGTCCATTTCCTTGCGCACCTTTGCAACCATCTCTTCTATGCGCGCGGGATGAATTCTGCCGTCCGAAATAAGCTTTTCTATTGCAATGCGGGCAATTTGTCTTCTGACAGGATCAAAGCCCGAAAGTATAACTACCTCGGGAGTGTCGTCAATGATAAGGTCAACGCCTGTAGCGTTTTCCAACGCTCGTATATTGCGCCCCTCGCGCCCTATCAGACGTCCCTTTATCTCGTCGTTTGGCAATGAAATTGTTGTAACTGTAATTTCAGAAACCTGATCCGCCGCACAACGCTGAATAGCTCCGCTGATAATTTCGCGGGCTTTCTTTTCGCCGTTTTCTTTTGCTTCGGCTTCGATTTCTCTGACAAGAGCCGCAGCATCTCGCTTGGCTTCCGATTCGATTGTTGAAATCAAAAGTTTTTTCGCTTCGTCCTTAGTCATATTGGAAACCTTTTCAAGCTCCTGAACCATTTTTTCTTCGGACTTTTCAAGCTCCTGCTGCTTTCGGTTAAGCTCGTTCTGGTGATTTTGAACGCTTTTGATTTGCTGCTCCAAATGCTCGTTCTTTTTGGAGAGAGAATCCTCTTTTTTGTCCAAAGCTTCTTCCTTTTGAATAAGCCTGAACTCCTGCTTCTGAATCTCGTTTCTCCGTTCTTTGGATTCCTTATCGAAATCCTGTTTAAGTTTTAAAACTTCTTCTTTAGCCTCGAGTATAGCTTCCTTTTTTAAAGTCTTGGCTTCGATTTTTGCCTCGTCGACAATAGATTGAGCAACATTTTTGGCTTTACCTATTTTTTTGTTAAGCACGAATCGCGTAACCAACCAACCGCCTAAGCCCCCCACCGCAATACACAACACGGGGACTACGATTAACCAGGCCGGGTTTACTTGAGCAAAGAAGAAATTCAGTGCGTTAAATGACATAAATTTCCTCCGAGTTAATATTAGTTTGTTTTATGAACAGAAAAATCCATAATCGGTTGCATATATAGATTTTTACACATTCTGCTATATATTGTATATCTATTATTGCCCTCTTGTCAAGATATAGCACCAAACAAATTTATTTTTTTCAAACTAGTAAACGAATAAAATAAAAAAGCGGCTGCAATATTCTAATTGCACCGCCTTTCCGGAAAAATTTTATACTACTATGTGATAGATAATATTTTACAAAATTGAAATTTTCAATTTACTTTCAAGCATTGACTTCTTCCGCATTTGTTTTGTTCTTTTTGTCTTCTATCTGCTCAAGCAGCTTGGTTTTGATTTCCTCCATAATCGCAGGATTTGACGCAAGATAATTTTTCGCATTGTCTCTGCCCTGCCCTATCTTTTCACCGTTGTAAGCAAACCAGGAGCCGCTCTTTTCGACAATGTTGGCGGCTACAGCCAAATCCAATATACACCCGCTCTGCGAAATGCCCTTGCCGTAAACTATATCGAATTCCGCCGTCTTGAACGGAGGCGCCAGCTTGTTTTTCACAACCTTGACCTTTGTTCTGTTGCCTACTATTTCGGCGCCTTCTTTCAAAGTATCCGCTTTTCTTACGTCCAGTCTGACGCTGGCATAAAATTTCAGCGCTTTGCCGCCCGGCGTGGTTTCGGGATTTCCGAACATAACGCCGATTTTTTCACGAAGCTGATTTATGAATATTACGCAGGCATTCTTTTTGTTTGTTATCGCGGCAAGCTTTCTCAAAGCCTGCGACATAAGCCTTGCCTGAAGTCCGACATGTGAGTCACCCATGTCGCCCTCGATTTCGGCTTTGGGAGTAAGCGCTGCGACAGAGTCCACTACAATAAGGTCAACCGCGCCGCTGTCAACAAGATAATCGGCTATATCCAATGCCTGTTCCCCGTTGTCGGGCTGAGAAACATAAAGATTGTCCAAGTCGACGCCGAGATTTGCCGCATAAACCGGGTCAAGCGCGTGCTCTGCGTCAATAAAAGCCGCGATGCCTCCCTGCTTTTGAAGCTCTGCGATGATATGAAGCGAAACAGTGGTTTTTCCCGACGACTCGGGACCGTATATTTCTATAATCCTGCCTTTGGGAATTCCGCCAATTCCCAGCGCGATGTCCAAAGCCAGACAACCGGTAGGAATAACCTCGATATTTCTCAAAGCCGCGCCTTCACCGTATTTCATGATGGCGCCCTTCCCGAATTGCTTTTCTATTTGCAAAATCGCCGATTCCAGCGCTTTTTTTCTGTCAGCATTTTTCTTTTCTTCAGCCATAATTAACCTCTTTTATTTTTCAATAGTTTGTAAAGTTGAAACAACGCGTTCTTCGCCGTTTTTGTACGCACCTGACTGCGGTTGCCGTCAAAAACATACTTAAAAACGTGTATGCCGTGACTGTTGCCCAAAGAAACGTACACCAATCCTATCGGCTTGTCAATGCTTGCTCCTGTGGGTCCCGCAATACCCGTAGCCGCCACAGCATAATCGGTTTTCGCAGTATTCAATATTCCGACGGACATCTCATAAGCCACCTCCGAGCTCACTGCTCCGTAATTTGACAGAGAAATTCCGCTGACTCCGAGCCGGGAAACCTTCGCTTCATTGGAATAAGTTACCACCCCTTCAGCAAAAACCTTGCTTGCGTTCGGAACATTGACTATTTTGGACGCAATCATACCGCCCGTCAAGGACTCGGCAATGCCCAGCGTGCAGCCCGAAAGCTCCAGCAATTTTACAACCACATCCTCCAGCTCGCAATCCTCATCCGAATATATGTTTTCTTTGAATTTAATAAAAATCGATTCGATTATTTTTTCTTTTACATTTTTGGCAACGCTATGAGAAAAGCAGACGGTCAGTTTGGTGTCCGACGAAAAATCCGTATCAACGAAAAATTTTACCGTGGCAAGCCTTTTGAATTCCGCAAGACTTTGAAGTATTTCATTTTTTTCAAGTCCGAAAATTCTGTAAACGAGTACTGTCGAAAATTTCTGCTTCGTCGCGAGATAAGGCATGATATAATTGTCAAGCGTACACTCAATTTCTTCGTAGTTATCCGGAACCAATATTATGTCGCCGCCAGAATACTTACCCATGCTTGCGCATTCGTACCCGCAATGCGGACTGAAGGTAGAAAAATCTTCGGGAAAAAGCAACAGCTTTTCCATTTCGAACTCGGCGGGCGCCTTCAACTTTTTTTCCTTTTCGGGCACTCGGATCAAATCGATTTGCGCTTTTTTGTCATAGACAAGCTGTCTGTCCAGAGCTTCGGCTACCGTTTCTTTGACAAAAAACGAATCTCCGATTACCAATAAATCGACCGAGTTTGCTTGTGCTGCAATCAAACTGTCTTTAAGCTGCTTTTCGGGTGCGGGCAGATACAGCAAATCAAACTCCACTCCCGCATTTCTGAATTTTTCCTCCAGCAGCCCGCAGCTTCTGATATTGGACGTCAATACTTTCAACATTTTTTATCTTCCGATTTAAACAAATTTCTGTTCTGACAGATATATACTATTCCTGAAATAATAGTTAATATTGTCGCCAGAATGAGCAATGCGAATGCGATATAGAACCACACTTCATAAAAGACCGTCGACCAAGCGCAAAGAACCTCTTTCATTTTCAGAAGCAGCAGCATAGGCAGAGCAATATCCTGAACGATTGTCTTTATTTTTCCGTATATGTTTGCCTGCATAATAAACCCCTTAGATGCGGCAATCTGTCTGAACACGCTGATAAAAAGCTCGCGTCCGATAATAATCGAAGCGCATATATCCATTATGTAATACGGAATAAATTGATTTTCCAGCACGCGTGCTCCCGTTGCCATAAACAACGCGACTGCAACCAGAAGCTTGTCGGCAATCGGGTCGAGCAGTTTTCCAAGTTCGGTAATCTGATTTGTTTTTCTCGCAATATAACCGTCGAGAAAATCGGTAAAAGCCGCAATCAGAAATACAGCTACGGCGAGCAGCGGTCCATAATCGAAATTTATATAAAAGCATACTGCCATAACCGGAACGAGTATAATTCGCAGCAGTGACAATCTGTTGGGTAAATTCACTTTTCAACTGTCCCCCTCAAATCGTAATCCTTGAAATCTGAAATTTTAACATCGTAAAATTCTCCGACATCAAGCTCGTTTTCGGACTCGACATAAACAACTCCGTCCACGTCAGGCGTCTGAAAATAAGTGCGCCCTTTATAAATCAAAAGATTTCGTTTGACGTCAAGCTCGCAAAATTCATCAATAAGCACCTCGTAAGTTTTGCCTACATGGCGTTTATTCAAAATTTTAACAACCTTTTGCTGACATTTAGCAAGCTTCTGAAGCCTGTGTTGAGTTACCTTTTCGGATATTCTCTCTTCCATCAACGCGGCAACCGTGCCTTCTTCGGGCGAATAGGCAAAAAAGCCGACGTTTTGAAGCTTTTGTTTTTCGATAAACCTCTTAAGCGTCAAAAAGTGCTTGGTCTGCTCACCCGGAAAACCGCAAATAAAAGTGCTCCTAATCGAAATATCCGGAATTTCGTCGCGCAACGATTTGAAAAGCTCGCAAATCCCCTCAAAGGTTGACCGTCGGTTCATACTTTTCAAAATTTCGTTATGTACATGCTGCAACGGAATATCCAAATAATTAACGATTTTAGGGTTGGAGGCGATTTCCTTTATCAACGCTTCGTCGATTTGCTCCGGATAGCAGTAAAGCAGCCTTATGCGCCTTATGCCCTCCGTTTGCGAAAGATTGCGTAGCAGCTCGACCAGCTTGGGAGAATTGTATAAATCGACGCCGTATCTGGTGACGTCCTGCGCAACAAGAATAAGCTCCTTTACTCCGCTTTCAGCCAGACCTTTGGCTTCAGCAGAAATCTCCGCCATCGTCCGAGAACGAAAGCGTCCTCTAATATAAGGAATCAGACAATAGCTGCAGTAGTTGTCGCAGCCGTCGGCAATGCGCAGATACGCATAGTGCGACGGAGTGGTCAAAACTCTTTTGCCCGAAGAAATCCCGCTGCATACGTCAACCTCATAAAGCTGCCTGTCTGAGTTTAAGACGCTTTCGACGAGCTCTCCCATTTTGACATAGGAGTCGACGCCGCAAAACGCATCCACCTCCGGCAGCTCGGGCAAAAGCTCCTTTCCGAATTTCTGAACGAGACACCCCGTTACTATAATTTTTTTTCCGCTCTGCTTGAGCTGCGCCGCCTCCAGAATCGCGTCTATGGATTCCTTTCGGGCTGCCTCGATAAAACCGCAGGTATTTATTATTATAACGTCAGCTTCAGACTGCTCCGAAGTCAGAGAAAATCCCTTGTCTCTTATGCTTGCCAGCATTATTTCGCTGTCTACGCGATTTTTGTCGCAGCCAAGCGAAACCACACCCACCTTAGTCATCAATCGTCACCAAACAAATTGTTGAATTCTTCCATAGTAATCAGCATCTGACGCGATTTCATCCCGTCATAACCGCTGACAAATTGCTTGCGCTCCATATCCTCCACAATTTTTCCGGCACGGTTGTAACCGATATTGAACCTTCTCTGCAGCATGGAAATCGAGGCGCTGTTTTTTTCTATACAATATTTCAATGCGTCGTAAAAATAAGGATCCGTTTCTTTGTCCTCTCCGTCAACTCCGTTTCCCTGCTTGCTGTGCGTAATTTTCTTTATCGCATTGTCGTTGTAATGGGTTTCGTTGTGCTCTTTGAGGTAAGCCACAACCTCCGTTACTTCTTCCGTCGAAATGAACGAGCCCTGCAAACGTACCGGCTCGGGCGAGGCTTCGGACATGAACAGCATATCGCCCTTGCCCAAAAGCTTCTCCGCTCCTCCCTGCGCAAGTATAGTAGACGAGTCGGTAGGCGTGGGCAGCTTTAAAGCGATACGGGTAGCGATGTTGCTCTTTATGTCGCCGGTAATTACGTTGACGGACGGTCTTTGCGTCGCAAGTATCAGATGAATTCCGGCAGCTCTTGCCTTTGCCGTAAGCTTCTTTATCTTAGCCTCCACCTCGTTTTTGTTGTACATCATAAAGTCGGCAAGCTCGTCGATGACAAGTACTATTCTGGGCAGTCTTTCGGTCAGAGCGGGATCCACAACAGCATTATAGCTTGCAATATCCCTGACGCCCGTCTCGCTGAAAATGACATACCTGCGCTCCATTTCGTCAACCATCCATTGCAGCGCTTTGAGCGCTTTTTCGTTTTCGCAGATGATTTCGTCAATCAGCAGATGCGGCAAGCCTTCATAAGTGGTAAACTCCACCTTTTTGGGGTCAATCAGGATAAAGCGAAGTTCTTCGGGAGAATATTTGTAGAGCAGGCTAACGATAATTCCGTTCAGGCATATACTTTTTCCGCTGCCTGTCGAACCGGCAATCATAAGGTGCGGCATATCGGCAAGGTCAGCCATTACCTTACGTCCGGCAATATCTATGCCCACAACAAAAGTCAAAGCTCCCTTCGCCTGCCAGAATTCATCGCTGTCGATCATAACTCTGATAGGAACCTTCACGCCCTTTGAATTGGGCACCTCTATTCCGAACAGATTTTTGCCGGGTATGGGAGTCTGAAGACGAACTCCGCCCGAAGACGATGAAAGTCTCATTGCAATGTCCTCGTCGAGAGACTTTATTTTCCTTACGGAAATGCCGGGAGCCAATTCCAGCTCATATCGCGTAACGGTAGGTCCGTTTATCACGTTTACGACCTTGGCGTCGATTTTCAGGCTGCTCAAGGTATCCTCGAGCGCTTTTGATTTTTGCGCGTTGGTTTCTTCATTCACGTCAAGCTTCATCGGTGAATCGTCGAGAATTTCTACCGGCGGCTTGTCGTAAGGAGCATAAACATAAACCTCGTTTTCTTCTTCCTTTTCGTCCTTGATGCCGATTCCTATCTGGAAGCCTTTGGATTTTGAATTGGAAACAAACGGCTTTTCGGTAAACCTAACGTCCTTCCGTTCTATCTCCTCTGCCTTTTCCGGCTCCAAAGGCGCTTCTTCTATGTTGAGCTCAACGGCGGAAAACTCCTGCGAGGATTCCTTGACCGAGTCGACAAGCTCACGCTCAGAAGTTTTTAAAAGCTCCGAATCCGCCGCGTCGAACACTTCATCCGTTTCAGTCTTCCCGGAAGAAATAAAGTCAAATTCGGTAGCTTTATCCTTTTGATCCACAACGCGGATATCGTTCGTTTCGTCCTTTGGAGGCATTGCAGGCTCGAATCTGTCGGCAGACACCTCCATAAACACGTATTCTTCTTTGGCTTCCGATTTTGCAGGCTCTAACGTAGCCTCCTGCGCTTCAACCGCGCTTTCAGCCTTGTCCTTGCCGTAAACGCCCTCTCTTATCTGCCTGCTCACCTCGTCACCGTTGATAATAGGAGCCTTATTTTTGCCCAAGCCGTCGGATTTAAGGGAACGCAAATCCTTCGCAAGGCTTTCCTTACGCTGGCGGCTAAGCTTTTCTTCTTCCCTTACGGTTTCGGCATAAAAAACATTGTTATCGTTTCTATGGGGCAGCGCGTCGCTGTCATGAATGATTTTCGGCGGCGCCGACTGACCTGCGCCGCCGTAAGCTATCGGCGCGGTATCGAATCTGTTGTGATGCGTCTGTTCGTTTACCGACGAAAAGGTATCCTTTTCTCTCAGCAAATCCAAATCACCGAAAAGCTGTTTTCTTGCCAGCTCCCTCGAATCCGGCTCGTGGGCTTTGACGGCAGGCTCGCTGAAAAATTCGGCTTTTTCCGTTTCGGAACTGTCAAAGGCAAGTCTTTGCGCCAGCTCCTCCTTTGTGGGAATTTCTATTTCCACGCTGTCAGAGGTTTTTTCTGCCGCGCGTTCACCCTTTGCACGCTTGAAGAAGAAATCCATAGCGATAACGATAGTGGCAATGAGCGCAAGAGTCAGAAATATATAAGTGCCCCAGCCCTTTATATAACTGTAAAGCGGATAAATGAAAATTCCGCCGAAAGCGCCGCCCATAGTCACGAGATTGTCCCTGTAAAAATAGCATGCGCTAAGATATTCCTTGAAGCTGTGACCGCTTACCAAGGAGGACGACGTCATGGCATGGACAAGTAGAATTATTATAAAATACATCACAGCAAAATTGACGATATAACGCGGTTTTACATTGACGGATTTGTTTAAAATGAAGAAAATCCCCAGCAGCAGCGCAGCCAAAAAAATGCCGTACGCAGAAATTCCGAAGCAGCCTATAAGCGCTCCGGAAATAGCGGGAACCAACCCCGTAACCATAAAAATAAGCAACAGGGCAGCAACGGAGGTAATACAAATACCTGCGATTTGTTTGGGGTTCAGCTTTTGTTTTTTCATCTTATCAGTCACTTAAAATCAACTCCCCTTGACGTACTATTAAATTATACAATAATAATCCGTATTAAGCAAGGCAAATATTTTAAAAAAACCGAAAAAAGTTTTCCTCTTATTCGATGAAATTTTCCACGCATCTGAAATCGTCTGTTTTTTGCCCTACGTAAACCGCCGAGCAAACGGAAAAGTCGAAGCATTTTCTTGACGCTTCGAGCACCTGCTCGGGCGTAATTGCTTCAATCCTTTTAAGACGCTTTTTCAAATCGTAAACCTCACCCGTTTTAAGAAAATAGTTTGCATAAGCGGACATAATTCCCAACGGATTTTCCTGTCCCATAACGAGATTTCCTTTGAGCTGCTCCTTGCCTTTGTTAAACTCGGCTTCCTTGAATCCGTCTTCGGTGAAGCGTTTTATCTCGCTTTTCATCAACTCGACGAGCTTGGATGTGTTTTTCGGCGTGGTTGCTGCGTAAACCTCCATATAGCCGTTGTTTTTGTATGCAGAGGGATACGTGTAGACAGTATAAGCCAATCCGTTTTTTTCTCTGATTGTCTGAAACAGGCGGCTGGACATGCCTCCGCCAAGCATAAACGACGCTATGCCCAATGCGTAATATTTGTCGCTGGCAAATTCCGCACCCGGAAAAGCCACCGCGATATGAGCTTGCTCCACTTCCTTGAACGCGTATTTAAATTGCCTGTCCGTGACTGCGGGCACAAGCGAAAGCACCGGTTCGGAGCGCTTTTTGTTAAACCTTTTTTCAAAATATTTTTCGGTCAAAGCGCATGCGCTTTCAAAGTCCACGTCTCCGGTCAATGCTATACACATATTGGACGGGACATAACATCTGTTTTTGTAGCTCAAAAGACTTTCGCGCGTTGCTTTTTTTATATTTTGCGGTTTTCCGGTTATCGTCATGCCCAGCGCGTGATTTCCGTAAAACGCCTCCGCCAGCAAATCATGGCAAACGCTGTCCGGCATGTCCTCGTCCATAAGAATTTCTTCGATAACAACCTTTTTTTCTCTCTCTATTTCTTCGGAATCGAACTGAGCGTCGAAAAACATGTCGGAAAGCAGCTCCATGCTTTTTTCGGTGTGCTCGGACATTGTTCTGGTATAAAAGCAAGTGACGTCTTTTGAGGTATAAGCGTTAAGCTGTCCCCCGACATTGTCGATTTCTTCGGAAATCTCCAACGCGCTCCTCTTTTTCGTCCCCTTGAACAAAAGATGCTCGATAAAATGGGAATATCCGTTTGTCGCAGTGTTTTCCATGCTGCTGCCGACACCTACGAAAACTCCGCAGCAGGCCGTGTATATTCCGCTCATTTTTTTTACAATCAGCTTAAGCCCGCTGTCGAATATCTTGATTTTTTCCATTGAAAAATTTCTCCTTATTCATTTGTAATGTTTTCACCTACGGGCACGACTTTAAACCCGTTTTCGCTATAAAATTTCAAAATCGTCCCCAACGCGTCCGCGGTGTTCTTGGTAGGATGCATAAGCACAAGTTCTCCGTTTTTAACGTTGCTCGTCGCACGTTTGATAATCAGCTGCGTGTCCTTGTCGCGCCAGTCGATAGTGTCCTTAGACCACATTATTGTCCTGTATTTCAGCTGCGAAGCCACCTTCAACGTGGTTTTTGAAAAGCTGCCGCTGGGAGGCGCAAACAAATCCATGTCCTTGCCTAAAATTTGCTTTATCAGCTTGTGCGTAACGTAAATTTCATTGTAATTTCCGTCATAATCGAGCTTGGCGTGGTCCTTGTGATAATAGCCGTGACTTCCTATTTCATGTCCGGCTTCCGCAATTTTTACCAGCACGCTCTCGTTTTTGGCAGCCCAGCTGCCCCCGATGAAAAAGGTGGCTTTCACGCCGTAGGAATCCAGCGTTTCGAGCATGGAATCTATGTATTCCGTGCCCCAATATACGTTTATCATGACCGAGACGTTGTTTTTGGTCTCGTCGCCGCGATAAATAGCTTTTTCGTAATCGTAGCCGAACACGTTGGTTATATCTCCCGAAAAGCTAATAACGAAAACGCTGACGATAAGAAGGGCGATAACCACGTTGCAGAATACGTTTACAAACAATTTTTCGCTTATTTTTTTCAAAGCACTTTCCCCTTAAAACATAATCCCCAAATGCTCGGGCGTCGTTTTATGTTATGAAAAAAATGCTTTCAATATGCTTAAGGTCTCATCAACTGATGAGACCTTGTTTTTTAAAGCTTTTTGATAAGTTTCAGGTCTATACGTCCCTTCTCGTCTATCTTTATGACCTTGACGTGCACCGTATCTCCGATGTTTACCACGTCCGTGACGTTTTCCACACGCTCTTTGGCAAGCTTGGAAATGTGTATCATGCCGTCCTTGCCCGGAGCAAGCTCTACGAAAGCGCCGAAATTCATAATTCTGACCACCTTACCGGTAAACTCGTCGCCTATTTCGGGATCCTTAACGATAGCCATGATTATACGCTTCGCCTTGTCCGACATTTCCTGGTCGCTTGTTGCGATGAATACCGTTCCGTCGTCGGTTATGTCTATTTTCACGCCGGTCTCTTCGATAATTTTGTTGATAACCTTTCCGCCGCTGCCGATAACCTCTCTGATTTTGTCGGGGTCAATGGAAAAGGAGATGATTTTGGGAGCATATTTGGAAAGCTCGGGCTTGGGCTGAGGCAAAATCTCCGCCATTTTGTCGAGAATAAACATTCTTCCCTTTTGCGCCTGAGCCAGGGCGGTTTCGAGAATTTCTCTGTCTATGCCCTTGATTTTTATATCCATTTGTATGGCGGTAATTCCCTGTCTCGTGCCTGCGACCTTGAAATCCATGTCGCCCAGAAAATCCTCCAATCCCTGAATATCGCTGAGAATCGCTACCTTTTTGCCGTCCTCGCTCTTCATGAGTCCCATAGCGATACCCGCCACGGGAGCCTTTATGGGCACGCCTGCGTCCATAAGGGCAAGGGTAGAGCCGCAAATGCTTGCCTGCGACGTGCTGCCGTTGGAGCTTACTACCTCGCTGACCGTACGAATTGCATAAGGAAAATCTTCTTCGGAAGGTATGACGGGTTCAAGCGCTCTTTCCGCCAAAGCGCCGTGACCTATCTCGCGTCTGCCTGGGCTGCGCAGCTGCTTTGCCTCTCCGGTAGAATAAGGCGGCATGTTGTAATGGTGCATATATCTCTTGAAGTTGTAGTCGTCGTCTAGACTTTCCAGCTTTTGCACTTCGGATATCGTGCCCAAAGTCGCCGTAGTGATAACCTGCGTCATACCTCTGGTGAAAACGCCGCTGCCGTGCACTCTGGGAAGAACTCCGTTTTCGCACCAGATATGACGGATTTCGTCCGTTTTTCTGCCGTCGGGTCTGATACCGTCGTTGAGTATACGCGCCCTGACCTTTTCTTTGGTCATCTTGTAAAGCACGTCGTTGACGAAAGGAAGCGCTTCGGCGTCAGACTGGGCAAAATGCTCCTTGACCGCGGCGTTGACTTCGTCCTCGTTTTGCTGTCTCTGCGCTCTGTCGAAAGTGTCCAGAGCTTTTGAAAGCATTTCGTCCGCAAACTCGCGTATCGCGTTTTCTTTATCTTCGGGAATGGGATGCAAATCAGGCACGATTTTGGGCTTGCCTACTTCGGAAGCGATAAATTCAATAAACTCGCACTGCTTTTTGATTTCCTCGTGACCGAACAAAATGGCTTCGAGCATCTGCTGTTCGCTTATTTCGTTTGCTCCCGCCTCGACCATCATGATTGCGTCTTTTGTGCCCGAAAGATTGAGCGTAAGCTGCGTTCTGTCTCTCTGCGCCGCGTCGGGATTGATGACCAGCTTGCCGTCAACCAAGCCTACGACCACGCTGCCCGTAGGTCCGGCGAAAGGAATGTCCGATATGCTCAGAGCAATGGAGCTGCCTATCATCGCAAAAACCTCAGGCTGAATATCCGGCTCTACGGACATAGCCGTTGCTACAACAGCCACGTCGTTGAGAAAACCCTTGGGGAACAAGGGTCTTATGGGTCTGTCGATAAGTCTTGACGTCAGAATCGCCTTGTCGCTGGGACGTCCTTCGCGCTTTTTAAAGCCTCCGGGAATTTTGCCTACGGAATACATTTTTTCCTCGAAATCCACTCCGAGCGGGAAAAAATCTATACCGTCGCGCGGCTGAGCGGCAAGCGTCGCGTTTACCATAACGCAGGTTTCCCCGCATCTGATAAAGCAAGAACCGTTTGCCTGCTCGGCGTATTTCCCGATTTCGACGGACATTGTGCGCCCGCCTATTTCCGTCTCGAATACGTAATACTCTCTTTCTCCGATTTTACAAACCTTTTTTTCGTACTTACTCATTTTTAAATCTATATTCCTCCGATTTACCTTCACCTGCATGCCTTTGCCTAAGCTGGCAAAAGCAAAAAAATATAAAACAGGGGTGAAAAAAATCACCCCATATTTCGGATATTTATTTCCTCAAATCGAGCTCGACTATGATTTGTCTGTATTTTTCCAAATCATTAGCTTTGAGATAATCGAGCAAACCGCGCCTCTGTCCGACCATCTGAAGCAAACCGCGTCTGCTGTGATGGTCCTTCTTGTGTGTTTTGAGGTGCTCCGTCAAATGATTGATGCGCGCAGTAAGCAACGCAATCTGAACCTCCGGCGAACCGGTGTCTCCCTCTTTTCTGCCGAATTTGGCAATGATTTCCTGTTTGTTGATTTCCATTTTGTCTTCTCCTTTTTATGATATGCCGCCAACAAAGAAATCCGTTGGAGAACTCGGTCTATCCTTGTAAACGGTCTTGAATATGATAACACATAATTCGGCGTTTGTAAACCGATTGCGGCGATATTTTAAAGGAAAAGATTTTCTTTTCCCGCCGTAAGCTTGTCCAGCTTGTCGATATATGTCGGAATATCCTTGGGATTTGCAAACCGCTCGATTCTGTTCTGCGCCGAAAACACTCTTTTTGAAATGGCATTGCTGCCGCAGGCGAGAATACTCGTCGTTTCCTCCATGATGTCGATATTGTAACGCCCTTGCTTGCCTTCGAGACAATATCCTACGTTTTCGAGATTGTTAGTCATGTACTTTTGTCTGTACAGATAATAAGGAAAATATCCTGAGGAGCACAGTCGTTCCCGCGCATAATCCACCATATCCGCAACGCATTTTTCACGGTCGGCAAGAGACAGTCCGCGTTCCTTCAGAAGACTTCCCTTTTTTAAGGCAAGCGTATGTACCGTTATGTTTTCGGGCTTTAGATCCGCCGCGCAGTCTACGCTGCGCTTGAATTCGTTTAAGCTTTCTCCCGGAAGACCGGCAATCAAATCCATATTTATATCAAAACCGAACTTTTTTGCCATACTATGTTTCAAATAGATATCTTCGACCGAGTGATTTCTGCCCACGCCGTCCAAAATTCTTTGGTTGAAGCTCTGAGGATTGACCGATATTCGGTTTACGCCGCGCCGCGCCATGACCTCCAGCTTTTCCTCGTCTATCGTATCGGGTCTCCCCGCCTCCACGCAAAACTCTCGCGGAGAATATTCACCGAACAGAGAAAGCAGACGGTCAAGGCTTTCTGCCGAAATCGACGTCGGAGTGCCGCCGCCGAAATATATATTTTTAATTTTGAGCTTCTTCTCTGCCGACAGAGCTTTTACGGCGGAAATTTCCCTTTCGAGCGCGTCGAGATAAGGCGCGACATATTTTGTAAGGCGGGAAATTTCTCCGCATGTAAATGAGCAGTAGCTGCACCTGCTCAGGCAAAAAGGTATTCCCACGTAAACATCCGCTTCGTCGTCATTTGCCTCTCTCAAGCCCTCCTGCTGCCCGAGAATTGCGTCGACAAGAGCAATTTTGTTTTCCGACACGTGAAAAAGCTCTCTGAAATCGTTCTTGTAGTCTCCCGTGCGTGCAGAAAGCTCGCAAGCCAGCTTGGTCGGTCGTATACCCGTCAGCGCGCCCCAGGCAAGCTCGGTCGGTTTTACGCGCTGCAAGCAATCGTAAACGCACAGCTTGGCGTATCTTTTCTGCAGTCTTTTCAACTCTATTGAATTAAGCCGGGCTGCGGAAAAGACGTTTCGGGATGAAACGCCGTTGCATTCGACTTTGTTTATCCAACAGCCGTTTTCGAAAAGCAAAAAGTGACTGAGCGAAGCTTCATCGCAGCTGTCCGCAAGCGTTACGCGGACGTCGTCGAAAAACAATCGGATTATCTCCGCCAAATCGGAAGCGTATTGCGCATGGCTTGTCCAAAATAAAAACTCTTTCATTTGTTTCTTTTAAACGCGGCGAGATAAGGATTGAAACGAAATTCGTGATTCAAATCGGTTTCCTCCTCGTGACCGGGAAGAACTCTGTAATTTTTTTCAATTTCGGCGATACGCGAAAGAGAATTCATCATTTCCCGATAATCGCCGCCGGGCAGGTCAACTCGTCCGATACACTCTTTAAACAACGTATCACCCGAAAACATAATATCGTCGCAAAAATAACAAACACCTCCGGGCGTATGTCCCGGCGTATGCAAGACGTCGAAATAAAATTCTCCTGCCGAGAAGCTTTTCAAATCATCGACATAGTTTGAAATTTTGCAATCGTAGCAAAAAACTCCCCATTCGTTTTTAGAGGCGTTTGCCGCCATGTCGGCGTCCTTTTCGCTTCCGTACACAGGCACTCCGTACAAATCGACAATGGGCTTGACTCCGCCGCAGTGGTCGAAATGGCCGTGAGTCAGCAAAACGGCGACGGGCTTCAATCCTTTTTCCTTTAAAAACATTTCCACCTTGTCATTGTCGAAAGCAGGGTCGACAATCACGCAGCTTCCGGACGCCTTGTCGAAAAGCACATAGGTGTTTGTGGGAAGTATACCGGTAGAAATTCTTTTAACCTCGTACATAGTTTTCTCCTTTACATCGTCGTCCTGAAAACCTTGATAGTATACGGCAGGGCTTCGAGACGGATTATCAGCTGATTAAGCTGCTCGTGGTTCGATATTTCCACCGTTACGACGGCAATGGCGTTTTTGTTTCTGTCCTTTCTCGCATTGATGGACAAAATCGGCAGCTTTTCCGCCGCTATTATCTTTGTCATCTCCGCAAAAGCTCCTACC
>ERZ1673701.1252-NODE-1252-length-23804-cov-18.014948_pt1 | contig 23804 bp, 19 predicted proteins | sample MGYA00580231_ERZ1673701 | MGnify/ENA primary metagenome ERZ1673701 (study PRJEB41218, sample SAMN15661798) | gut metagenome | host: Homo sapiens | place: Canada: London | collected 2015-08-20/2019-03-30 | study: EMG produced TPA metagenomics assembly of...
ATAAGGAGACAACCGAAGATCGAATTACTGTTCTTGAAAAACATGATAATTGGCAGTACCGAGAGATAACAAAAATGTCCAAAGGTATAGAAAATATTGAAACTGAACTATTAGATAATAACTTAGAGAGAAAACGCAAGTATATTTTAGACTTCTGTTCATCTCTTTCTAATGGTCAGAAGCAAAATCGAGAAGCCTTTAACAATGTATTTAAAACATATAAAAATTATGAAGAATTATTAAGTGCTCATAATATGGAAAACGGTCAAGCCGAAGAAAGTATGAAATTTATTTCTGAAAAATATCAAGAATTCTTAAGAAATGGAGAATTTTAGCACTTCTATTATATCATAAATTTTCCTAAGTTAACTTGTAATTTTCTTATATATTATATGTATAAGTAAAATAATTTCATACATACTACATTATATGAAGAATAAAGTTGGAGAATACAGATGCAAATATAATATGTCTATATCAGAATTGTCGAAACGCAGTGGGATGTCTTCTACTGCCATATCTAATCTTGAAAATGAACACACTTCTGATATTCTTTTATCTCATGCAATTACTTTATCTCATATACTACAAGTAGATCTGTATGAACTATTCTGTATTAAACGATAGGAGGAATTGTATAATGGGAATGTATTTTAATTTGATTTGTGAAGAAATGGAAATTACTGGTGGAAAGGTTATTCATATTGATAAGAACATAGGGAATATGGATGAAGTACACAAAGTTGTATGTGAGAATATTGAAGAATATCCCAATGCCAAATGGGAACTTTATCCAATGATTATTAACAAATGACAAAATACATATAACAATTAAATATAAGAACTATGAAAGAGCGGTTTCTTCGGAAGCTGCTCTTTTGTTATGTAAGGGAGTGAAAGGAAATAGCACAGAATCCAGGAAAGATTTTTGAACAGTCAATTAAAGATTCTGTCCCCAATACGTGTTGGATTTATCGTTTCAGGGATAATGCAGCATCGTTTGGGAATGGAAATAATACTAGATTTGCTAGTAGTAATATTTGTGATTATCTTCTATTTGATGATGATTCAAGGACATTGTATTTGCTTGAATTAAAATCAATTCAATCAACAAGTCTGCCATTATCAATGATTAGAGATAATCAAATTAAATCTCTGCAAGAAGCAAGTGAACATAATCTTGTCGCAGGATTTATTTGTAATTTTAGGAATGAAAACAACGACACATTCTTTATAGAAATCTGTGATTTCGTAAAGATGATGGAGAATATAAATAAGAAGTCGTTTAATATTAACGACTTGAAAAATAATAATGCTATTCAAATAAATAGCAGAAAGAAACGAACTAGATATACATATGACATTCAGAAGTTTGTTAACGAGTCACATTTGTAAAGGAGATAGAAGGAATATGAAACTTTTAGAGTTTGTAGAAAAGTATAACAACATGGCAAATAACACATTAAAAGAACAGTTATTAAGTAAAATCAAAATCACCCCATATGTTTCAATCATTAAGAAAGATGCTTACGCACAGTTAATTGTAGATAAGACAACATTTGAGCAGGAAACTTATGATGATAACGGAGTAACAAAATATCGCAAAACAGATAAGATTAGAGTAAATTCTGTTGCTCAATATGTACAGTTTTGTCGTGCCGTGATTGAATTATATACCGATCTTGAGATTGACGAGGATGATAAAGGATTCATCAAGGGATATGATGCGCTTAAATCATCTGGTTTACTTGATATTTTGATGGTTGGTTCTGATAAAGCTGATCCACTTATTCCTATGAGTGAATTAAGTGAATTCAAGACCATTTTAACAATGAAACAGTCAGATACTCAGTTTAATGAGACAACTACTCAGGCGTTCATTAGCAAACAGATTGGAAGAATTTCTGATTTGACAAATGCTACTCTCACACCACTTATGGACGTTGTAAGTAAGAAACTCGATGAGATTCCAAAAGAAGATTTAGATAAGGTTGTTGAGTTTGCTAAGAAAGGTGGATTTAAAGAAGTCTAAGTAAATTCAAATTTCTTGTGAAATAAACAGGCTTTATGCGTGTTACAGCGTATAGAGCTTTTCTTATGGAGAGTGGTGATACTGCTCTCCTATTTTAGTGTGGAAAAATTGAAATTTTTTGAGGTGATGAAATTGGCAAAAAATATGTATGCAGATTTTAAAAAGAAGTTAGACAGAATTGAAAATCATATTGCAGAAGAAGTCGCACCACAAGCAAATGAACTTCTAAAAGAATCTGTTAGATATTCATTAATAGATTGGTACAACGACTATACTCCACAGTCTTATGAAAGAACATATAACTTCATGAAAATTCTTGATTCTACAAGAACACGAGGAAAAGGAAATGTTCTTCGTTTTTCGGTTGATTCAGGTGCAATGGATTCATATGTCGGTTGGCTTGGTCAAAGTTTACAGCCAAGTACAGCTTTCGATTATATGTTTATGGATGGAGAACATGGTAATGGAAAATGGATGATGCATCAATCATTACCTCCGTATATGTATGTTGAACGAGACATTGAAAGTGGATTTGATGGTCGCTTAGACAAAATTATAAATAACAGAATAGAACAAATTTTGAGAAAGTGAGGTAGAAAATGCCAGGTACATATCAGTATGATGTAGAAATTAAATCAAATGTAGCAAAACTACTTTCAGATATGAAACAAGTACAAGACAGATTAGACACTGTTGAGGGCAAAGAATATAAAATCAAATTGAATGTCGATGAAAAGAAATTATCCAGTGTAATTTCTAATCTCGAAAAGATGCTTGATTCTCTTGGTAAAGGAACAGGTGATTTTAAACAGTTTGAGAATTTATCAAAAGAGTTATCAAGTGTTGTCTCAGAAGTACAGAGTTTAAGTAAAGCTTTTGGCAAAGTAGATGATTCTGGTGCTAAAACACTACTCTCTTCTATCCAGAACATTGATAAGTCACTTGCTGAACTAAGTCGGAATATTCTCAATGTTAATAAAAACATGAGCAATATGGGTGGCAATACGGGTGGTGCTGTCAAACAGGTGGAGAATATTAGTAATGCATATCAAGATGCTGCTAAAGAAGCTGAGAAGTTGGCTGATGCACAGAGTAAGATTGGAAAGAAAACGAATATTTCATATACTTCTACAGAATCTGCTACTAATTCCATAAAAGAAGAGAATAGTGTATTAGAGCAGAATACTCAGAAAATTAAGGAAAATACACAGGCAAAAGAACAGAATGCAAATGTAAATCTTAATAAGTATGATAAACGGTTAGATTCTTATAATGGTAAGATTGATAAATACAAGACAACTATTGATAGATTTAATGATGGTGGTTGGTCAAGTGATACATATTTAAAAAATGTACAAGCTGTCAAGAATGCCGTTAATGAGTATGAAACTCTGCTTAATGAATTAAAGGGCAAAGATGCTAGTTTGGTGACAAGTGATGATATTTCCAAATTGGACGAGTATGAAAAGAAAATCAAAGATACTATCGCTACTGTCACTAATATGTCAGCTTCTGAAAAGGGATATAACTTTGTTTCTGGTCAGAAAGAATTAGACAAGATTCACAAACTTCTCAATGAAAATAGTAAGATGTCTTCTGAGGCAAAAGCTAAAATCAAAGCTTACTATGCAGAAATTGAAAGCGGTAATCCTAGTATGAGTCTTGACAAGATTCATGGTGAAATCTTAAAGATTTATAATGCTGAAGTTGAAGCTGGTCGTGCTGGTAGAACATTGTGGGACACTTTAAAGAATAGCGGATTCCATCAGATTGCTGCACAGATGGCAGGGATGGTTGGTGTTTATGATGTTATTAATCTTGGTAAAGAAGGTTTTAATGTTGTAAGAGAACTTAATACTGCTCTCACAGAAATGCGAAAAGTATCTGATGAGACTGTTCAAAACTTGAAAGATTATCAAGCTACTACTTTTGATACGGCAGATGCGGTTGGTACAACTGCAAAACAGATACAAAATTCCACAGCAGATTGGATGCGTCTCGGAGAATCAATGAATCAAGCTGCGGAAAGTGCAAAGGATGCCAATGTTCTTTTAAATGTATCAGAGTTTGAAGGAATAGACGAAGCAACGGAGTCTCTTGTATCAATGAGCCAGGCGTATAAAGATCTTGATAAGATGGATATAATTGATGTTCTCAATAATATTGGCAATAATTATAGTATCTCGACAGATGGTTTAGCAACTGCTCTTAAAGATTCCGCAAGTGCATTGGTAACTGCGAACAACGATCTTAATGAAGCTGTTTCGTTGACTACGGCTGGCAATGCTATAACTCAAGATCCATCTAAGGTGGGGGCAGGTTTAAGGACAATTTCTCTTAGATTGGTTGGTACAGAGGAAGCTAAACAGGAGCTTTCAGATTTAGGCGAAGAAACAGATGGAATGATTACTACCGTTTCTAAACTTAGAGACACAATCATGGATGCAACCAAAGCTGCATCGTCAGATGGGAAAGGTTTTGATATTCTTGATTCTAATGGAAATTATAAAAGTACATATGAAATTATGCAAGGACTCGCAGATTTATATGACAATATTGTAAAAAAAGATAAAGAATTAGGGACAAATAATCTTAATCTTTTATTGGAGACTATCGCAGGGAAAAATAGAGCCAACATTGCCGCAAGTATTCTTCAGAATGGAGATATGCTTCGTTCTGTGTATGAAGATGCTCAAAATTCAGAGGGATCAGCAGAAAAAGAATTAAACTCTTATCTTGATAGTATTGATGGTAAAATGGCACAATTAGAAAATCGTGCCCAGGAGTTCTGGTTTAAAGTAATCGACTCCGAAACTATCAAGAATGGAATTGATTTATTATCCACACTTCTTAAAGGTGCTACTGATTTTGTAGATACAGTTGGATTGTTACCAACTATTCTCACAGGAGTTGCGGCAGCATTATCTTTTAAAAATGTCGGCATTGATACGTTAGTGGCGTATTAATCAAATCATTGTTATTGTTTTGAACGTACCGACATCATAGGGTTTCTAACGGATACGTTAGTTTGGACTATGATAAGTATGCTATACATACGATAAACGAAGACGCAATATGCGAGGAAGGCTGTAAAACTCATGGTACTACCCTATTATAAGGAAACTAAATAGGTACAGTAAAAATTCATGAATTCAGTTGGTTCGCAGGGATAGACCTTTAAAATGGTAAGCCCTCAGAGAGTGACAACCGTTGGTAGTAGTTATATGAAATGATGCTACTATAATATGCATTCCGTACTCATGGCACGACATGTTAAATGATATGAACTTATCTCATATCTCGTGTAAATCAGTTTGAACTCTCAGTTCCTAGAGGTAGATAAGATGGAACAAAACCAAGAAATCTTGATTTCAATCGAGTAAAATAGAGAATAATAAAATAGCACCACAAGTTGCTGTTCTTGTAGTGCTAAATTGTCTTTGAGATTACCGAAAATCAAAGACTCTCTATATTGTAACATTGGGGGTAGTACATAAAATTGGTGTATGTACAAATTTATTGTATCAAATTGCCATAATTTTACAATCCAGAACGTAAGTTTGTCGAATAATGCAGAAAGAAAAATATTCAAATTTTGAATAATTCTATTTACAAAATTTTACAATTATGCTATTGTGAAAATATAAAAATTTTTGCATTTTTTGAAGGAGGCAAATTGGATGGAAGATATTAAAACAAGTCCGAAAAGTTTAAGATCGTTGGTTGGTGAAATCAATAAGGGAAAATATAATTTTGACTTACCAATTCAACGTAGAGCTGGTATTTGGAAACCAAAAGAGAAGTCATTGTTTATTGATACTTTGTTAAGAAACTACCCTATTTACCCTGCACTTGTGAATAAACACAGTGACACAAAAGAGATTGATGTAGTTGATTTTAAGCAACGTTTTACTACAATCGCAGCCTTTGCTAATGACGAATTTAAATTATCAAAGAATTTAAAACCATTAACAATTGATGGGACTGAATACGAAATCGCAGGAAAGAAATTTTCTAAGCTTGACGAAACTGTTCAGTCAAGATTTAATGACAGAGATATTTCTATTATAACAATGACAGATGCAACCGAAGAAGAAATTGTTGATATTTTTGAAAGAATAAATATGGGACACCAACTTTCAAACGGACAGAAAAGAAGCACTATTGAAAGCAATGAAGTTAGAGAAATTATTTACTCTATTGCTGATCATCCATTCTTTGAAAAAGTTTTATCTCCTGCCCAGTTTAAAAAGAACCTTGACAGAGATATTGTTATTCAATGTTTAATGCTTACAGAAAAGACAGATAAAAACAATTTTACTTCATTTAGAGATGTAGATATGAATAAATTTATTATGTATTATAATGATAAGATTGCAGATCCAAATGAAAAACAATTTGCAGAAAAGAAAATTGAAAATCTGCGCAAAGCATTAGATAGGTTGAATGAAGAACTTCCAGAAGATGTAAAAATAAAAGCAAGTACAATTCCAATGTGCATTTATGGAATGTACCGTATGGTTAGAGATTCTAAATCTACTTCTAAATATATGGAATGGTTGAACGAATTTTTAGCATCATATGATACGAACTTGGATTATTTGCAATACTGCTCTAATGGTACATCTAATAGTGATATGGTAAATGGACGATTGCAGTTCTTTAAAGATGCTATAAAGGAAATTGGATAAATTATTTTGGAATATTTTTCATATATACAAATTAAGATATATATGATAAAATAGATTAGCGGAGCGTAAACATACGTTCTATATTGCATTATTATTATCTTTGATATATAATAAATGCATAAATAAATTTTGGTAGCTCATATATGAGTGAATATTTATGTTCTGTCAAATGGCAGGAAGGGGGTTTGTTATAAACTCCCTTATTTATTTTTAAAGGAGAAAATGATATGCATAGAGTTATGGTTTTTATTGATTATCAAAATTTTAATATAAATCTTAAAGAACATTATAAAGGCAAAACATTTAAACCAATTAATTATTGGGCTTTAGGTAAGGCGATAAATGAAATAATACCATTTCAATCAGAAGTTTTAAAAACTTATTTATTTGCTTATAAGCCATGCGATGATCTAATGAAGATAGAAAGCTACTCGAAATATTATGAATGGCTTACTAAATTAAAGAAAACACCATATCTTGAAATTATTGAAGGTAGACAAGAATTACGAACTTATGATGATATAAAATTAGATATAAATGATCCTAGAACTTATTATACAGAGGAAAAAGAAACTGATATAAACCTTGCTACTCATATGGTAGCAAAAGGATTTCAAAATGCATATGATATTGCGGTGCTTGTATCGGGAGATACTGATTATATAAAAGTTGTAGAAACATTACACAATATTGGTAAAATTGTTGTAATAGCTCATTTTAAACATCAAAATGTAAGCCGCTATGATGATATTTGCGATTCAAATATTATTCTATATGATAATGTATTAAATCAAGCAGTAAACAAGAAATATAATGAAACAAAAGAGCAGGACTAATCTCCTGCTCTTTTACTATGTATGTGTTTTTGTTAAATTTATGGATTACAAACACTACAAGGTTCATATCCTTCTGCTATAGCATCGTTTATATCAATTGCAATTTTACTATTCCATAAATATCTACATCCATCTTTATGATATTTTGAGCCATTTTCGGTGATATAAACTGTATATGTATTATTTTCTTCAGAATAATCATTATTATAATAATCACTGTCATAATAAGCATCTTCATATGATTTATAAGATTCTATTTGTTTTTTAAGATCAGAAATTGTATCATCTTTTTCGTCAAGAAGCTTATTTAGATCATCTATTGTAGATTGTTTGTCTTTTAAATTAGACAGTTGCTTATCCTTTTCGTTTAATTTTATTTCTAATCCGATTCTATTGTTTGTTAATTCTTTTATTCTGGACAAATATTCATTGTTTTTTGATTTTAAATTCGATTTTTCTTTTTGTAACTTTGAATTTTTTGATTTAAGTTCAATTATTTGATTATTTTCTGAATTTAATTCGTATAAAGAGTAAATATCTGTACCAGTTAATATAGTGATAATTAAAAGTAGAAAAATTACAAGCTTCTTTTCTTTTGTGAATTTTTTCATAATTAAAACTTCCTTATAGCTGTTGAAATAAATATATCTAAAAAGAGAATATATAAATATGAGGATAACATAATGTCATCCTCATACCATTGTGCACCGTGTTACACTAAACACTCAAATTTTCTAGCAGAAATTAAAATAATTATGTAAGTTATTTGCGTTTAATTTTGAACCAGAGATGTTTGCCAGCATGTAGTTCAAAATACTTTACACTTCTTACAACATTGCAAGCTAATAATATCGCAATTATTGCAAGTAAGGTAAACGCAAAGGCAATTGCGATCGTGCAAAAACACGAAAGCAAAATTGTAAAAATCTGTTCCATATCTCACCTCCCTTCTGATTATTAAGTAATCGTCTTGGGAAGTTATATGGGACAGAACGTCCAGAATTGTATAAACTTCTGATGTGAATACACCTTCGCTTTCTATGGTTCTAAGCCATTGGTGTATGGTTAATGAGTTACATCTGTATATATACAGGTTAAATTTATTGTAGCACAGCATTCCATATTATGATAGTCTGAACATATGTTTACCATTTTGCTCCACAATTTTTACAGTGCATTGTGTTTCTTACATCTGAACTGAACAATCCAAATATTGCACCGCCAAATATTTTCTTACCAGTTGAAATCTTTTCTACATTAAGTGAGCCACAGGTAGGGCATTTTGGCATGTTCTTACCACCATTGCGAAAAGCTATTTTAACATCCGCACCTTGACGTATTGCATCACCGATAGCCATATCTCGTTCATATTCGGCAGATTTTTGTGCTTTGATTCTGTCTCGATTATTAAAGAGATATTCATCAAATTCTGGTGAAGATTTTACGCACTCTTCTATGAATTGGTCTTTTTTGTTTTTATCAATAGTATCATGGTCAATTTCACCATTCCAGACTAATAAATATTTATCTGGAATAGGGTAACAAATTGATCCACATATATCACAATCGTTTTTTTCAGTACCAAATTTCATCCATACTCTTCCGCATTTTTTACAATACATTAACATGATAATATACCTCCAATTTATGAAAATTGTATCACATATAATAAAATTCGACAAGCATTCAAACAGCTTGTATTGATAATATAGTATGATATTCAAAACATTTGACAGTGATAAAGATACATTTTCATCAAAATTTGGAATATTTGGAAAATCATTTGAAGATATTGGAAATAGATTTAAAAAAGTTTCTAATGAATTAATTGAAACAAATGATTATACAATATCAAATATTGTGAATGCATGGAAAAATTCTTCTATTAAGAAAGATTTAAGTGATAAATTTATTATTACTAAATCTGATATACAAAATAAATTAAAAGACCTTTCTGTTTATGATCAAGATCCATCTAATATTTTGGCTTCACTTCTTAATAATAAAGAAAAAATAGAAGCTGGTCAAAAAACTTTAACTAAAGTATCTCTTGATGATGTAAAAAATGCTCAGAATGCAGCAAAACAGTCTGCTATTGCTTATAATAATGAATTAGAGCAAATAACCATTGGTGCTAAAGCTGCTAATATTGCTTTAGAAGGATTAAAGATGGCGGCAAATATGATTGCTGGTATGCTTATCGCAGAAGGCATCCAACTGGCTATCACAGCAATAGATAACTGGATTCATCGTGTCGAGAAGGCAAATGAAGCTATGGATAAAGCTACTAGTGAATATGCTTCTGCGAAATCCGTACTAGAAGAAACGACATCTCAGTTAAACGAACAAAATAAACGAATTGATGAACTTAATAAGAAAGATAAACTTACCTATGTTGAACAGGAAGAATTAGACAAATTAAAAGAAGCTACTCGACAGTTAGAGCTTCAAAAAAATATTGAAGAAAAAGAGAAGGCTAATTCTGCGCGAGAGGCGGCAGATAAAACAGTAACTGCATTTAATAAGCAATATGGGAAAGGTGATATTGATAAAAATGCGGTTGATACTCAACTTGCTCAGTCAAAAGCAACTGGCGTATTTCAGGAAGCTCGAAACAGCGATGATATTGTTGGCAATTTAGCATCTTTTGAATATTATACGGAGCAGATGGAAAAGACACAAAAGAGATATAACAAAGCCTTGAAATCTGGTTCTAAGGATGATATTAAGTATTATGAAGAGAATTTACAAGATTGTATTGATACTGTAGATGAATATACAACATCATTAAATAATAATATTGAAGATCTCACAAAGAAGAAGAACAATCTTCAAGATGCCTATGATAATGCTGTCAAAAAGAAGTCTAATGGAGAATCTTTGTCTTCCGATGAAAAAAATACAATTTCAAAATATCAAGAAATTGCAGACATAATTAAGTTAATCTACTCTTACACTGACAAAGTAGGATGGAATAATTCTCAGATTTCAGAAATTTTCAATACAAACGGAATTGAGAAATCAAAAGAAGATCTTCAACAATTGGCACAAGAAGGTAAGCTTACAGAGGAAGAATTACAAAAATATCCTAATCTCATGAATGCGATTAATAGCGCAGAGTTTTTAGGGGAAAAAGATTCTAATCTTAAAGTTTTCTGTGATGATTTGAATGCTGGTGTGGATGCTATTGAAGATACGGGTAATGCTGCTGATTCTGCTGCCCCATCTATCGCTTCTTTTGACGAAGCATGGCTCAATCTCAAAAACACAGACGATTCCGATTTAAAAGGTGCGGCAGATGACCTTCTTGACCTTGCAAATGCAGGACAATTAACAGGAAACGCACTTGAAGGTTTGGCTGGTGGTCAGCAGTTGATGAATGAAACAGGTTTATCAGCAGAGGCACTTGCACAGAAAATAAATGGTCTTGTAAACGCTTCTACGCAGCTCTCTTCTATGTCTACACAGATTTCTAAGATATCTGATATGCTTGCTGACAAGAAAAATGGTACAGTTGCATCCGCTTCTGATTTAGCAGGATTTGATGTTTCAGTCCGTGGTCTTGAATCATGGGATAAGTTTGAAGAGGTAATGGGTAGTTCTGAATCTAGCATGGATCAGTGCCAGAAAGCAGCCAATGCTCTTGCTACTGAATGGGTAAATGATGGCAACTTCTTGGCAAACCTTACTGATGAAAACAAACAGTATTATATCACTCAGCTTGAAGATATGGGTGTTAAAAATGCCGAGCAAATTGTAATAGAGGCTCTGACAAAAAAAGAAGAAGAACTTAGGTTTGAAAAACTTCTTTCTGCTGATGCATCTACAGATTTTCAAAATGCAACAGTTGCAGATATTCTTAAGCTTCAAAATCTTGGTGATATTACAGAACAAGAAAAAGCAAAATTGGCAGCTTTCACATTGGAAAAACAGTATTGTAATAAAAATACTATTGTAACTGATGCAGATTGCCAAAATATCTACACTCTTGCTAAGATGGCTGGTGCAGGCACAGAAGCTTTAAATAAACTTGCCGCATTAAAACAGCGATTGTCTGATAATCCAATTATGTCTAACGAAATGCGCAATAATATTAACAGTGCAATTCAGGATATTGTAAATGGTGTAACAACTTCAGCTGGTGCAAAGTTAGATATACCACAAGTGAAAGTAAATTCTTCTGGTTCATCAAGTTATAAATCTCCGTCATCAAAAAAATCCAAATCTAAATCAAAAACAAAGTCTGATGCAGCCGAAGTATTTGACTTTATTGAGATTAAACTTAACAATCTTACAGACAAGGCATCTAAGGCTAAAGACAAGATTGATGATCTTCTCACATTCGGTCAGAAGAAAAATCAAACCAAAAAAGCAATCGAAGCTACAACAAAGGCTATTACTGCACAGGAAAAAGCATACAAGAAATACATGGCATATGCCAATAAAGCTGCGAAAACACAGAATAGCAAAAAGACAACTTCATCATCTTCATCATCCTCCTCTTCTTCTACAGGTGGAAACGCTTTGTATGATGCTGCTACAAATTACCTTGGATTGAAATATGTTTGGGGTGGCGCAAGTCTTACAAGTGGTGCTGATTGTTCTGGATTTACACAGCAGATTTATAAGAAGTTTGGTGTAAGTTTACCACATCATGCGGCTGACCAGGCTAAGATGGGAACAAAAATTACATCGAAGAAAAATTTGCAAGCTGGTGATTTAGTATTCTTTGGAAGCAAGAACAACATCACACATGTAGGTATTTATGGTGGAGACGGTAAGTTTGTTGAATCCACTCATACTGGCGCATCTGTAAGAGTTTCCAAACTTTCATCTCGTAAGGATTTTGTATCTGGTTCACGTTTTAGCAAAATCAACAATGCAACATCTACATCTTCTAGCAGCGGAAAGAATGTAAAAAAGATAAAAGGTGTATCATCCAAGACACTTGACCATTATAAGAAACTTATCCGTGAAGGAACACTTGGTTCAGATGGTATCGCTTCTATTAAGAATGAAAACCTGAAAAATGCATTAAAGGATTATCAGGTCTATTATGAGAAAGCAAAAGCTTGCAAGGAACAGGTTGCCAGTCTTACGGATCAGTTAAAGGATTTATATGAGACTTTAGCGAACAACCCGATTGACAGTGCTTCTGATAAGATTGAGAAACTTGGAACAAAGATTGATATTCTGAATGCCAAGGTAGGTAATCTTACATTTGATCCAACAAAGAAAATCGGCACGTCTGATATTGATGGTCTATATAAACAGATTATTAAAAACTACAATAGCCAGTTATCAGCTTCAAAAACTGCTTATACTGGTGCAACAAAGAGTTATAAATCCAATAAGAGTTCTCTTACAAAGTCTCTAAAAAAAACAAAAGCTAAAAACATTGGTCTTACTCAAAAGGAATTTAATTCTATTAAGAGTAATTTAAAATCCAATAAGTCAATTTCGTATAATCTTATTAACAAGATTGAAAATGACACTCTTAGGGAAAAGTGCATAGCACATAATGAATATCTTCTTGCAAAGAATACCGCAACTGATAATTATAATCAGGCTAAAGAGGATTATACCTCTAATGTTCGTCAGGCTAGGAAAGATCGCTTTGATAAGGTGCAGGCAAGGTATGATAATAAAGCTGGGCTGATTGAGCAGAGAAAGAACTCTGTCTCCAATTCCCTTAATATAGCTGAAGCAAAAGGTCAGTTGATTGGTGAAGCTTATTATGCACGTCAGGCAAATGCCGTCAAATCTGACATGAAGCTTAAACAAGAAGAAGCTGGAAAACTTGCAAAGAAATTATCTACAATTAAGTTTGGCAGTAATGAATGGTATGAAGCGCAAGAAGCTTTAAATGGTGTCTATGAAGCCATTCAACAGGACGAACAGGAACTTGCAGAGTTTCAAAAATCTATCAATGAGTTGAAGTTTGACCGTTTTAACGAGTTGCTTAATAAGCTTGGAGACATCACAGACGAGACAGATTTCTTAGTTGACATGCTTGATTCTGACAATCTATTTGACAGTAATACGGGAATGATTACGCAGGATGGTATTACTGCTATAGGGTTGACTGCACAGAATTATGATACATATCTTGCGGAGGCTCAAAAGTACAAAGATACTATTGCTGATCTGAATGAGATGTATAATAGTGGAAAAATTGGTCTTACTGATTATAACTCTAAACTTCGTGAGTATCAGCAAGGTCAGCGTGATTCTATTAAGTCTGCAAATGAAGCAAAGAAGTCATTAGTTGCCTATGTAAAGCAAGGATTAGATGCACAAAATGATGCTTTGGAAGAAGCAATTTCGAAGAAAAAGGAATTGTTAGAAACCGAAAAAGATTTGCACGATTTTCAATCCAAGATTGCTGATCAAAACAAGAACATTGCTAATTTGCGCAAGCAGATTGCGGCACTGGAAGGCGATTCATCAGAATCAAATCGTAAAAAGCTTCAGCAATTGAAATCCGATTTGAAAGATGCCGAAAAAGAACAGTCAGATACTTTGTATGATCGTTCTGTATCCGATCAAGAAAAAGCACTCGATGATATGCTCACCAAGAGTAAAGAGTCTGCTGAAGACTACCTGAAAGATACCAATAAGGTCTTCTCTGATGCTCTCACATATGTTAATGCTAACTCTTCACAGGTTGCATCAAACATTGAGAAAATTGCAAAGGATACTGGTTATGATGTGTCTACTTATATTGTGAATGCTTGGAAAGATGGTGGCGATGCTGTAGGTGATTATGCAAGTACATTATCTTCTAACATTCCAAACATTACTGCACAGCTTGGATTGATTGCGTCTTCATGGCAATCTATTTGTAAAGCTGCGGATGAAGCTGCTGAAGCAAGTGCTAAGTACGCAGAGACAAAAGTTACAGACACACAAGGTATTGGATCACCAAATGATTCTGGAACTAGCGGAAACGGCTCTGGTTCTTCTGGAAGTAATGATGCTGACAAGCAACAGGAATTGTACGAACTCAGAAAGAAAGCAAGTGATATTACGGAATGGATATCTAAGCATTCAGTATCGGCAACACACAAGAAATCGTATTACGGTGCTCTTAATCAGTATCTTTATGATAAACAGCATGGACAAGTTCTGAGTAAGGCTGATGAAGTTGCCCTTGCGAAGAAACTTGGTGTATCTGTAAAAAGTGATTTGTCTGGTAAGAATGATAGAGAAAAAATTACTTCAGCTCTCAAGAAACTTATAAAAGACGCTTCGTTCTCAACTGGCGGTGTGATTAAGGATCTTGTTAAACTTTCTGGGGAAGATGGTATTAGTTTCTTACAACGTGGCGAAGCTGTTCTTTCTAAGGAACAGACACAAGCATTGTTGAATTTTAAGCCTGTTATTCCACAGATTGACTCTATCATTGGCAATCTGAAGAACATTCCTATTGAGAAAATTTCATCCCAATCTCCTACTTATCAAATTGATAATAGAACCATTGTTGAAGGCGTTGCCACCGATCAGATTGTTAAACAGATGGAAGGTGTTGCTCAAAAACAGGCTGAAAATGTTGTAAGAAAGATCAACCAAGCTACTTATGCTAAAGGCGTAAGAAGATAATTTATGGAGAGGATGTAATAGTTCTCTCCTATTTTAATGGAGGAAAACGTATGTCAGAAGTGACTAATGAAAGAAAAGTAAGTATTCTCGAAAAACTGCTTCTTGAACGTGATAAACAGATTCGAAGGTTACAGGAAGAGAATACTGAATTACAGAAAGAAATTGAAAGTTTTGGAAGTGATATTCAAGAATTACAGGATATTATTTCTGAGACGCAGAAATTGAATAGAGAGTTTTCTGGCACAAACAGAGAAATGAAAAAACTCAAAAAGAAATATGAAAAAGAAATGAAGAAAATGATGTAAAAAGAAAGGAGGCTACCATGACAATTCAAACTCGTGGTTTTACTTTTGATAGCATAACCTCCGATGAGCTTGGACTTATGGTGTGTGAATTCAATGGGAATACCTCATCTGAAACATCTGGTGGAAATATTGAATTTACCTTGATATCTGCTCCTATCAGAAATAGATGGTACAAAAGTGGAAATGCAAACTATTCAGAAGCGATTATGTTTGAATTTCAAGTTATGAAACAGAATTTTGAGCCAATTGATTCATATGAATATTCTACTTATGCTAGATTATTACAACGAAAAGATGATTACAAAGAATTTACAATCACAAAGTCTGATTATGATACAGTACATTTTTATGTGCAATTAAATATTTCACCGATTCAAGTCGGTGGCGATATTATGGGGCTTAATATTACAGGCACTACAGATTCTCCGTATGCTTATGGACAAATGATTACAAAGAAAATTTCTACTAAAAATGGTATTGGTATGTTAAAGTTTGTAGATATGAGTGATGAAATTGGTTATATTTATCCCGATATAGAAATTGACATTTCCAGTGCTTGCAATCTTAAAATTACCAATGAAACATCGGGTGAAATTTTCAAGCTGAATAATTGCATCAATAATGAAGTTATAAAAATTGATGGAACAATCTTAGAAATCACTTCTACAGCTATATCACATAAAATCTACAATGATACAAACTACAAATTACCACGTATTGTAAACGACTTAAATAAAAGGACAAATATATTTAAAATTGAGGGTAATTGCACTCTTACGATGAAATATAGACCTATACGAAAGGTGGTGATCTGATGGCAGTTCAATCATTTAATTTACCAGTTGATTTTTTGAATAATCTTGAAAAACCAATTATTTACATTACCAAAAAGGATAAAACCTTTCTTGGTGCAGTAAGTATTTATGATGATTTATCTCTCACTTTTAATCTAAACGCTTATCAGACTGCTTCTTTTAAAATCTATAGAGATATCAATGGTAAGAAGTATGAACATTATGACGATTTTCAAGAAGACCGTCTAATTATGATTCAAGGCATTGGTTGGTACAAAATTCATGTGGAGACTAATATCGAAGATACAGGAATCTCAAAAAGTATTACTGCAAACTCATTGGAATGTACTTTATGCAATAAGCGACTCATTGATTTTGAATGTAACTCAGGCGAAATCCTGTACGATGATTATGTGAAAACTATCTTCTATGATCCTATTAATCCAAAGGGAAGTCTGTTGAATCGAGTATTAAATGTTGCTCCAAGTTGGTCGGTTGGTCATGTAGATGCTTCTCTTGCTAATAAACAGAGAAGTTTTGACGAGGACGATATAGATGTATATTCATTTTTAACTGGTGATGTATCAGAAGCATTTAATTGCTTGTTTGTTTTCGATACATTCAATATGACTATAAATGCTTATGATTTAGACGATTATGGAGAAGATACAAATATCTATATCTCAATTGATAATCTTGCGCAGTCTATGACAGAAAGCATTGATGAAAATAGCATTATTACATGCTATCGTGTAAATGGTGGTGATGGAATTTATATCAATGAAGTCAACCCAAATAGCACAAATAAAATTTACAATTTTGAGTATTATCTACCAGAAATGGAAGAATCTATTCAGAATAAGGTGAAAGCATATAATGAGAAATATCAGTCTTTAAAACCACAGTACGAAGAAATTATGAAACGTCTTGGTGATCAGATTGGCGTAATCCAGGATCTCGAAACGCGATTACCTGATAGTTTGGATTCTAAGGATTGGACGAAATATGGATTAGAGTTTTTGGATTCTAAGGTTAAATCGTTCAAGAATATAGATGAAGTTTATTGTGCACAAGGCATGAATAAACCAGATTCTTTTAACTATAATTTGTATCAGCAAAATCTTGAGGATTTGAACAATGTTACTGCCGAATACAATAAAAGAAAGTCTGAGGTTGATTCTGCTACAGAAGTTTATAATTTTATTATCGCAGAAAGAAATGCTGTTCAATCTCAGTTGGATATGGATAAATGGGTTACTAAGGATGAATGGAAAACACTTGATTCTTATGTTGTAGAGGAAACATATAGTAATGATAACTATATCACCACAGATAATACAACAGACACAGAAAGATTTGATATTGAGCGACAGTTATTTGATGTTGCATGGAAAGATTTATCTAAAAAATGTAGACCACAATATCAATACTCTTCTACTCTTTCTAATGTTCTTACTATTCCACAATTCAAAGGATTCTTGAAATATTTCCAACTTGGCAATTTTATAAGAATGGCTACTGATTACGACACCGTTATTAAACTGAGATTGATTAGTTTTACTGTTGATTATAATGACACAAGTAAGATTGATGTAACTTTCTCTGATGCTATTCGTGTACATGATATTTATGAAGATGCATCTAGCATTCAAGCGCAAGCTAATTCGGCTGCTATGAGCTTTCAGTTTAACAAAGACCAATACGATAAGTCTGTAAATCAGAGTAACTTTGTTGAGGAAATGCGGAAATATGGATTAGATGTTGCAAATATTCCTGTAAAAAATCAACATCAATCATGGGACGAAACTGGAATGTGGTTCAGGCAATGGAATGAACAGAAGAATGACTTCGATCCCGAACAGATTAAGATTATTAACAACCAAATTGTATTTTCCGATGATGGTTTCAAGAGTGCAAAAATGGCTATCGGTAAGATACCCATTGATAAAAATGGTAATACTGTTTATGCCGTAAATGCCGAAGCGATTTTAGGAAAATTATTTTTGGGAGAATATCTTACGCTACAAAATAATTCAGGTACTTATAAATTTGATGATGATGGTTTTATTGCTAAAGGTGGTAATAACTCTGTACGAATTCAACCGAATCAAAGTGGAGAATTATTTTCTATTTACAAAGGAAATAACAAACAGTTTTACGTTGACTCAGATGGTAATGTGCATTTTACAGGCGATTTGACTGGTTCTTCTGGCATTTTCAGCGGTCAGTTAAAAGGTGGTTCTATTAATCTTGGTAATGGGACATTTATGGTTGATAAGAATGGAAATGTTTTTGCAAACAATGGAACGTTTGGTGGAAACTGTACATTTAAAGGGACATTGGATGGAGCAGATGGAAGTTTTAGTGGTAAAGTAAATGCATCTTCTGGGACAATAGGATGTTGGAATATTGGAGAAACATCTTTGTATAGTGGTTATATAAATACTTCTATTGGTTATATGAACGCAGTATTATCTCCTGGTGGGTTATCGTTCGATTTATTAGGTCAAAATAATACTATGATTATAAATGCATTAAATATTGGTTGGGATTCTAATGATTTGTGTTCATTAATAAAAAGAGATTCTATAACAACACAGGAGCTATCGTTGAAGCAATTAAATTTTATTATGTTATCCAACCCAAAAATTACATGTCCTAGTGGATATCTTACATTCGATACCACAAATAATGTACATTTTAAAAATACGCCTTATATTGATAATTATAGTTCTTACCTTGCTAGAGAAGAATGGTGTAATGATAAATTTGCATTAAAAACAGATTTATCTGGATACACAACAAATTCTCATCTTGAGGACAGATTAGATGATATAAAATCATGGGTAAGAAATAATTATGCAACAAAATCATGGTGTAACAGTACATTTAAAAAGAAGTAAAGAAAGGGCTTAATATGGAACAAAAACAGAATAATACACAAACACTGGAAGTTGTTTCTTATCCAAAAGATAAGATTCAGCTTCTTTTTAATATACTGAACTCTATGAGTTTTATAGGGATTCAGCAAGCACAGGGAATCGCACAGATTAGTGTAATTCTTAACAACCCAATTGTAGAGGATAAAACAGAAAATGTAACAAAGGAGTCACAAAATAATGAGGTAAAGTAAATGTCATGTGAAGTATTTAACAATTCAGACTTTGGTATGATTGGTGGATGTCGGCAGACATTTAGTGTAGATTTATATGATATTCTTGATGAAGAATATCATATTGCTGCATCTTCATGTGAATGGCGTTTGGCTAAATATGGAGAAACAGAAGTCTTAGCAACCGAATCAACTGTCAAAGGTACAATAAATATTACAGATAACATAATTCAAATAACAATTCCCTCTTCTGATACACAGAACTTATTTGGTAAATTTACACATCAGTTGGTTATTACAGATAAGTTGGGAAATCAATTCGTAGCCGACCTCGGCAAAATTTCAATCAAACCCATGATCAAGTAAATAAGGAGGATTCGTAATGATTAATACATACGAAAAAAATCAAATTCTTAATAATATTTTTCGCAATGGAGAAAAGACAATTTATATTGGTGTAAGTAAAACTGCTCCAAGTGAAGACGGAACTAATTGTACTGAGCCTACGGTTTCTAGTTATAAGCGTTTTGCTGCAAAATGTGATGCAACTAATTGGAACGAATCTGTTCAAGGTTCGACTACAAATTCTGTAGTATTTCGTTTTGATGAAGCACAGGAGTCATGGACAACTGCAGCGTCACCTGTAACTCATTGGGTAATTTTTGATGCCGCCACTGGTGGAAATATGATGTTCTATGGAGAGCTTATGAGAGCACAGGAAATTCCTGCTGGTGCAGTTCTTGAAATCCCAGCAGAAGGACTAACGACTACTGTACTGAACGCATAAAAGAAAACGAGGTGAAGTATGCGAATAAACTATCACATTTTATCATCCAAGATTTCGGATAGACAAACATTTCGTGAGTATATTCATGGTGCTTCACGATATACTCAGCTTGTTAATACGAGTTTTATTAAAATTAAAAACTCTATTAAAACAGCATTAAAAGCAATATTAAAGCCACGCATAAACAACGTGGCTTTTAGTAATTCAAAATTTCTAACAAGAGTCTTGTTTTTGTTCCATGCAAAATCAAGAAATGAGATTAAGTTTGATGATGATTCAACATTTTTAATTCGTGAAAATGTCAAAAGTAAAGAAGAAAACACAATAAAGATAGAGAATAAAAATACATCCTCTTTCATAGTTTCTAAAATAATTAAATCCAAAAACAATTCTGATATTGTTGTACAGGGCAACAATTCTTCCCTTTTATTAAGCGAAAAACTGAAAATTGATAATAATAATAATATTCAGGTTAAGAACAACGAAGTTCATATGCAGATAGGCGTTTTTAATAAATCAAATGAAGATAATAAAATCAATTTTACAAATGGGAAGGTCAATATGTCTGCTGGTTATTTGATGCGATTAAAAATGATGAGTGGATCATTAAATAGTTATTATAATCAAACAATCTCAGAAACAGGCAGAAAGAAAATAATTTAAAAGGAGGAAATATATGTCAGAGATATTAAGTAACACTGGCGTTAAGTTGTGGGCTGAAACAGATTACAGCGAATTATGGTTGACTGTATTTGATCAACTTACAGGTCAAGGTGGTAAAAGCAATATTCGACTGATTGATGAGGCTATTGGCAAAATTAACGCCGCTCTTGACGGTTACAAATTTGAATTTTCCTCTGATGAGGATAGACTGTATATCTCTAAAGGAGATTCAAAGTTACCAGTTTCGTTAATTGATTCAAACGGTCACGTTGCATCAAAAGTTGACGGTACTACCATTACTATTGACGAAAGCGGTGTTGTAAAAGGAATTCCTGTAGATGATGCTTTATCAGAAGAATCAACAAATCCTTTACAGAATAAAGTGATTGCTGGCGAATTAAAAAGCATTAAATCTAAGATTGGAACAGATGAATCTGCAATAAAACAGAATACATCGAATATTACGAGCAATACGAAAAGAATTGAAGCTAATGAAACGGCGATTTCAACGCTTAATGGAACGGGAAATGGTTCGGTAAAAAAAGCAGTTTCGGATGGAATTGCAAAGGTTGTAGCTGGTGCACCTGAAGATTTTGATACATTAAAGGAAATGTCTGATTGGATTTCTACACATGAAACAAGTGCGTCTGCCATGAATAGTGCCATTAAGGATAATAAGAGTGCTATTACAGCATTACAGATTGGTAAAGCGGATAAGACGGAAATTCCAATAGTTCCAACAAATGTATCTGAGTTTACAAATGATGCAGGATATCTTACTGAACATCAAGATATCTCTAATCTTGTTGTAAAGGAAGAAGGTAAGGGATTATCTTCTAATGATTATACAAGCGAAGAAAAGACTAAGCTTGGTGGTGTTGGAACTTCGCAGGGAAGAAATATTATACCATATCCGTATTCTCAAACCACTAAAACTGTATATGGAGTAACATTTACAGATAATAAAGATGGTTCTATCGGTATTTCTGGAACGCAAGATGGCAGTACATCAAGACCTTATATGGGTGTTGGTATATGGTGGGGTACAGATAAAAAAGAGGGCAACATTAAAATTGATGCCAATACTTATTTTACTATTTCTGCTAATTGTAGCTCTGACAATGCAGGGATTCGCTATTACGTTTATGATGAAAGTGGTTCAAAATTAGCTGATAATATAGTTTATGGTACAGCGACAAAAACATTAAAATTTGATGTTGATACTTGGGTTGCTTTATGTATTGAAACTGCCGCTAATAGCGAAACTTATGATTGTATATGCAAACCTCAATTAGAGTTAGGTACTATTGCTCATGCTTATGAACCATCAATAGAGAGCAATGTAAATCTGAAAAAAGAAATTGACAAAACTTCGACTTTGCAAGGACAGAATCTAATACCTTATCCATATGACGGAACCGAAGGGAATACTAACGGTATCACTTGGACTGTAAACGATGACGGGTCTGTAACTGCTAATGGCACGGCTAGTAAAGAGGCATCGTATTCATTGATATATCCATATAATTTATCTACCATGAAATCGCTTCAGTTAGGAAATACCTATATTATTAGCGATGGGCTCACTGATGAACAGCATACAAACGTTGGCTATATGCAGCTTGTTCGTTATGATAAAAACAATCCTACCAATTGGAAGTACGGAGTTTCTTCAATGAAAGGAACTGAAATATATACAGCAAATGATGAGAATACTCTCCAGTATGGAATAAGGTTGATTATTCGAAACGGCGCAACTGCTAATAATATTACATTTAAGCCAATGCTTGAAGTAGGTACGATGTCGCATGAATATCAACCTACTACGATTAGCAATACTTCTTTAAATGAAAGATTATCAGATCAGCAAGGGCAGAATTTAATACCTTATCCATATTATAGACCGGATAGTTATACGAATAACGGTATCACTTGGACAGTAAACGAAGATGGGTCTGTAACTGCTAACGGTACAGCTACGGCTACCGCGCACTATACTGTTTTTATAGGCAAGTTAGGATTAGAAATTGGAAAAAATTACGTGTTGACGATAACTACAGTCAAAGGACAAGCATCTTTATATTTAGCCAATAAAAACAAACAAAATATAAATACGGACATTGCTGCTTGCCGTACTGTTAATAATTCAACATTAAGTGTTATTTTTAAGTATTCGCAAACCGATGACTTTGATCGTGATGAACTTGGTTTATATATTGTAGCTGGTACTACTTTAACTAACTGTATTATAAAATTCCAGTTAGAACGTGGCACTATAAGACACGAATACCAGCCTACAACTCTTAGTAACCCTACGCTGAAAAAGGAGATCGGAAGCGCACTGCAACCGGAAAGTATCGTAAATAACCAGACAACGACTGTGGCGGGATTTGCACTGGACGCAAGGCAGGCGAACCCGAATATTGATGGATCGCTCGCAAAGCAGATAAGTGATTTAAACGGCAGTCTAAATAGTAAGAAAATACCATCATTTGGCATCGAAAACATATTTACTGGAAACCCGTTTTGTATAGTCAACAATGGTTCCGATGTAATAAGTGTACAAACCGATTGGGATATAGACAATGGCGGCTATAGGGTCAAAAACATAAAGTATCCTGCAGGAACGGCTACTAATCTTACGGTCTCATTATCGTTACCTGCTAATAGCATTGTTATTGTTGATGTAAATACACTTAATGGAGAGAATATTGATATACAAGGTTCACTCATTGGAAGTAACTTTACAAGTAGCCCAAAAAATTGGAGTTTATCAATTAAATTCACTGGGCGTACAAACCAAATACTTACAGATATTAGATACATGCCGTTAGTTATCCACTTAGGTTAAAGAAAGGTTTCCCATAACATGTTGTGCCTAATGCTTCGTTTCCATCTAATGTATTAGCTCTTTTTATTGTTGTATTTAAACTGCCGTTTTGATAAAATTCTATAACTATAGACGCATCAATCATATCATCA
>ERZ1673701.1257-NODE-1257-length-23726-cov-10.584766_pt1 | contig 23726 bp, 19 predicted proteins | sample MGYA00580231_ERZ1673701 | MGnify/ENA primary metagenome ERZ1673701 (study PRJEB41218, sample SAMN15661798) | gut metagenome | host: Homo sapiens | place: Canada: London | collected 2015-08-20/2019-03-30 | study: EMG produced TPA metagenomics assembly of...
AGCGGAAACGGACGTTCACCCGCGCCATTCGCAAAACCGCGCTTTCAGCGCTCTCCGCTGCTGCGCAGCTCCTTTTTGCTCATAACCAGGCGCTCCCTTTGTATCTTATTCTCGACAGATTTCATGCGAGCATGAAATCTGTCAAAAATAAGATACAAGTGAACTGTAACAGAAAAAACTCTAAAATATTCATGAATTTTCTAAATACTATTGCAAATAAAGACAACTATTGCTATAATTAGAGATACTTACAGGGGAAGTGAAAAACCTGTAAAATTTGAGAGCAAAGGGGTTGGGCATAATGAAAATTACCATCAGCGGAAAAAATATTGACGTGACAGAGGGATTAAAAGCCGCGGTCAACGAAAAACTTGGCAAACTGGAGAAATATTTTACGCCTGACACAAATGTCATTGTAACCTTAAGTGTAGAGAAAGAAAGACAGAAAATTGAGGTTACCATTCCGGTAAAAGGAAATATCATCCGTTCCGAGCAGGTAAGCAACGATATGTACGTATCCATCGATCTGGTAGAGGAAGTCATCGAACGCCAGCTTCGCAAATACAAAAACAAAATTGCCGACAAACAGCAGGAAGCAGGAAACTTCCAGAAAGAATATCTGGAGCATGACTATCTGGAGGACGAAGACATCCAGATCATCCGTACGAAAAAATTCGGCATGAAACCAATGTATCCGGAAGATGCCTGCGTACAGATGGAACTTCTTGGACACACCTTCTTCGTATTCCGCAATGCAGAGACCGACGAAGTAAACGTCGTTTACAAGAGAAAGAACAACACCTACGGTCTGATCGAGCCGGAGTGCTGAAAAGTAAATAAAGAATGAACAGTCACCCTGTTTCCAGCTTAGAAAAGCTGTGAAACAGGGTGACTTTTTCGCGGAAAGGGCCGGAAAGTCCGGGAAAAGCCGTAAAAACAGCGGAAAACCGGGGAACGGCACCAAATGTTTACGAAAAATTCATTGTTATCTTGTGCCAGAAGTGGTAGAATAGTACCATATGTTAATATGGCAATTAATAGAGAAAGCAGGAGCAAACATTCTATGAAATTCACAGAAAAACTTTTTGGTACGCACAGTGAGCGCGAGCTGAAACGAATCTATCCAATTGTAGACAAAATCGAAGCTCTCCGCCCGACCATGCAGGCGCTGACCGATGAAGAGCTGCGTGCCAAGACAAAGGAATATAAAGACCGCTACAACGGAGGCGAATCCCTGGATTCCATTCTCCCGGAAGCATTCGCAACCGTCCGCGAGGCAGCAAAACGTTCTCTCGGTATGGAGCACCACCGCGTACAGCTGATCGGTGGTATTATCCTCCATCAGGGTCGTATCGCCGAGATGAAAACCGGTGAAGGAAAAACCCTCGTTTCCACCCTTCCGGCTTACCTGAATGCACTGACCGGACGCGGTGTCCACATCGTTACCGTCAACGATTACCTGGCAAACCGAGATGCTGAGTGGATGGGCAAAGTCCACAGATTCCTCGGTCTGACCGTCGGTGTCGTTCTGAACGATATGAAGAACGATGAGCGCCGCCAGCAGTATGCATGCGACATCACCTACATCACCAACAACGAACTTGGTTTCGATTACCTGCGTGACAACATGGTGATCTACAAAGAGCAGCTCGTACAGAGAGAGCTTGCTTACTGTATCATCGACGAGGTCGACTCCGTCCTGATCGACGAGGCAAGAACACCTCTGATTATTTCCGGACAGAGCAGCAAATCCACCAAGCTGTACGAGACCGCAGATATTCTGGCACACCAGATGCAGCGCGGCGAGGCAAGCGGCGAGATGACCAAGATGACCGCGATCATGGGCGAGGAGATCGAGGAGACCGGAGACTTCATCGTCAACGAGAAGGACAAATTCGTTACCCTGACCGATGACGGTGTGAAGAAAGTCGAGAACTTCTTCCATATCGAGAATCTCTCCGATCCGGAGAACCTGGAGATCCAGCACAACGTGATCCTGGCGCTGCGTGCCAATTATCTGATGCACCGCGACAAGGACTACGTAGTCAAAGACGACGAGGTTCTGATCGTCGATGAGTTCACCGGCCGTATCATGCCGGGCCGCCGTTATTCCGATGGTCTGCATCAGGCAATCGAGGCAAAAGAGCACGTAAAAGTAAGAAGAGAGAGTAAGACTCTGGCAACCATCACGTTCCAGAACTTCTTTAACAAATACGAGAAAAAAGCCGGCATGACCGGTACTGCCCTCACCGAGGAGCAGGAGTTCCGTGACATCTACGGCATGGACGTTATCGAGATCCCGACCAACCGCCCGGTCATCCGTGTGGATATGGACGATGCCGTATACATGACGAAAAAAGAGAAATTCCACGCAGTCGTAGAGGAAGTCAAAGAGGCACATGCCGTGAACCAGCCGGTTCTGGTTGGTACCATCACCATTGAGACTTCCGAGCTGATCAGCAAAATGCTGCGCCGCGAGGGAATTCCGCATCAGGTCTTAAATGCGAAGTTCCATGAGCTCGAGGCAGAAATCGTAGCGCATGCCGGTGAGGCAGGAGCCGTTACCATCGCGACCAACATGGCCGGCCGTGGTACCGATATCAAGCTGGATGATGTGGCAAAAGCTGCCGGCGGCTTAAAGATCATCGGCACCGAGCGTCATGAGTCCCGCCGTATCGACAATCAGCTCCGCGGTCGTTCCGGCCGTCAGGGAGACCCGGGTGAGTCCCGTTTCTACATTTCCCTGGAAGACGATCTGATGAGACTCTTCGGTTCCGAAAAACTGATGGGCATTTTCAAATCCCTCGGCGTACCGGAAAATGAGCAGATCGAGCACAAGATGCTTTCTTCCGCCATCGAAAAAGCGCAGAAGAAGATCGAGGGCAACAACTACGGAATCCGTAAAAACCTGCTCGACTATGACCAGGTCAATAACGAGCAGCGTGAGATCATCTACAAAGAGAGACGCCGCGTTCTGGACGGCGAGAGCATGAGAGACACCATCTTCAAGATGATTGCCGACACCATCGACAATACTGTGGATCTCTGCATCGGCGAGAACACCGAGCAGTCCGAGTGGGATCTGACCGAGTTAAATGAGATGCTGCTCTCCATCATGCCGGTGAAGGCAGTGACAAAAGAGCGCGTAGAGAAGATTTCCAAAAACGAGCTGAAACAGCAGTTAAAAGAGGAAGCTGTTAAACTCTACGAGGAGAAAGAAGCAGAATTCCCGGAGGAGGAGCAGATTCGTGAGCTTGAGCGTGTCGTTCTTTTGAAGGTTATCGACCAGAAGTGGATGGATCATATCGATGATATGGATCAGCTCCGCGAGGGTATCGGCCTGCAGGCATACGGCCAGAGAGACCCGAAGGTTGAGTACAAGATGGCAGCTTACGACATGTTTAACGAAATGCTCGAGTCCATCCAGCAGGATACCGTCCGTCTCCTGTTCCATGTACGTGTTGAGCAGAAAGTAGAACGTGAGCAGGTAGCCAAAGTGACCGGAACCAACAAAGACGAGTCCGGCCCGAGAAAACCGGTACAGCGCGCAGAGCGTAAGATCTATCCAAACGATCCATGCCCGTGCGGAAGCGGCAAGAAGTACAAACAGTGCTGCGGAAGAAAACCGGTTTGATAAAAGCAGAACAGCAGTGAGACGGATGAGCACGATCCGTTTGACAAAGCACGCAGCTTCCCTACCAGAAGCTGCGTGTCATACAAAATATAAAACAGAAAGCAGGTGAAGCTTGTGGTAGTTGAATTAGACCAGTTCAAAATGGAACTTGGCACATACGATAAACCATTAGTGGAAGTGAGGGATTCACTTTGACCTCGCTAACAAAGAGCAGAGGATCGAAGAATTAGAGCGTAAAATGGAGGAACCCAATTTCTGGGACAACCCCGAAGAAGCGCAGGAGCAGATGAAACAGCTGAGCAGCATGAAAGAGGACAGAGATACGTATCAGAAACTGGTATCCGCCAAAGAAGATATGGAAACTCTGATCGAGATGGGACAGGAGGAGGATGACGATTCCGTTGTTCCGGAAATCGCGGAAATGATGGAAGAGTTCAAGGCATCCTTCGATGCCATCCGCATCAAAACCCTGCTGTCCGGCGAATTTGACAAGGACAATGCGATTATCAAACTGAACGCAGGTGCAGGCGGAACCGAGGCGTGCGACTGGTGCGGCATGCTGTACCGTATGTACACCAGATGGGCAGAACGCAAAGGCTTTACGATCGAGGAACTCGACTTTCTGGACGGTGATGAGGCCGGTGTGAAGTCCGTGACATTCCAGGTCAACGGCGAAAACGCTTACGGTTATCTGAAATCCGAAAAAGGCGTTCACCGTCTCGTCCGTATTTCTCCGTTCAACGCGGCAGGAAAACGCCAGACATCGTTCGTATCGTGCGATGTTATGCCGGATATCGACAAAGAGATCGATGTTGAGGTTCGTGATGAGGATATCCGTATCGATACGTACCGTTCCAGCGGTGCCGGCGGACAGCACATCAACAAGACGTCATCGGCGATCCGAATCACGCATATGCCGACCGGCATCGTGGTTACGTGCCAGAATGAGCGTTCCCAGTTCCAGAACAAGGACAAGGCAATGCAGATGCTGAAAGCAAAATTGTATATGCTGAAACTCCAGGAGCAGGCAGATAAGCTGAGCGACATCCGCGGCGAAGTAACCGAGATCGGCTGGGGCAACCAGATCCGTTCTTACGTTATGCAGCCATACACCATGGTCAAAGACCACCGTACCAACGCAGAGACCGGAAACGTCGATGCAGTCATGGACGGCGGAATTGATCTGTTTATCAACGCATATCTGAAGTGGATTGCCCTCGGAACCGGAGCGAAAGAGGAAGAAGCATAATTCGGCTGTGGGCAGAGCACAGTGACAAGTAAAATAAGGAGCATTTTCACCAACAGAGGACGGAAATGCTCCTTTCTGTTTTGAAGCCAAAGGCAAACAGGAGGTAAAAGTATGGGTATTATCAGAGCAGCAGTCAATGCAGTACACGGCAGTTTCGCCGATCAGTGGCTGGAGACCGTGGAACCGTATGAGATGGGGGAACATACGGTATTTACAGAGGGAATTCTGGTAAGAAAAGGCCAGAATAAAAAGGGAAGCCAGACGATTTCAAACGGTTCTGTGATCCATGTCTATGACAATCAGTTCATGATGCTGGTGGACGGCGGAAAGATCATTGATTACACCGCAGAGCCGGGCTACTTTACCGTAGACCAGTCATCGTCTCCGTCGATGTTCAGCGGATCGCTTGACGCAGCCGTAAAAGATACGTTTGAGCGCCTGAAATTCGGCGGCCAGACCCCGCATGAGCAGAGAGTTTTCTATATTAATCTGCAGGAAATCAAGGGAATCAAATTCGGAACGAGAAATCCGGTCAACTATTTCGACCAGTTCTACAATGCCGAGCTGTTCCTTCGGGCACACGGTTCCTATTCCATCCGCATCGTCGATCCGCTCCGCTTCTACGCAGAGGCTGTGCCGAGAAACGCATCCCGCGTAGAGATCGAGGATATCAACGAGCAGTATATGAACGAATTTTTAGAGGGCCTGCAGTCCTCGATCAATCAGATGGCAGCCGACGGCATCCGCATTTCGTTCGCAGCATCCAAGAGCGCCGAGCTGTCCCGCTACATGGCAGATGCGATGGATGAGAGCTGGCGGGCAATGCGCGGCATGGAGATCCAGTCCGTGGCAATCGCAAGCCTTTCCTACGATGAAGCTTCCCAGAAACTGATCCAGATGCGCAACGAAGGTGCGATGATGTCTGATCCATCGATCCGTGAGGGCTATGTACAGGGAGCGATGGCACGCAGTATGGAGAAAGCAGCAGCCAACCCAAACGGAGCCATGAACGGCTTTATGGGTGTTCAGATGGGCATGAATGCCTTCGGTTCCTCGTTTGCATCGGCGTCCGCTTCGAATCAGCAGCAGATGCAGCAGCAGGCGGCAGCCAAGGCACAGCAGGAAGCTGCAAAAGGCGTATGGAAATGCTCCTGCGGAACGGAGAACACCGGCAATTTCTGCTCAAACTGCGGAAGTGCAAAGCCGATGGTGTGGATCTGCGGCAAGTGTGGAACCGAGAACAGCGGTAAATTCTGTTCGAACTGTGGCAGCCCGAAATCGGAAGCGGCAGGAAAATGGGTCTGCGCATGCGGAACGGAGAATACCGGCAAGTTCTGCTCGAACTGCGGAAAACCAAGACAGTAAAAGAAAACAGATAACCATCCAATACAACAGCGGCTCCGGGGAAGGAGGGATAGAATATGGAGGTTATTACATACAAATGCCCGAACTGCGGAGGCGATCTGACCTTCGATCCGGCAAGCGGAAAGTATAAATGCGAGTACTGCCTGTCCTCGTTTACACAGGAAGAAGCCGAAAAGGCGAACCCGAAAGCAGCGGAAGCGCTGAACGGGGAGGACGATGCTGCCGGTGCACAGGAAGCATCCGATGCACAGAAGGAAAGCAGTACGGAGGAAACAAAAGGGGAAACAGAGCAGGGCGAAGCAGTTGTCTACACCTGCCCGAACTGCGGCGCCGAGATTGTGACCGATGCGACGACGGCAGCGACATACTGTTTCTACTGCCACAACCCGGTGGTGCTTTCCGGCCGGCTTTCGGGAGAATATATGCCGGATTTTGTGCTGCCGTTCAAAATCAGCAAGGAGCAGGCAATCGAGAAATTTTTGTCATTTACCCGGAAGAAACACTTTATTCCGAAGGACTTTTTCGAAAAGAGTCAGGTACAGAAGATGACAGGTGTCTATTTCCCGTACTGGATTTACGGCGGAGACTTTGAGACGGATTACATAGCGCGCGGCCGGAAGGTGAGAGTCTGGCAGACCGGTGATGTGGAGTACACAGAGACCAGCATCTACGATGTCCGCCGGGAGGGAGAGGTCCGTGTGGACGGTCTGTCGCGTAACGCTCTGAACAAGGCAGACCGCGATCTGATCGAATGCGTACAGCCATACCGTCTGGAGGAGATGCAGCCGTTTTCCATGGGGTACCTTTCCGGCTTTCAGGCGGAAAAGCGTGATATCGAACAGCAGCAGATCGCACCGGAACTGAAAAAAGAACTGGAGACGATGGCACGCGGCGCCATGCGGAATGAGGCGAACGAATATATCTCCCTCGAGCAGGAAAAAATGAACCTTTCCCCGAAGCAGGAGAACTGGCGTTACGTCCTGTTTCCCGTCTGGACGCTGACGTATCCGGGAAAGGACGGGAAGGTTTACTACTATGCGATGAACGGCCAGACCGGAACGATCAACGGCGATTTTCCCTATGAGCGGAAGAGAGCCCTTCTGACGTCGGCTGTGAGTGCTCTTCTGGTCCTGATTGTGATGCTGATAGGAGGGTATTTCGCATGAGAAGAATGAAAAAAGCAGGACAATATCTGCTCGGAATTTTTGCGGCCCTTCTGCTGTGCGGAGTTTTTTCTGTGAATATTGTAAAAGCCGAATCCCAGTATGTCTACGACAATGCATCACTTCTTTCCGATGAGGAGGAGCAGGACCTCGAGAGATCCTGTACAGAGTTCGAGCGCAATACAAAGCTCCATATGGTCATCCTGACCGAGCGCAGCAGTGGTTCCGAGGACTGTCAGGCGATTGCAGATGATTTTTATGACAAAAAGTATCCGAAAGAGCCAAACGGTGTCTGCTTCCTCATCGATATGGGACAGCGCCAGATTGTGATTTCGACATCTGGTATTATGCAGTATTACATGTCCGATGCGGAAATTGATGATATCCTGCAGGCGGCGCAGGGCTACGCGAAAGACGGCGACTATGCGGGAACCTTTGCAAAAATGATTACGATGACGCAGGAATGCTTCGACCGAGGCGTTTCCGATGCGGACTATCTGATTACAGAAGACGGTTCCATTATTCATTACCGCAAAATCAACAGCACGGAAGCTCTTATTTCTGTTATCGCAGCGGCTGCGACAGGAATTCTTGTTTATTTTGGAATCTGGAAGAGCTACAGACGAAAGAAAAACCGTGGTGCAAAGAGCTATGCGGATCTGAAACGCGTAAACATCAGAGACCGCAGGGATGCGCTGATCGACCGTCATGTATCGATGCACAGAATCCAGAAGGATGATGGAAACCACGGCGGAGGCGTTTCTGGCGGCGGAGGTGGCGGCGGAAGCACCGTTCACACTTCGTCGAGCGGAAACAGCCACGGCGGCGGAAGCATTGGCTTCTGAAAACCGATTCGAAAAAATTCCTTGCGTATTGTGTCGGAATATGATACGATCTTTCCTGTGAAAACAAATGTATTTCCTGGAAAGAGTATAAAGGTAGAGGATTGCCATGAGAGAAGAGAAAACAAAGTACTATGTAATCAAAGAAAAAGCGGTTCCCGAGGTTCTTTTGAAGGTCATCGAGGCCAAACGGCTGATGGATATGCAGGAGCTTACCGTGCAGCAGGCAACGGAAAAAGCGGGAATCAGCAGAAGCTCTTTCTATAAATACAAAGATGATATTCTTCCTTTTCATGACAATGCAAAAGGAAAAACGATTACGTTTATTCTGCAGATGGACGATGAGCCGGGACTGCTTTCCGATGTGCTGAAGATTATCGCCGAGTTTCACGGAAACATTCTGACCATTCATCAGACGATTCCGTTAAACGGCGTGGCGTCACTGACAATCAGCGTGGATATCGCGGAAGACCGGGGAGACGCCTCGGAGATGATCAACGAGATTGAGTCCAGACAGGGAGTTCATTATTTTAAAATCTTAGGACAGGAGTCCTGAAAAAGAAAAAGCAAGAGAGGGACAAAAGAGATGATTCAGATTGCAGTATTAGGATATGGCACCGTTGGTTCCGGCGTGGTAGAAGTCATCAACACGAACCATGACAGCATCAACAAGAGAGCAGAGAACGAGATTAATATCAAATACGTTCTGGATTTAAGAGATTTCCCGGGAGATCCAGTGGAAAAAGTGCTGGTACATGATTACGAAGTGATCGCAAACGATCCGGAGGTTGATATTGTTGTCGAGGTCATGGGCGGCGTTGAGCCGGCTTACACCTTCACAAAACGTGCGCTGGAGGCTGGAAAGAGCGTCTGCACATCCAACAAAGAGCTGGTGGCAAGACACGGTACCGAGCTTCTTGCAATTGCAAAAGAGCACGGCGCAAACTATCTGTTTGAGGCAAGCTGCGGCGGCGGTATCCCGATCATCCGTCCGTTAAACTCCTCCCTGACTGCAGATGAGATCGATGAAGTAACTGGTATCTTAAATGGTACCACGAACTATATCTTAAGCAAAATGGCAAGCGACGGTTCCGATTTCGCGGATGTATTAAAAGAGGCACAGCGCCTCGGCTACGCAGAGCGCAACCCGGAAGCAGATGTAGAAGGCTACGATGCGTGCCGTAAAATTGCGATTCTTTCTTCTCTTGCTTATGGAAAAGAAGTCAATTACGAAGAGGTTTACACCGAGGGAATCACAAAGATCACCGCAGAGGATATCAAATATGCGACCTCGATGGGAACCGCAATCAAACTGCTCGCAACAAGCCGCAAGGTGGGTGATCAGTATTACGCCATGGTAAGCCCGGTGATGATTGACGCGAAAAACCCGCTGTACAGCGTAAACGGTGTCTTCAACGCCATCTTCATCCACGGAAATGTACTGGGTGATGCGATGTTCTACGGAAGCGGAGCAGGAAAGCTTCCGACCGCAAGTGCCGTTGTAGCCGATGTCGTAGACTGCGCAAAGAACAAAGGCAGAAACATCATGATGAGCTGGAGCGAGGAAAAACTGGACCTGCTGCAGATCGATGATGTAAAGAGCCGCTTCTTCGTCCGCGTATCCGGCCACGCCGCAGAGCGCCAGAATGAGATCGAGGAGCTGTTCGGAAAAGTAGAAATCGTAGCAGTTCCAAGTCTGTCCGAGGAGTTCGCATTCATCACAGGCGAAATCACAGAGCAGGAGTACAGAGAAAAAGCAGAGAAACTCGACGGAATCCAGAGCAGAATCCGCGCGAGAATTTAAGATCTCGAAATAGACATAACTAAAAAGACGTTTCACAGCCGTAAAGCAAGGGGTGTGAAACGTCTTTTTAGTTATCTTAAAATTTATTTTTAAAGATCTGTGCCGGATCCAAAGGAATCCGTATCATATCCCACCGGTTCCGATGCCGGATACAGGACATCTTTCCGTTCCTGATAGAACGCAGCCATCGTGATCTGCATATAGGGCATTACCCACAAAAAGCCGATGACACAGGAACAGGATGCGAGAATCTCAAGCCCTAAGAAACTTAAGAGAAGCAGAATGTAGCGGAAAAAGTTCTTCTTCATCATCGCAAAGCTCTGACGGATCGCCTGGATCGGGCCGATGCCGGGAGCGTCGTTCATCACAAAGGTGGAAAGGGAAAACGGAACCAGCACCAGCGTGGAAACGAGAGAGCCGATCAGCTTGTAAACGTAAACGTTCATCAGAGAAGAAAGCTCGGCTTCGATGGAAAGTGCTGTTCCAAGCGTCAGTTCCGCACTCGGGGAGGAAAGATACTGGAAGCCCGGAATGCTGGAAATCAGGGCGATCACGGAGCTGATGCCGTTGATGATAAGGAACATCAGCACGTACTGGTCCGGGTGGTGATAGAAAGCGTAGAGCATATCACCGACGGAAATCGGTTCCCCGCGCAGCGTCGAGAGGCAGAGTTTTAAGTAGCCTGCCTGGAAGAGGCTGAGGAGCAGGGAAAACAGGAACAGCGTCAGATTCAGGAAAATGATATCGTACAGCGTTGTGCCTGAAAAAATCAGCGTCGGGATGAGGGAGCAGGAGAAGGTGAGAAACAGGTTGATCGCGGTTGCGCCCACCAGCGTGCCGCATCGGCCTGCCATGGCCTCACGGGCCTGCTTTTTCAGTTCTGAAAATTTCTGTTTTTGTCCGTTCATGAAAAATCCTTTCTGGTACCTAGATGGTATTTCCGTCGGTGGTTGTTCCGTTATCCGGTGTCATCTGGTATTCCTGCATGTACTGATTGTAATACCGCTCAAGCAGGTTGGTGCTGCCGCCGCTGACCATGTTGAAAAGCAGGAAAGCATACATGCAGATACCGACAATTATGCCGATGGTACAGCCCGCAAGACCGGCTTTTGCCGTGCCGCTCATGCGTCCTGCGCCGCGGCTTAAAAGGGCGAAGATCACGCCGAGCGAGCCGAAAAACAGGGAACCCATGTTGAGCATGAACAAAAAGGAGCAGATCGCCATGACCATCGAAGCGGCCGCAAGGGCCTGCGAACCCGTCCTGCGCGGCGGCTGTACGGGAGGCTGCTGCTGGTAATGCTGATACGGTCCGGGACGCTGGCCCTCAGGCACGCCGTACGGATGGGAGGACTGATAGGAATCTCCGGACTCATTGGTGTTTGGATCGTAATTTTCTGGTGTCATAAAATGTCCTTTCTTCTGCAAAAAAGCGCGGTTTCACACGCAGTCTGTCAAAAAAGCTATAGTAAAGATTTTATCATGTAAGGTTGACAAAAACAAGACCTATTGATAAGGTAATAGAGTGGCTGTTCCGCCAAGGGTCCCGCTTTTTATGCGGGAAAAACAGAGAAGGAACAGCGTGTTTTGGAAGAGACAACAGGAGGAATTTACCTATGGATATGAATCAGGTATTGGCAGCCGAGCTGAACGTCAAACCGTGGCAGGTAGAAGCTGCAGTGAAACTGATTGACGAGGGAAACACGATCCCTTTTATTTCACGATATCGAAAAGAAGCAACAGGTTCCTTAAACGATGAGATACTGCGAAATCTGTACGATCGTTTGATGTACCTGCGCAGTTTAAATGACCGCAAGGCCGTTGTCCTGGCGAGCATCGAGGAGCAGGGCAAGCTGACCGCAGAACTGAAAAAATCCATCGAAGAGGCCGCAACTCTCGTGGTTGTAGAGGATTTATACCGCCCGTACCGCCCGAAACGCCGGACGCGTGCGACGATCGCAAAAGAAAAAGGACTGGAGCCGCTGGCGAATATCATTCTTCTGCAGATGACAAAAGAGCCGCTCGAAAAAGAGGCAGAGGCTTTTGTTTCAGAAGAAAAGGAAGTCAAAACGGCAAAAGACGCCATTGCTGGTGCCTGCGACATCATCGCCGAGAGCATTTCCGATGAGGCCGATTACCGTATGGAGATCCGCCGCAGAACCGAGGCGAAGGGCCTGATCGTCTCGACAGCAAAGGATGAGAAAGCAGAGTCCGTTTACGAGAATTACTATGAGTTTTCCGAGCCGGTATCGAAAATTGCCGGACACCGTGTGCTGGCACTGAACCGCGGTGAGAAAGAAAAATTCCTGAACGTCAAAATTGAGGCGCCGACGGAAGAAATCCTGCGTTATCTCGAGAAAAAAATCATCACCAAAGAGAATCCGCAGACAAAGCCGGTTCTGCAGGCGACCATCGAGGATGCCTACAACCGTCTGATCGCTCCGGCCATCGAGCGTGAGGTCAGAAATCAGCTCACCGAAAAGGCAGAGGATGGTGCGATCAAGGTCTTTGGAAAGAACCTTGAGCAGCTTCTGATGCAGCCGCCGATCGCAGGCCAGGTTGTCCTTGGATGGGACCCGGCGTTCCGTACGGGATGCAAGCTGGCCGTTGTCGATGCGACCGGAAAAGTGCTCGACACCACCGTGGTTTACCCGACCGCGCCGACGAACGAGAAGAAGATTGCAGCAGCAAAAGCGACCGTAAAAGATCTGATCCACAAATACGGCGTCACCCTGATTTCTGTCGGAAACGGAACTGCAAGCCGTGAGTCCGAGCAGATCATCGTCGAGATCTTAAAAGAGATCCCGGAGAAGGTTGCGTATGTGATCACAAACGAGGCAGGAGCGTCCGTTTACTCCGCAAGCAAGCTGGCAACCGAGGAATTTCCAAACTTTGATGTCGGACAGCGAAGCGCCGCTTCCATCGCACGCCGTGTGCAGGATCCGCTGGCAGAGCTTGTCAAAATCGATCCGAAATCCATCGGTGTCGGCCAGTATCAGCACGATATGAACCAGAAGAAGCTCGGCGAGGCGCTCGGCGGTGTCGTTGAGGACTGCGTGAATAAAGTCGGTGTCGATCTGAACACGGCATCCGCGTCGCTGCTGGAATACATTTCCGGTGTCAGCAAGGTGATAGCAAAAAACATCGTGGCATACCGCGAGGAGAACGGCCGTTTCGAGAGCAGAAAAGAGCTCCTGAAAGTGGCAAAACTCGGACCGAAGGCGTTTGAGCAGTGCGCGGGCTTTATGCGCATCACCGGCGGCAAAAATCCGCTGGACGGCACAAGCGTTCATCCGGAGAGCTACGAGGCAGTCGAGAAGCTGTTTGCAAAGTTAAATATGAAGACAGAGCAGATCAGCGAGGGACCGACGGCGTTCTTCATCAAAGATTACAAAAAGATGGCAGAGGAGATCGGTGTCGGCGAGATTACGCTGCGCGATATCATCAAAGAGCTGCAGAAGCCTGGCCGTGACCCGCGTGACGAGATGCCGCGCCCGATCCTGCGCACCGACGTGCTCGATATGAAGGACCTGAAGGTCGGCATGATCTTAAAGGGAACCGTGCGCAACGTCATTGACTTCGGTGCATTCGTCGATATCGGCGTGCATCAGGACGGACTCGTCCACATTTCCCAGATGACGAAACGCTTCATCAAGCATCCGCTGGAGGCTGTGAGCGTCGGCGATATCGTGGAAGTGAAGGTCATCAGCCTTGATCTGGCGAAGAAGCGGATCGGGCTGTCGATGCTGCTGGATAAATAAAGTGTGATACGTGGGCTGCCCGAAAGAAAACAGGGGCAGCCCGCGGTGTATCAAAGGGGGATTACCATGAATGAGGAAGAAGTGCTGGTAGGACGGATTCAGGATCTGGCAGAGCAGTGTTATCACAGGGATGTTCCGTCACACACGGAGTTTCTGACGCTGGCGGAGCAGGATCTGTTCTACCGTACGGTAAATAAAATCCCGGGCGTGCGTTACGTGCTGTCCGGCGGATACGAGGCGGCAGAGCGGAAAGCGGCGCTGTTTCTGCCATCCTATGCAGAGGACGGTGATGCGTCGATGCTTCCGATCGCAGTCGTGCGCATCAGCCCGCTGAATGAAAAATTTGCGGATGCGCTGTCACACCGTGATTTCTTAGGATCACTGATGAATCTCGGCGTGGAGCGGTATAAGCTGGGAGACATTCTGATCGATGGAAACCAGGCGTATCTGATCTGTATGGCGGATATGGCGGACTACATCTGTGCGGAGCTGAAAAAAGTGCGCCATACGAGCGTGTACTGTGAAGTCGAGGCGGGACTGCCGGAGGAGCTGACGGAGCCGAAAACCGAGCGGAAAGAAGGCTCCGTCGCTTCCGTGCGGCTCGATGCGGTGCTGTCGCTGGCGTTCAGCAGTTCGCGGAGCAAAATGGTGCCGCTGATCGAGGGCGGCCAGGTGTTTATTAATGGAAAACTGGTGACGTCGCCGAGCGCGTCATTAAAAGAGGACGATCTCGTGACCGTGCGCCATATGGGAAAATTCCGCTATGTTGGCGTGCAGAATCAGACGAAAAAGGGAAGGCTGTACGTGGCTGTTGAACGATTTGTCTCATAATAGATATTTTGAGGAATTTTACCGGAAAAGACCATTGACAGTGTTTGTAAAAAGACGGTATTATAGAGGGTATGTAGAAGGTCCGCAGTTATGAGAATTTTCATGAAATTTTTCATACAGAAGCGGACTGCGAAGATTACGTATCAGGAAGGCAGGAAGAAAAATGGGAAAAATTATACTGACCGGTGACCGACCGACCGGCAAGCTGCATGTAGGACATTACGTTGGTTCACTGCGCCGCCGCGTAGAGCTGCAGAACTCCGGTGAATTCGATAAAATTTACATCATGATTGCAGACGCACAGGCGCTGACCGACAATGCGGACAACCCGGAGAAGGTGCGCCAGAACATTCTGGAGGTAGCACTGGATTACCTTTCCTGCGGACTTGATCCGGAAAAGAGCACCATCTTTATTCAGTCTCAGATTCCGGAACTGTGCGAGCTTTCTTTCTATTATATGAATCTCGTTACGGTTTCCAGACTGCAGAGAAACCCAACCGTAAAATCGGAGATCCAGATGAGAAACTTTGAGGCGAGCATCCCGGTTGGATTCTTCACCTACCCGATCAGCCAGGCAGCCGATATCACTGCATTCAAGGCAACGACCGTTCCGGTTGGAGAAGATCAGATGCCGATGATCGAGCAGACACAGGAGATCGTCCACAAATTCAATACAGTTTATGGCGAAGCACTTGTGCAGCCGAAGATTATGCTGCCGGAGAATGATTCCTGCAGACGTCTGCCGGGTATCGATGGAAAAGCGAAGATGAGTAAATCGCTTGGAAACTGCATTTACCTGTCCGAGGAGCCGGATGAGATCAAGAAAAAAGTCATGAGCATGTACACCGACCCGGATCACATCAAGATCACCGATCCGGGCAAGATCGAGGGAAATACCGTATTTACCTATCTCGATGCATTCTGCCAGCCGGAGCACTTCGAGCGCTATCTGCCGGATTACGCAAATCTCGACGAGCTGAAAGCACATTACCAGAGAGGCGGCCTTGGCGATGTCAAAGTGAAGAAGTTCCTGAACAATGTACTGCAGGAGACCTTAGAGCCGATCCGCAATCGCAGAAAAGAGCTGGAAAAAGACATTCCGGCGATCTATGAGATGCTGAAAAAAGGCAGCGAAGAGGCAGAAAAAGTTGCCGCTCAGACACTGGCGGATGTCAAAGCAGCCATGAAAATCAACTATTTTGATGATCTGGACCTGATCCGTTCCCAGGCAGAGCGTTACGGCAAATAATTACCAATAGAAGATGAATGGAAAAAGCGGACATTATGGTTCCGCTTTTTCTGTTGCAGGGCGGACGAAAGTTCGAAGTCCTGCGGTCGGAGAGGATAGCATATGGTCATACATGGATTTCAAAAGCTGACGCTGCTGGATTACCCGGGCAAGGTGGCGTGCACACTGTTTTCGGGCGGATGTAATTTCCGCTGCCCGTTCTGCCAGAACGGAAATCTCGTGCAGCATCCCGAATGGGAGCCGGTGATTCCGGAGGAGGAGATTTTTGCAGTGCTTGAAAAGCGGCGCGGCGTGCTGGACGGCGTCTGCGTGACGGGCGGTGAGCCGACGCTGGATCCGGATCTGGAGCGGTTCGTGACGAAAATTAAGGAACTGGGATATCTTGTGAAGCTCGATACGAATGGATACCGGCCGGAGATTTTGAAAAAGCTGGTGGAAGAGAAGAAAATCGACTACGTCGCCATGGACATCAAAAACGCGCCGTCCCGGTACGGCGAGACGGCGGGCGTGAAAAAGATCGATGTGATGCGGATCAATGAGTCGGTCGAGTTTTTAAAGAGCGGCATGGTGGACTATGAGTTCCGGACAACGCTCTGCAAAGAGCTGCATGGAAGGGAAGAGATCGAAGCGATCGGAAAGTGGCTTTCCGGGGCAAAACGGTACTTCCTGCAGAATTACCGGGAATCGGATTATGTGATTGATCCGAGGTTCTCGGGGTATGCGAGGGAGCAGCTCGAGCGGTTCTGCGAGATCCTGCGCGGAAAGATTGAGACGGTGGAGATCCGCGGCGTGGATTAAAAAACGCTTTAAAGCGTGCGGTACCAGTAGCCGAAGCGGGCATCGGGCGCGAGCTCGGAGGGGCGCATCGCCTGCTTGAAGTGGAAAAAGCCGAAGAGGCTTGCCATGAACTGCTCATTCGGCGTGTAGACGCCGGGGACGCCGAAATACCAGAGTTCCTGCTGGTCGCGGTTCCGGGCGAGGAGCAGATGGCGATAGGACGAGGAGCCATGGAGGACGAAGCGGTTCGCATCCACCGAAAGACCGGCGGCGCGGAGCTGTGGAAGATCGTCGAGTGAGAGGCGCAGGCAGTCGGTCAGATCATCATCTGGGAACGGATGGAACTCCGGGAACTGGTCCTGAAGCTGGAGATAGAGAGCAGCCCGGGACGGCGGCACGGCTGCTGCGGCGGGAAAATCGGCGGAAGTCATATGTAGCGGCTGGGCGGCAGAATCCGGGATGGGCTGCGGCGGTTCCGGGTTGGCAGAGGGATAGCTTTCTGCGGTTTTCACAGATTCCGCGGATGCGGGATGGAGTGTGTTGGCGGATGATTGCGTGATCCTGTCTGCAGGAACGGTGTTTACCGTGTCAGTTGATGTGGATTCTGTGGAGACGGTGGATTCCGGGCTGGAATTTTGTGGATAAAGTTCGGAATTGCTGCTGAATTCTGTGGAAAGTTCATCGAACTGTGCTTTGGAAGCGTCTGATGATGGCAGGGACTGCGCAGGTACGGCGGGATCCAGAGGTTCGGGTGTTTCGGCAGTTTTCTCTTCGGTCGGTCTGGTACCATTGTCTTCGGAGGTTTTGGGCTCCTGCGGGAGCGTGGGAGCGAAAAACTCCGGCTGAATCGGAAGATCGTCCCACTGGGTGGCGATGACGCCGGTCTGGCGGCAGAGCAGGATCAGACCGCCAAGCTCGTCGAGCGTGACATCCGTCTGCCCAATGGCATCGGAGTGCGTGAAGAGTTTTCCGCTCGTAGAAGAGCGCCCCGCAAGGAGATTTCCGAGCGGAATGCCGTACATCCGCCCTGACCGGCGGATAAATCCGTAGACCGTGACCGAGGTCTCCGGCGGAAGAGACGGCGATTTGATCTGGAAGTCCATGCGGCAGAAGCCGTTCTGCGACTCCACGCGGACAAAGCCGCAGCATCCGCCCTTGCGGTTGTTCGGGTATTCGTATAGATAGGCAATGAAACGCCGGTAATCAGACATAAAAACCTCCTGCATAGAAGTAAAAAGAGTAGAAAAAGATACTGCGCTACAGTTCACGATATGCGGGAAGGACAGAAAATATACGCAGAGAAGAAAGGAAGTGCACAATGGAAGAAGAAACAAAGCTGGAAACGCCGGAGGAAAAAACGCACCGGAAAGAACGGGAACGCTTCATGCGCCAGGCGATTACGCAGGCGAAGAAAGCGGAAAAGCTGATGGAAGTGCCGATCGGCTGTGTGATTGTGTACGAGGGAAAGGTGATTGCGCGGGGCTATAACCGCAGAAATACGGATAAAAACACGCTGTCCCACGCGGAACTGAATGCGATCCGGAAAGCCAGCAAAAAGCTCGGCGACTGGCGGCTGGAGGGCTGTACGTTGTATGTCACCCTGGAACCGTGCCAGATGTGCGCCGGTGCGATCGTACAGGCGAGAGTCAGCGAAGTCGTCATCGGCAGCATGAACCCGAAGGCGGGCTGCGCGGGATCGATCTTAAATATGCTGGAAATGCACGAGTTTAACCATCAGGTGAAGGTCGAGCGCGGCGTGCTGAAAGAAGAGTGCTCGGAGATGCTGAGTGCGTTTTTCAGGAGACTGCGGGTGGTGAAAAAGAAGAAAAAAGAAGAGAGGAAGAGGGCGGAAGAAGGGAAAGAATAAAAGGAGAGGCAGCATCGGGATGGGATGCTGCCTGAGGAAGATTATTTGTTTGAGTAAGTTGCACTTTCGAATATTTCCGTAAAAAATACAATCCCCGTATTTCTATCGGAAACCATCGAAAAAATCATTGACGAATCCCGAAAAAAGCACTATAATATATGATGTATTTGACAAAATACGGAGAAGTACCCAAGAGGCTGAAGGGTCTGGCTTCGAACACCAGTAGGTCGGAAACGGCGCAAGGGTTCAAATCCCTTCTTCTCCGCTATGCAAAAAAGAGACAGCAAAAAGATTGAAAAATCGAAAAAGCTGTCTCTTTTTCTGTGAGAAATTATGAAATAGATGCAAAACAAAAGAAACAAAGACAGAAAAAACATCGCCAGTTCACGAAAAGGGACCGATGCACAACAAAGCAAAATAAAAAGGAGAGACAATACATGGCGCAGTTACCACAGGAATTTCTGACCCGCATGCAGGACATGCTGGGCGATGAATTTGATGCATTTTTAACTTCCTACGACGCACCCCGCACAGCCGGGCTGCGTGTGAATACAAAAAAATGCCGGACCGAAGATTTCCCGCCGCTTGTTCCGGGAACGTGGAAGAAAATTCCGTGGATTCCAAACGGCTATTTCGTGCCGGACGGCATGCGCATGGGCCAGTCTCCGCTGTATGCGGCAGGCGTCTTCTATCTGCAGGAGCCAAGCGCCATGACCCCGGCGTCCCGCCTCCCGATCGAACCGGGTGAGCGTGTGCTCGATCTCTGCGCCGCACCGGGCGGCAAGGCAACCGAGCTGAATGCGCGCCTGAAAGGAACCGGCCTTCTCGTCGCCAATGACATCAGCAACGCCCGCGCCAAAGCACTGCTGCGCAATCTGGAGCTGTTCGGAAGCGAAAACGTGCTTGTCACCAATGAGACACCGGCAGGCCTTGCAGACGTATTCCCGGGCTTCTTCGATAAAATCCTCGTGGATACACCGTGCTCCGGCGAGGGCATGTTCCGGAAAGACGAGGCAGTCATCGGCACCTGGACCCCGGAGCGGCCGGATTTCTTTGCGGATCTGCAGCGCGAGATCACCTCGAATGCTGTCAAAATGCTGCGTCCGGGCGGCCTCATGATGTATTCGACATGTACCTTCGCCCCGCAGGAGGACGAGGGAACCGTTTCTTTCCTTCTGGAAAACTTCCCGGAAATGGAACTGATCGAGATGGAAGGCTACGAAGGTTTTTCAAAAGGCAATCCAGTCTGGGGAAACGGCGATCCGGAGATCGAAAAGACCGTGCGCATCTGGCCGCATAAAATGAACGGCGAGGGCCATTACCTTGCCCTGTTCCGCAAAAAAGGCGAAGCCATTCCTTATGAGACAGAAGAAAAACCGATCGAAAAGAAAAACAAAAAACAGAAAAACCGGAAAAAAGACCGCGGAACGGAAGCACCGGGTCCGTCGAAAGCAGAAAAACAGATCCTTTCCGATTTCCTGTCCCGGATGACAGCACCGATCCCGGTTGAGGAACTGGAAGTCCGCGCCGGAAAAGTATACCATTCCCCGTCCCTGCCGGATGGCGTGCGGAATCTTCATTTCCTGCGGAACGGTCTGTATCTCGGTGAACTGAAAAAAGACCGTTTCGAGCCGTCACAGCCGTTTGCCGTGACACTCTCCGCGGACAAGTTCAAAGATTACATGAATTTAAAGGCAGATGACGAGCGTACCGAAAAATATCTCCACGGTGAGACAATTTCCGTAGAGCCGGGAGAGACCGCATCGCCGTCGGGCTGGAAGCTGGTCTGCGTCGATGGATTCGGCCTTGGATGGGGCAAACTGGTCAATGGAACCTTGAAAAATAAGTACCCTGTTGGATGGAGAAAGTAGAAAAATCATGCCAGTTTTTGCAGGAAAAACGTCGAAATATTACAAAGTTATTAACAGAAATTAAAAAAGACTTTCATTTCAGACATACTTGTGTTATAATGGCAAAGTACGGCGGGAAAAAAGACCCATTTTCCGCAGTAACTTGGAGTGACAATCAGCAACAGAACGTAATAAGTATGAGGTGTACGACATGAAAAAAAAGAAATTATTCAGCCTGGTTTTGGCCACAGTGCTTACGGCAGCAACCGTTCTGCCATGCTATGGTGCCAGTACAAAGGAGAAAATTTCAAATGCTCAGGCAGAACAGGCTGCCGCACAGTCTCAGCTTGACAGCATACAGAGCAGGATTGACGAACTCAATTCCAAAAAGGGACAATCAGAAGAATATCTTTCCGAACTGAACCAGCAGCTGGACGATCTGCAGAACCGTCTGCAGGAGCTTCAGGATCAGTATGATGCGAAGCAGAACGAACTGGTACAGATTCAGGCAGATCTGGAAGATGCAAAAGCAAAAGAAGAAGAGCAGTACGAGGCGATGAAGCTCCGTATCCAGTATATGTATGAAAATTCCTCCGGAAACGGATACATGGCAATGCTCTTTTCTTCCAAAAGCATTTCAGAGCTGATCAGCCGGGCAGAATACATACAGAAAATTTCCGATTTCGACCGCGATCTTATGCAGGAGTATGAGGACACGGTAGACCAGGTAAAAGAAAAAGAAACACAGGTGCAGGAAGAGCAGGCAGCGATCGTAGAACTGCAGCAGCAGAGCAGCGATCAGCAGGAAGCCATTCAGGAGCTGTACGCAGCAGCTTATCAGGAACTCCGTACCTACTCCGCAGAGCTGGACGATGCAAAATCCAGCGAGAGTGCACTGGTAGATGAAATCAACAGCAAAGCAGATGCAATCAATGACCTGATCCGTCAGGCGAAAGAAGAGGAGATTGCAGCGCAGAAGAAAGCAGAAGAGGAAGCAGCCGCAGCAGCCGCCGCACAGCAGGCTGCCGCAGAAGCTGAGGCTGAGGCCGCCAGAAAACAGGCAGCCGAGGCCGCAAGAGTCGCAGCCGCAGAAGCAGCAAATGCCGCAGCGAAAGCAGATACCGATACAAGCAGCAGCTCCGGAAGCAGTTCTTCGGACAGCAGCGCATCCTCCACGACAACGGGGAGTCCATCCGCGTCAGATACTTCCAGCAGCTCCTCCAGCGGAACATACCTTGGAAGATTTAAACTGACAGGCTATTGCTCCTGTTCCATCTGTACCGGACAGTGGTCCGGCGGATCCACCGCGAGCGGAACCACACCGACCGCCGGCAGAACGATCGCCATGGGCGGTGTACCATTCGGAACGAAACTGATGATCAACGGCCAGGTTTACACGGTAGAAGACCGCGGAACCGCTTACGGCCACGTAGACATCTTCTGCAGCAGCCATTCCGAGGCGCTGAGCTTCGGCGTGCAGTATGCAGATGTATATCAGCTGAGCTGAGAAACAAAGATAAGAGATATGCCGGAACAGAACTTCCGGCATATCTCTTTTTTTGACTTTCTCAGAAACTGTCATTCTAAAATAACACCAAAAAGGCCGCAAACCTGTGTAAAATGTACCTTTTGAAGCAATAATAAAAAAAATTAAAAAAAATTCAAAAAAGGTGTTGACATTCCTATAGACATCATATATAATAGCTATTGTTGACGGACGAGAGTTCAGAAAACAAATAAAATCGAAGCGTGGCTCAGTTTGGTAGAGCGCTGCGTTCGGGACGCAGAGGTCGTGGGTTCGAATCCCGTCGCTTCGACTGGAATGAAAATGCCGAAAGCCTTGACAATCAAGAGCTTCGGCATTTTTTCGTATGTCAGAAAGAGAACAGGAAACAGTACACGAGGAGGAAATTTTTGTGAAAGCATTATTTTTTGATATTGATGGAACGTTACTGAGTGAGATTACAAAAGAAATTCCGCAGAGCGCGCTCGATGCATTGAAAAAGACAGCGGAAAAAGGAAATCTTACGTTTATTAATACCGGCCGCACCTGGTCGGAGCTGCCCGAGGAGCTGAAAAAGCTTCCGTTTTCCGGATTTCTGTGCGGCTGCGGGACCTATCTGCGCCGGGACGGCGAAATTCTGATGCATCAGACGATTCCGAAAAAGCGCTGTGAGGAAATCCCGGTTATTTTAAAGGCGTGCAGGATCGGCATGATTCTGGAGGGAACGGATAATGTTTATTTTTCGTCGGAGGTATCCCGTTTTCGGGAGGTCGAGCAGACCCGTGCCTATTTCACTGCTGTCGGAATCGGACTCGCGGAGACAGCGGAGACAAAAGGAATCATTTACGATAAATTTTGTATCGTAACCGATGCACAGTCTGATATAGAACGTATGTACCGTGAATTTGAGCAGGAGTTTGATATCATGGATCGCCGCGGCGGTGTATACGAAATCGTTCCGCACGGCTGCAGCAAAGGAACAGCTGTGGACTATGCGCTGAAACAGTTTCAGCTGGAGAAAGAAGATGCATACGTATTTGGCGACAGCAGCAACGACCTTACCATGTTCCGGTGCGGCGCACACACCATTGCGCTTGGAAAACATGATGAGGTTCTGGATCCGTACACAGAGTACGTAACCGATACCGTCGAGCGGGACGGCGTGGCAAAGGCGATGGAGCATTACGGATTGATCTGATAGAAAAACAGAAAAAAGAAAGCGAAGGGGCGCATTTGAAAAGAAATTTTCAGGTGCGCCCCTTTGGTTGCAATTTTCTGAAAAAGGAAACAAGAAAAGCAGCGTCTGAAAAGGTATGTGCATTGCAAAGTAAAAAATTTCGTGGTAATATAAAAATGAGTTTTTATGTATATTTGTAATGATACCAGGAGGTGAGCGTTCAGAAGTTCCATGGAAACAGAAAAAAATCAGATAAATAAAAAAAGCCTCAGATACCGTTTTACAGCAGGAACGATCGGAGTAAGTGTCTGGCAGCAGGAATGAATGCTCACTTGGCAAAGCCTATGAAAATTGAAAACATAAAGAGAATTTTGTATGAATATTGTGTGTAGTGGCTGCAACTTCTCAAATCCGTATACCTGTTTTTCACGTTTTGTAGGATATTATAACGTAAATGTAAAACTGGCAGGGACAGGTTCTCTGTATACAGATAAAAGCAGGATAATGAAGCATAAAACAGAGAGAGGATTTTTATAAAATGGAAAAGTATGAAGACAAAATATATTCTTTAGGTGAGGCTGTAACGGGACAGACACAGGCTATGTCACAGGCCGTACAGAAAACACTGGAAAATAATGGCGGGGTAGGTATAATGA
>ERZ1673701.1261-NODE-1261-length-23693-cov-12.215162_pt1 | contig 23693 bp, 30 predicted proteins | sample MGYA00580231_ERZ1673701 | MGnify/ENA primary metagenome ERZ1673701 (study PRJEB41218, sample SAMN15661798) | gut metagenome | host: Homo sapiens | place: Canada: London | collected 2015-08-20/2019-03-30 | study: EMG produced TPA metagenomics assembly of...
TAAACTATTGATTTACAAGATATTATGATGTGAAATTTTGAGATATAACTAAATATACGCAGATTTATTTCCTGTAAAAATGCTATCGTCTTTCCATTGTACATTGTTTTTTAGCTCGCCTAATACCCCATTGACACATTCATACGAATCACCGTTCAATGGAAAGTAATACTTAGCATTCCACTGATTGGAAAAATCGGATTCGGTATCTTTTCCCGTCATCACCCGTCTCTTCATCTTTCACCTCCTTTCATTATACTCTCACGACAATTATCCCATGTTCTTTTTTCAGCGATACCCCTGTGGCTTTACCAGCTGGCAGTTCAACGCTTGTTTCCTCCGATTGCCAGCCTGAACCGTTCGGGATGGGCTGGGTAATGGTAGAGCCTGTGTTGTTCTTAATCGACAAATAGAACTCCTGCATCTCCGGGACACTGTTTATGTCGGCAAAGTTGATGGCTGCCGGGTTGTTTGCTGCGTAGGCAAATCGTAAGTTATACGGCGAAGAGGGAAGCTGCCCGATGTTGGATACGTCGATGTATTCCTTCAGGCGGAGTGAATCGGTTACCTTCTGCTTCTCCTCGTTGCTGTAATTATTATCCGTATGGACATACGCGGCATCCTTGACCGTGTGGTCGTCATTCTGAAGCTGGGAGAGCTTGGTCGGGATGCTGTTCTGAACATTCGCGATGCTCTGATTCAGCCCGGCGATAATCCCTTGCAACGTCTGTGTGTCCTCCACGCTGGCAAGGAAGGCAATGATCTCGTTGAACGATTCGATGGCACTCGATGCGTCACCCGAAACGAGCGTGTTGACTTGCTGCTGCAAGGCTGTCAGCGCGTTCCTGATTTCCGTGTCGTCGTAGCTTTCCCCGTCCTGTCCTTCGGCTACCACCCCCGTATCTTCTTCGCCTATTTTCCAATGCTTGGTTTCCGGATCGATCGAAGGAACCGGGGCATCGTTTCCCCGAAGGTTCGGGGTGTCGAACTTACCTTCAGCCGTCGTGATCGTCAGGATATAGGTCGTGGCATCATTCGTTTTAACCGTGACCTTCACCTCCTGCATGACGGCCGGCAGCTGGGCAAACGTATGAACGCCATCAGCCAGCTTCATGTTGAATTTACCGTTTTCCAAACGTTCAAATAACCAGACTGATGCAGGATAGACGGTTACGTTATCGGCCCATTCGGCGGTCGTCTGTTCGATCTGTTGATAAATAAATGCACCTTTCTTACTCATTGCTCAAATATCCTTGTTTTATCGTTCGTACTGATTCATTGTAATAATTGGCTCCTGTCAGATAAACATTACCGGGCAAGGCTGTACCGCTGCCGGATTCCTTCCACGAAGCTTTTCCCCCGGCAAGATCATAAAGCCGGTAGAACACATATTCTCCTTCTTCCGCTACACGTACTTCATCGCCGATACGAAAATTGATGGTTGTACCGTCGGTATTGACATAGCTCAATGTATTTTCGTCCGGGATAGCCTCTAACGTCGGGATCTCCGGTTTGTTCTTGATGTAGTTCTTATTGACAGGATCGATAACGTTCCAGTCGGGTTGCAGTCCACTGATGACTCCTTCGGCTGCACGATTGGCGCGGTCGGCGGCTGTGTTGGCCTTGCCGGTTGCGACTATGGCATCTTCCTTTGCCGTATTAGCAGCCAAAGCTGCCGTATCCGCCAGTCCTGCCTTTTCATTGGCCAGAGTAGCGGCAGCTTTGGCTGTATTTGCCGCCTTGTCTGCATTTTCTTTTGCCGTGTTTGCGGCTAAAGCTGCATCCGTCGCCGATTTTGTAGCAGTCTCGGCAGAAGCTATGGTATCATCCGCACGCTCTACAGCCGCATCAGCATTTTCGGCGGCAGTTGTAGCCGAGGATGCTGCTTCATTCGCTTTATCCGTTGCGGTATTGGCATTTATTGTTGCCGTGTCAGCCTTTCCTGCGGCATCATTGGCCTTTCCTGCGGCTATATTGGCTTCAACAGTTGCTTTATCTGCTTCTTCCTTTGCCATATTGGCTGAAGCTGCTGCGGTATCGGCATTCTCGGCTGCGGTATTGGCTATATCGGCTTTTTCCTCCGCCAATGCAGCGGCAGCAACAGCCAATTTGGTCGCTGCATTAGCATCTCCGGCAGATTGAGTTGCTTGACCAGCTGCGGCATTTGCTAAAGCTGCGGCATCATTTGCAGCCTTGGTTGCCGCCTCTGCGCTCACTTTTGCGGTGTTTACATTCGATATAGCAGTATTAGCTTCCTCCTTAATTTGGGACATCTGTTCACGAACCTCTTTTGCCGCATCCGTTGCCGGCTTCATAAGTTCGGCCTTATCAGTCTCTGTCAGATCAGAAAAATGCAGTTTCAATTGATCCACTTCTGCTGGTGTCAGATCGGAAAACTTCATTTTCAATTCTTCACGGTCGAAAATATCCACGTATGCACTATCCGGCTCACCTTCGTATTTCATTTGAAGTGTACCGTTCAACTTTCGAAAAACCGGCTTCTCTCCTTTCGGCCCACGAATTTTCTCAATTTCCAACAGATTCTGCCAAGCACCATTAGCTCCTTGTTTCCAAAGGATGTATTTATCGTTTATCCCTAAAAACGCACTAAGGCCGGGATCGCCCTGTTTACCTTTCATTGCAGAGGGCAAAGCACGCTTAGGTCTCCCACCCTGAATGATCAGGATCATATCATTATCGGTTATTGTTCCGGCTGCCGGAAGCAAATTAGCCCTGATTATTTCAAATTCTTCTGCCATATCAATTGAAAACTATTATTCTACCTTGCTCGTCTGCCAATAACCCCAAATCCGGATCCTTCAGCACACGGTAACGAACATCACCGCCAGCATCTATCCAACTCACTACGGGAACAACAACAGAAATAGTGAATCTTGCTCCTATCCGGTTCTCCTGCCAGACTTCCACAGAAAAGGACGGGCAATCAGTATAGTACACCTGAATGATACCATCCAACGTCTTAATATATAATTCCTGATTTCCTACACCGGATATCTGGCTAAAGAATGCCCGATAGTTATTCAGAAACTCTTCCACACTGCCGGCCAACATCCAAAGGGACAGTTTTATTTCCCTATGCTGGGTTTTGATTGTCGAAAGGTCTACCGTACGGCCATCGGTGAACGGCGCCTTAACCGCAGGATATTTCAAGATGTCCTCCTGGTTATCGTCCGATCCTATACCGAAGTCTGCAAAGTCTATCCCATTAATCGCATACTGCCCGCGAAGCCCGATACCGCCGGCCGGAGTTGCCGGATAAATGGCATGATTGTCCTCGACAAAAGAAAGTTCAAACACAGATACGTTCTCCCCTGCATTAAATGGCACAGGCTGTTCGTGAGAAGAGCAGACATTGAAGCGTAAGCGGTTGGTCATACCGGCAATAAGATTGAATTCCCGATAGCCCGGTGCGGACAGATCAGCAACAAACTTTCTATACCCAGACCAGAACTGCTCAAGCGTTTCTGCCTTCATGAGGAATTTCAACTTGACGGTCTTAGGTTCGAACTCCACAACCGACAGATCGGGATCGATCCCGTCGGCTTCCGCCCAGTTGTTATATTTGACTGCCTTACGTTTGGGGTATTTCAGAAGATCATCAAAAGAACCTTCCAATAATTTACATCCCCATTCAGTATATACGTCTTTTCCATCTATTGTCATAATACACGTGCTGTATGGTCTTTATGAGTTATTACCTTACCGCCAGCGTTCTTTACGAACACCACGGCATAGTTACTCGCATGGATCTCGGCTTCCGCCCCGTGCATCAGGATCACGTTGTAGCGGCCGATCGTATCAAAATGAAGGATTGCCTTGGAACCGGCCAGGAATACCTTCACCGGATTCGTCAGTTTCACGTCCGTTTCGATATAGATTCCCATGCTTTCGGCCTTCTTGCCCCGGAACTCCCGTAATTGTTCCATAGACGGGAAATTATTCTTCGTGCAGAACTCCGTACCCTGCGGCGTCAGCAGAAGGCGCATAAGCTCTTCTTTATTTTCCGTGCCATGCAACAACCTACAGGCACCTAACCGGTTTGCGATCTCAAAAAACTCTTTGTCCATCATGTTACATTTTTACTTTTACGTTAATAGTACCTTCCAGGGCATCAACCGTGCCTCTAGTGTTTTCCGATATCTTACCGGCAACCTCTTTGATCTCTCTCGTATTCTCGGCGATCCGATCGGTATTCTTTTCCACTTTATCTGATAGTTCGCGGATGGCCTTCACATCTTCCCAACCTCTGGATTGCATATCATAGATCAGCTTCATCTGGTCCCGTATGGGTTGCATACCGCCACGGATGTCTTCCAACAAGATACGGACAGCCCCGGTCTGTCCGGCCAACAGGTCTATGCTTTCTTGGGAGGCTTTGGCATACGCGCCTTTCAGGGTATTTTCGGATATATCTTCTTCTTTCTCCGGTTCTTCCACCTTATCTTTCATCAGGCTTTCCGCCCATCCGAACTGCCTGTCAATCTCCTTTTGCAGTTCTTCCGCCATGTTATAGATATAATCCTGTTCCCAGCCGGAAAGGACATTGTCGGCATAGAACTCCTTCAGCTTGTCACGGATCTTCTCCATCGCTCCGGAAGATTCCGTTGCCGCCTTGATGGATTCTGTGACCATCTGCCGCATCATCTTTTTGACGGTATCTTTCGCCGATTCTGCCCGGTCCTCACCAGAAGCCCACGCTTCGGCTTGTGCGTTTGCAAAATTGTCAATGGCGGATTTCAAGTCTTCCCCGAAGATGGTATCTTTGGCCTTCTCCTTGTTTTCTGCTATAACGTCGTTGATTTCCTCGATTTGTTCCTGCCACTCCTTGATACGGCTGTCATCAGTTTTTTTCTTGTCCTGTTCCTCTCTGATCTGTTGCTGGATAAGGATCTTCTGTTGCTCCAGCAGCTTGTTGTTCTGCTCAATCATTTTGGAAGCATCCTTTGAATAGGCCTTCTCGATTGACTTTTCCAACTTACCGTAAGATTTATCCAATGTATCAATTTGATCCTGCAACCGCTGGATACGTTTCTCGTTCTTCTTGTCATGGATTTTGGCGATGGCACCGGCCAAAGATGTAACGACACCAATGGCAGCACCGGCAGACGCACCGAGTGGACCGAACATGGAACCGGCTTTCGCACCGTTCATTGCAGAACTTACAGTGTCCATAGCCACACTGAAGCCTTCGGCTATCCCGCCGAATACACCACCGAACGAATCTCCGAGCTTCGAAAACGTATCAGAAAGGAACTGTCCGGCCTGCATGATCTCATTCATGCCCTCCTCTATCTCAGCCAAACCCTCTTTTAACTTCTTGGCATCACTTTCAGAGGTAAATACTTTTTTTAGGCCATTTGAAACTTTATTAAAAGAGGTTTCCATTTGGTCGGCTTCACGACGAACATTGGCTATTTCATCCTTGATGGCCTTCAACTGATCCGGTGACTTGCGAAGCACATCAAACTGCTCTTTGGTAATACCGAATGAATTATCAGATGAATATTCCCCTCTTTCAAGAAAAGACAAGAATTTTTCCGCTTCATCCGCAATGGCACGAATAGAGGTGATATTCTTTTTACTCATATCATCAAACAACCGGGTGATAATGGAGGTGCTCTTTTGGGCTTCATTATCCACGTCCGCCAGCTCTTTCTTCATACCTTCTGCAAGGGAAAGCCGTTCACCTTCCGTTGTGGCCTTTGCTATCTTCTCATTATAAAGCTCCGTGATAGCCTGACGCTTTTCCAAATATGAACCATATTCTTTCAAGTATTCGTTCATGGCGCGTTCTTCTGCTTCAATCTGCTCATGGATAACATCAGATGTCGCATTTCCTAATTTGGCCCCAGCATTGACTTTTGCCATTCGGATCTCAATCGTCTGCTCTTTAGTCAACTTTCCGCCTTGTGCCTCTCTCCATTCTTTTTCTCTTGCACGGATAGTATCCAACTCTCTGTCATAATCAAGATTCAACTGGGCGATCTTCTTGTCGGAACCTTCTTTCATCAGGTCAATTTCGGATTGCTGGTTTTGACGATGAAGGGATAAGAGTTCCTTTTGAAGTTTTTTCTGTTTCTCAAGTTCTTTCTGATCTACAGGTTTTGCAAACTTCGTCTCTTCTTGTTCTGATTGGCTATTTACCAAAGCCTCTGCTTTTGTACGATCTTTTAATCCTTGTACAACGATCTCTACTGCTTTCTCATGTTCTATCTTTAGCTGCTCATTCCGTTTTCGCAACCGACGTAATTCAAGTGCTTCCGGGAAGCTAGTGTCAATCCAACTTTTTTTATCTAATTGAGAAATCCGTTTACTATTTTTAGCCATCTCTTCTTCAATGGAATTCACAGTGGCACGTTGTTGTGCCATAGTACGATCATCTATCGACTTGGACAACATCTTGTTGACTTCAACCATATCCATTAAAAGGAATTTCTGTAGAGAAAGATTCTTCAATTCATTCGGATAAAGCTCTTGTAACTTTTTATAAGCTTCAACCTTTTGCAAAGTGGACTTATTTTCATCTTGCAACACACCCAACATTTCTTCCGTCTGGCTTCTCATTCCATCAGACCATTCTCTCATTTCTGCGACTCTCTTATTATGAGCAGCCAACGCCTTTTCCGAAGCTGTAGCCTGTGTCGCAAGTTTGAATATTGCATATCCCAATGCGGTAACACCTGCCACTGCTAATACATATGGGTTTGTAAGAGCTGCCTTTCCTGCCGCCAACATAGCAACAGCCTGTTTTCTTAAAGCACCGGTAAGTAATGCTGTAGCTGTCGTATGTTGAATTGTCGCTAATCGGCTTAGAGCAGATGATTTTACATACGAATGTTGAGCTACCTGAACTAATAGAATAGCTGTTTTATATGAAAGAAAAGCTCCAGCTGCATTCTTTACCAACGATTCAAGGTTTGATATTGTACCTTCTATATCGTTATTCTCAAATGCTTCATTAAAAGCCTTGGCAATATCGGAGACTTCTTTCAGAATCTTCTCTCCCAAAGGACGCAAATAGGCCTGTACATTATTAGCCAACAATGTAAGCTGATTGTCTGCAGCATCTTTCATCTTCTCAAACGCGGCTTCCGTAGCTCCTAAAGAGTTCTGTAACTCTCCGAGATCACTCGCTGCCGACTTAGCATTCTTTCCGGTCAAAGCCAATGTTGCAGCCAATCCTTCATCCGTACCGAGCATTTCCTTCATCTTAGAAGCAGAACCGCCAGCCTTCTCATTAATCAACTGCAATGCTTCCTGGAAAGTACGCCCTTGAAAAGCGGCATCCCCAAGTTCCCCGGCAGTACCCTGGATAGCAGCCCGGATTTGGGTCATTGCCTGCGCTGTCGGCGTACCCTGTTTGGTCAATGAAGCGACTGCACCCAACACCTGATCAATACTGATCCCGTATGCGGCCGCAATAGGCGCAACCTGGGCTATGGAGGCTCCTAATTCGCCAAATGTAGTCTTACCCAATCGGACAGTTGTAAAAAGCTGATCCGAGACTGTACCAGCCTCCTCTGCTGACATCTTATAAGCATTCAGGATCGTTGTAACAGCATCGGCTGCCGTCTCGGTTTCTGTAAGCCCTCCCACGGCTGCTTTAGCCGAAACTTCTAGAATCTTCATACCATCTGCCCCATCATGACCGGCAGAAACAATACTATAGAGTGCTTTGGCGGCCTCCGGAGCCTTAATCGGTATCTCTTGGGTTATGGACATAACCTGATTCATAAAACCGGTCATATCATCCGTCACCTGTGTGGAAATGGTCGCCACTTCCAGCATGTTCTTCCGGAACTCTTTTTCAAAGTCGTATGAGCTTTTTGCAGCTTGTGCAAAAGCAGTTGCCGCACTGATACCGATACCACTGAATATATCAAAAGAGGTCACCTCGCTTGCCAGAGTCTTGATAATTCCCATAGCCTCGCGTTTCCCTTCGTATAAACCGGAGTTGTCGATACCAGTAGCCATAAATAAGGCTCCATCCCTACTTTTGATTCCCATAATGCGTTTATGGTAAAATATAAACTAAAAGCATTTGTATTCAGGAATCTTTTGTATATTTGCTGTATGAGTCCAACGGTTTTTTATAAAAATGGAATGCGTTTCTTTTTCTTCTCTTTAGAAGAAAACAGAATGCATATACATATCAGACAGGCAGAAAAAAAGGCTAAAATTTGGATAGAACCTTCTATTTCTTTGGCTGAGAATAAAGGTTTTTCTTCAACTGAAATTTCAAACATACTAAAGGAGGTACAAAAACATGAGCACATTATTAGAGAAAAATGGAACAACCACTGCGGAAGTAACAATGATTAATGCACGCGGTATCCTCCTTTTCGTAGGAGGAAAGGAATATTATCTATCGTATGACAGATATCCTTGGTTTAGAAATGCAAAAGTTTCGGATGTATTGGATGTAACCATGCCGGATGAAGAATCGTTGCGTTGGGATGCAATCGATGTGGATCTTGAGATCGACAGCATAATTCATCCGGAACGTTACCCGATATCTTTTTAACGAACAAAGCCCTGCTAACTTCACAGTCCGCAGGGCTTTCTTACTACCAAACAAATCAAAATTTATCACTATGACAAACCCTTTTCTCTACTCTCAATATAATATATAGTCATGCAGATAAAACTTTCTTTATCCGTTTCACATGGCCAGTATCGAAATCAACCATTTCAACCCATTCTCCATCTTCCTCTTTAATTGACGTATCTTCCGAATGAAAATCTTTGGCCCTTCGATTAATCAAATAACCACGTTCACGAAGCATGCCGACCAACAAAACAAAGCTGCTATCCAATATTTGTTCATGAGAATAGCCGAAAGCCTCGTTGCAGGTCACTAAGAACATGAAGCTGCTTTGAGGGCCTTCTTCTTCCATGTCTCGCTGTTTTTCTGAAGGGCTATTATCTCCACTTCGCTTAACGGGCTCACAGCTTCCAGCGCTATGATAGTACGAGAAAAAGGGTTACAGCCTATCCGGTACAAGACGGCATTCAGAAGGATATAGATATCCTCCCATGTACAGTTGTCTTTCAGAACTTCCCGGAACCAGGCCGGCATATCACCTTTCTTATTATGAATGCCAAGACATACGATTTCAAAGATAAGTTCGTCATATTTGGCTATCAGTTCGGCGACCTGATTGGAAAATCCTTTATTCTTATCAGCAATCAAAACCTCTCTATCCTCTTTATCGATATAAAGCAAAAGAGGCTTTATTCGAAACCAGGTGCGGACAGTGATCGGGGTTATGGCGATACTATCCCCTACCGTCTTTCCTTCCGGTAATGATTCAAGCCGGGTAAATTCAAACGGAATGGTTACCGGCTGACAAGAAACGGATTCACTTTCTAACTGGAGTACTTGTTTTACACTCATATTTTCGATTAAAATATAAAAGCCCCGGATAGTTCCGAGGCTTTCGATAACCTAAACAACAGTCCTTAATTATTCTGCTGCTTGTACGGCTTCTGTTTCTGCGCTTGTCTTCTCTCCGGAATACAAACCGTTTGCCATAAACTTGACAAGGATTTTATCGCCTTCATTTTCCGGCTGGATCATATAACTGTCACCAATAGCCCCCTCAATATCTTGGGCTTCTCCCTGGCCATCCACTTTACGTTGCCATTGGAAATCACCAGTCGCTTCCGCTGGTGTCAAGGTGGCCATAAGCGTTTCACCAACTTTGGGTGTACCGGTGATTGCAACTGCCGTTACCGGAGTAAGGGTTACATTCATCACCGCCCGACCGAACGAAGATCGTTGCTGCCCAGCAGAGGTAATTGCTGCCAAACGGGTACATTTAACTAGCAAAAGGTCTGTTTGTTCTGAAGACGGAGCCTGACTCAAGCGGGCACTGACTTTACAAATGGCAAATGTATATTCCGTATACTTACCTTTGTACGGTGTTGTCTGTATCTTGAACGATTTGCGGATATTTGGAATATCAATCGGAGCATTCCACTTACCACCACTTACAGAACCACCACAAAACGCGAGCATCTCCTGAGCTGTCGGCGACGGGATAGCAAATTCAAAACTATCCGGGTCGCCAGCCTTATCGAATGACTCCCAAGGATCTTTCATCCCTTCCGCACGAAAATCGACAGAGGTCGCTTCATTGAAATTGAAAGCAACTGAGCCTTCATGAACGATCGGACACTGTGTATAAATAGAGGCCGGAACACCATCACCGGGGTCACCATATCCTAAGAAGGATACGCCTACCGCCAAACTTCTTTCATTAGCCATATTCTTAATCTATTTCTGTTATTACTTCAAATCTTATATTTGTACAATCGAAGCCTTCTTTTGCTTCGCCAAGAGGTTCGGACCATACGATCCGAGATTTCCAATACATGCCGAAAGGAGGTGTGATATTTCGTAGTGCAGACTTAACTTTTCGTGTCACTCCTTTCATTAGCTGTCGATCAGGCCTGCCTTTCGCTTGATTCTTCACAAATACGTTGATATTAACCGAACCTTTATTCACAACCTCTGTTTCATTTAACGTGAGCATCCGGATTGTGATATGATTCTTTGTCTCACCATCACCAGAGCGATCTTTGTACAGAATAAAGCTCGTACTGACCGGTTCAACCGCATCATACACGATATCTACTATATCAAACTGATCAGCCATGTTCAATATCCTTTCTCAGCGAGTTTATCAAATAACGTTCGACTCTGTTTCTTGATCCAATCCTCAGCATGTTCCGTGGCAACGGAGATAACATCCAGATTTTCGATTGCTTCCACATACTTGGCATAAGGCATAGCGGCTACACCAATCAATACCCAGCCATTCTTATAAAGGGGTAGTAATTCTGATACGAGCCTTTTAGCCTCTCTCAATCCCGTATATTTATCGGTACCTTTCTTATCTGACAACTCGTAGTTCTCGGTCAATATATCGCCATCCTTGACGATCACATAACCGATAGAGCTACGGAGGTTACCAGTATGATCCTGATAGTTTCCTTTCTTTCGGGCAATCTTCACGAACTCTTCCCCGGCACGTTGCAATAATTTGTATATCCGCTCTTCCGCCCGGTCCACATAATAATCAAACCAACGCTCGACCTCCTTGTCGCTCCACATCGGAGTCAAACCACCTTTCCTTGCCATCGCTATACATAAATTACAGAGTGAGTCTGAAACGGCTCCCAACAGATGATATCCACATCGAGAGCGATACTATCAATCCGGATATGCTTCGCATTTTCCACAGGACGGGCCTTTGTCGAGAACTCACCGTGTACGATAAATTCCTTCCCATCGACATTCCGCTTCAATTGCTGTCCGCTATTGGATGGAAAGTATTGCCCAGTGACCTCTATTTCCGTCGGTTCTCCGGCAACCCATTCCCCTTTTACCAATTGTCCGGATTGGATTGTTACTATTGCCTTATGTGAATACCGTCTTACCATCTGTTTTGCGCCCTTCCTTTTGGAACTTCAATCTTATTCCCGATCAGTTCTGCTTTCTCCGGTTCTCCACCTTCCCTATACAGCCGTTTTGCCATAGCATCATACCAGGAACGGGGATATGTGATAGAAAGCTTGTTTTCGGTAAAGTCTGGCAGACCACCGACCATGGAATAAAGGTCGGCAGCCACCAGCTTTTGTTTTTGAATATCGATCGTCTTACTATCTTCTGTACCTTCAAAACCGCGTCCCGGCAAAACGACGTTATCCAAAAAATCTTCACAATCCGCGAGACCGGGATAAGCTAGTATTGTATCTCGAATCGTCTTAGCCATGATTGTTATTCTCCGTTTTCAGTATCCTGAATCATCTGATCTTCCGGTTCAACGGTTTCACCTAAGAATGTTGCCGGGATATCATCCGTACCTTCAGTATCTTCAGATGCGTTCCAATCCTGGCCATCCACCTTCATGATGAACATGGCATCCGGATCGTTTACGACAGGGATAGCATTTGCTTCTGCTTTCGTCCATTCCTTGAACGGTTCCAGTTCAGACCATTTGGTAACCAATACCCAATCCTGTTTTACCATGAGGGCAATCTTCTGCAAGGTAGCGGAAGATTCGGCTGCAATCGGTCCGTGTTGGATATCACCAACCTTCAAATCCTCCAAGAAACATACACGTTTACGCTCCCACGGATTGATCGTCTTACGACGATGAGCCTTGTCCTCGATACGGACAGACGGATTCACAGTAATGATCTTCACCGGGATTTCCTGTTCGGCCAGATACTCGTTGATAAGATTTTTCGTTACCAATATTTTTGAAGACGAATTAACCCATGCCTTCAATGTGTCGAATGTTGATTTCTGCTTCTTCAATAAAGAGAAGTCAGCCACGTGCATCACTACATAGCGAATCGTTACTCCCTCGGCAGAAGCAGCAACAACCGTATCTTCGATATCCTGCAAGCCGTTAGCCGTTGAAGCGTTGCTCCAATCTACAGAAGATTTACGCTGGTTCTTCTTCGGCATACCGCAACCAACAAACTCAGCCGTAACGACACCGCCATTATTCTTTGCCGACAAATGGAAACCCGCACGGCTCATGAGCTGCATACACCACCATTCGAAACGGGCACGGACGGAGTTATACACGAAATCCTGATCCTTGAAAGCCAGGTTCAGCAATGCCAATTGGTCTGCGTCACCCTGTGCGTCACGTTCCAACTGTTTGTACTCGTTGTAATCACTTTCGTTCATACCACGCTTAACGGCTGTCTTTGGAATATCACCGGACAACTTGCTGATTACCTCGCGCGTCTTCTGCGGAGCGGAAGCGTCAAAAGAGATCACATCTGCCATTACCGGAGCACCCTTCTCACCGGTCAGTGTCTCCCACTTCAACGAAGTCTTTCTTTTCACCCCGAAGAAGTTCGGGAAAACGACTGGTTTCACATGGCGGGTATTCAAACGAGCCGCCATGTTCTTTTTATTCACCTGTTTAATTAAACTTCTTTCCATATATCAGATTTTAATGGATTACACAAAACGGATAAACGACATTAATGCCTTTAAGTCCTTATCTACCGGGAACGGCATACAGGATTCGTTTACCGTACCTCTTACCAATAACCCGGACTGCTGGTTGGCTACAGTCAAGTTGACTTTATTCATCGTGACGACCAATTCACCATCATAAGGCAACTTGGCGGCTTTCGCAGCCTGCTTGTCTTTAGCCTGAACCAATACCAAACCTTTTGCAGCAGCCCCGATCGTTGCTGCCAACGTAATCGTATCGAAATCCGCATTACTCTTATCGATAGCTGTGATCTTATCGGATGCGCCTGCCAACGCTCCACCAACCGTCACGAAGTCACCCACACCTAACAGATGGTTCTTGGCCACCTTATACGCTGTCGCATCGGCAGCAGCAGCTTCCGAAACCGTAGCCGTCTTCAATACATGATACAGCCCTGTTTCCGGATCTTTTACTACAATTACAATCGGAGGCAGTTCGTCCAACGCCTTGCCATTGAACAAAGCGTTCTGCAAGTCTCTGCGGTCAATCGTCCCGCCACCGATCACATCCTCAATAATCTTTTCAATTCCGGGAGGATACTGGAATTCTCTTTCTCTTTTTCTGTACATAACGTTACACTTTACTTGGATTATTCAATACCCAGGTTTACCACACCGGGATTATTTGCACTATTATCGACGTCCTGATCCATCAGCTTCGCCCAATCCGCTTCGGAACGATCCTGAAGATTTACGGAACCGGGAGCGTAATCGCCACGAGCCACAGCATCATCGATCGCCTTTTGCTGGATTCCGGTATATTCTTCGGATAATGTCTTGATCTGATCCTCGATAGACGTTTCAGAAGCCAAATCCACACGTCCCAGCCAGCTATCCGGAAGACCGGCATCTTTCAATTGCTTACGGACTGTTTCTTTCTTGGCTTCGTTTGCCGAGTTAGTAATAGAATCGCCTACCTTTTTAGCCATATCATCGACGCTCTTCTTCATACTTTCCAGATAAGCTTTTACTTCCGGGCTAAGATCCTTCAACAGCTCTTCTTCCGTTTTCTTATTCTTATCCGGATCTTCCACCGGTTTACCGTCTTTTAATCCATGTTTTGCTTCGTATGCAGCGACCGCAGCCGTTTCAGCCGTAGTCTTAGCTTCATTCTCCGCTTCCTGGATAGCAGGAAAGATATTTTCTTTGAACAGGTCCACAAAAGCCTCCATTCCTTCAGCTTTTTCGATTTTGAACGTCTTCTGAATACGTTCCGCATACTTCTCCGGCACACCTTTCGTCTTACATGCCGCCTTGATTAAATCTAAAATTGTCATAAGAGTTTTCTGTTTAAAATATAAGGGAGGGAAAGTTTTTTCTTGCAGGATTCAGAATAAGTGTTCATCTTTGTGGTGTCCTAAATTCTCAGATGGCGGGTAACCGCTGAACATATTTTTGTATTGGTACTCTTGTACCCATACATGAACATATAACATAACGGTTTCGTACCCCCTTGATATGGCTTAATGGCCATAACTGCCATCTGAGGTGTAGGACAAAGGGACAGGCGAAACCGTTCTTTTGTCTATCCACATACAACAAACAATATTCAATCATGTCCAAACTCAGAGAAAATTGTTTGTCGGGAAATAATAGTACCCAACAACCAACGGCCAAACCCTCCGAAATGGGTAAGTACCCTACTCCTGAACTACAAGCTGCATTCAATACCGGCCGAGAAATCGGAAGAACCGAAGGAATGCTATACTACATCAAACATGCTTCCGAAAATATGCAAAAGGAAGCTGAGAAATTAAATTCGAAATTGCAGACGCAAAAAGCGAAAGGATAAATAGTCTTTTCTCTATCTTGACGATTAAAATTCCGAAATCGTTAGACAATTAGGAGATTATTTATATTTTTGCAAAAAGAAGGCGGTTTATAAGCAAGTCGTGGATTGTAGTTCCACGGGGCTACTTATGAATCGCCTTTCTTCTTTCCCAATAACCTTAAAATATTTATACTATCCGAAATGCTATATAAAGTCGTACTTCCATCGGCTTGTTCTTTTACAAGAATCCAGGATTTTTCATTTTCTATCGTTGTTTCGAATAAGTGAACAATAGCATTATATCCGTGCTTATCATTTCCGCAACCAAGATATTCAGCCTCCTTTATCACAGAAGCTATATCCAAAAGTATTTCATTCTTCTTCTCGTAATATTTGTGTGGCTGGTTCAACCACTCTTTTATACCACGACCGGTAATCTGTATATCTTTCCGAAAATCTTTATTCCGAATAACAGTTTGTTTTAATGAAGAAGCCTTTTCCTTGATCTCCTTAAATCTCGCTTTACCGGACGCTACTTTAATCGAATCCTTGGGCTTTCCATCCCCCAGCAACCATTCCGCAAACTCCTCATGATCCATCATGACCGGCGTAGCTATACAGATGCAGAACGGATGCCAGCCCGTAAACTTAAAATCCTTCGAGTATTGGCCAGCCTTTGCATCACACACAGGACACGGACCGTGATTCGATGGTGAACGTTCCACCTCATAACCAGTCACGAAGTCCATTTTCTGCCAACGTTCGTAATCGGCAGTTCGAAAAGCCTTATTGGTCTCCGTTGCTGCTAAACGTAGGGCATTTTTGTAAGACGAACGATAAACACCCTGTCCTGGATGATAGTCTTTCATTGGCTGGGATAGAACCAGCTTCCCATTCGCATCCCTTACCCGTCGGAAACGACGGTTGGGTTCGTTTAGCAATTGCCGTATATCTTGGCTGATCAACGCCGACGGACGACCGGAAGACAATCCGGAAGAAAGGTAATACTCCAGATTATCCATAGCCCCGTCCGTTATGTCCCAGACACGGGAGGATATGGTTTTACCAAATTCATCTTTACGTTTCAATAAAGTATTCAGCGCATCGGCATTCCGGGAAAACAATTTTTCCCTTAGCGTAGCGGAGATAGCCATATCCTTAATATAGCCCGTTACCAGTTCATCCGCTTTCCTATTACCTAAATTCCATACATCGGTAACTGTATTGGATATATTGCTTACGAGCTGCTTGTGTAAATCATCCAACAGACGTTCTATTTGCTTTTCAATAGTAGCATTACCTATCCATACACGGTCGCCGCCATGATCCGACCATTTAGCCAGAAGAGATCCTACCCTACGAACAAACTCGTCAAACGAATACTTTATGCTGCCTTGTTGCAGGAACAGACGTTGCAGGAATTGTCGCTCATGAAATGATAGTTCTTTCATTCTCCATATCCCATTGTCAGACCAACCATGTTATTACGTTGCGCAGCCGTATCCTCCTCTTCCTTCATCAGCTTCATTTCTTCGTCCAAGTCTTCTGTTAGCGGAGAATGAGCCGTAACCGTGCGCTGAGCGTTAATCGGTTTGCCACCATTGGCAATAGATAGGGTTTGCAGGGTTTCAGCCAAATCTTCCGGCAAAATGGAACCAAATTCCACATCGATCAGGTTGTTCAGCAATTGAGAACGGTACTTGATGTTGGTAATATTGCATATCCCAGCCAACACGACCGACACGCAACGCTGAACCACCGGACCGAACGTTTCCATGTTCTCACTCGCCTTGATAGTTGCATCCATCAGCATGAATTTACGAGCGACACCGGACAGGTTGCCAATGCCTTTCAAGTTATCAAAAGAAAGATCCGGCGTAGATGTACCAGCAAATTGTTCGTTTTTCGTTTCTTCCAATTCTTTATCTACAGATGGCTGGGAGCCAGTCCATGTCAAATAATCGGCATCGCCATGATATTCCTTGCCAGATACTTCATCGACCTTAATGGGGAAATTAAGGTCTTTCCCGGTTGTTTCCTTAGAAGGTAAATCGGAATCGCCATACGTTTTCAAGATTGGTTCCGCAAAGTAGTCGTTAGTGTCGGCCATACGGGACAAACGCATTTCCCGCGCATCCATGATACCGGCAACCTCGTCCCATTCCGGTTGGAAAACATCTGCATACACGACCGGAATCTTTCCGAATAGATTGGGAACCTCTTTTATTACCCAGCCACCCATTTCATCGATAGCCGTAATAATCTTATCTACTGTCCAGATTGTACAACTGTTCCGGATCATACCATTAGAGTTCACTTGGTAACGATGAATAAAGGCATCCATATCGTCGTTATCATCGAAGTGGGGATAAAATTCAGAGAAAGTATTTTCATTACGGGGAACGGAAAGCGTTTTCACCTTCAACTCCGTAATCAAGTTGCCGTCTAATCCTTTGGAAGTATACGGATAGAACACAAGAGCAGCCTTACTTTCAGAAAGCACCTTACGAGCGAACGACTTCAAGACGGATTGCATTTTCAATCGGCGTTCCCATACACGTTTGAATTCTTGAAAACCATCGTTCTGATCAGTTCCCGTAATCGTCATTTGCCCGCCAAACAAGAAGGCGACAGAGGTACGCACCTCCTTTTTCGGAAAGTTGGTAACGATACGTGCTACATCTACGATCTTATCTTCCAGTCGTAACGGCTCACCATTCTTATCTTTCAAAGTTTCCGAATAGACAGCCAACCGTTTCGGTTCACGCCAACCGACAGAGGTTTTACGCCGACTGCGCTCACCGTGGTATTCTTTGTAATATTCTCTTGGTTCCCGATATTCAATCGTATCGACACATAACGAACTGACTACCTGCCCGAAATCTTCATTTGCAAGAATGTCGTTTATACTTGGCATAATCGTTTTATGCTAAAATATAAAAGCAAATGTTTTTTCGCTGTCAATACGGCCAGTCTAAACAAGTTCACTTTGAAATGTAAAAACCGAGAACAGATATCAAAACGCAAGTATGTGATAGAAAAATATCGGGATTTTATCTAATACGTGTTACAAATATCGGAAAAACACTTTCATTTTGCCACTTATCGTCCTCTTGCTACCCGACGTACAGAGTTAGCCTTACATAACCCGATGAACTCTACATTCTCGGCAAGGATCGTCATACCGTCCGGTGCATCATCATGCTTGTTGCCACCTTCTTTCTTATAGCTGGTAAGCGCTTTCATAAATCGGTCATAGTCCGAACCTTTCTTATACTCACTTTCTTCCAGGAAATAACAATGCTTCTTAATCCAACCAGACTTCAACAAGATACGTGTATCCTTATTGGCTGTTGTCGGTTTCGCCTGAATGATACATTTCTCGTTCTTTGACTTCACGGCCTTACGGACATTCAGAGCAAACAGACGGCCGCCGTTATTGCTTTCGATACGCATATTGTCGCAGCGGGTGTCAAGAATCAAGGAAACTAACTTCGGTTCGGTAATCTCGACATTGTCTTTCGTAAACAGGACATCGGTAATGAAATACTTTGTACCGAATACTTTGGCAATCGGTGCACAAAAATCGTCGTCTCCTTCGTCGGCCACATCGGTAGCACCGATCACGCCATCCGGCTGTTTACCTTCGATATCTGCCAGCTTGAAGCGGTTCAATTCTGATTTTGGGAACAACAACCCAATAGCCTCGATCGGTTCCTGCATATACTCGGCACACCAGATGGAATCGTCCGTTTCCTCTCGTAGTTCATGGTAATACTCTGTCGTATGTACATCCTTACAAAAAGAGCGGTCGTTCTCATCCAGGGCTGCGATACGGATAATCTCGTCATACTTCCCCATTTCCTCCATACGACCAAGAACGTCCGTAGCCGACCAGCGGGTACCGATGTCGATTGAACAACAGTTTCCCTCGATACGAGAATCATGTGTTCCCTGCTTCCAAGACCAGACCTTTTCGTTATTGGTGTCAGATAGTGCATCTTCCAAACTCTTATACAAGTCGTCGGTCATGGCCAACATAGACGCACCGAAACCGATTACCGTACCGCCTACACCAGCCCCGAAGTAACTCACCTGCCGGGCAGCTTCCAAGCTCCAGCCATGCACGTTCTGTTTATCCCCTCGCAATTGCACATCCAGGAATATCTCTTTGAACCGGGAAGAGCGGACAATGTCGCGTGTATCATAAGATAATTTATTATACAATGTATCGGAACAACAATTGCGCATGACCGACTCTTCCGGGAAATGGCCAAGCATCCACGAAATGAACAAGGATGATATATAGGACTTCCCGGCACGTGGCGGCATGGAGACGGCCAGCCGACGAATCACACCCGACAAATACGATTCGTACACCCGCGTAAATGCGTCCGCCACCTTCTTCAAAAACAAACGCTTAGCGAAGAACTTAGGATCATGATATAAACAATAGGCCCAGAAATCATTCCGAGCCTCCCGTTTGCGCAATATGGTCGCAGCCTTCGCCTGCCTGATCAATATTTCTCTCTTACTCCTTTTCACCACGGATAATTGCTGCTAGTTCTTCATCTGACATCGATTCCAATTCATCACCCAGTTTGACCTGGTTCTCCACTTCTTTCTTATCACGCCACTTGCCAGGTTGCCGGTTCTTCAGCCAGAAAATGGCGGCAGTTGTATCCGGAGGGTAATGTTCGATATACTCCACCTTATCCGTAATCTTACCCTCGTTGGTAGCGAACTTCGTCGCTCTGGCATCGTAACCAATCGCACGGCTATAAAGTCTCGATGCTACATTTGCATCTGCTACAGCTTTTCCCTTTTTTAAGGACTCAAGAAATTGAGGGAACTTCTTCTTCCAACTATTCAACGTTTGTTCCGAAACAGAGAAGAATTCAGCAATCTCCTTATCTGTTGCACCTAACAGACAAAGTTTTAGAGCCTGCTCTGCATATTCTTCTCTATATTCAGACTTACGCCCCCTACTTTTCTTTTTTACTTCATTCTTCTCTGACATACCTAACCAAAACTAACGAATCGGGACAATTCCGCCTTCAACTCAGGTAAACTTCCATTATCTAAATAGAAAGAAGAGCACATTTTACCTTCTTTCTTTACACCACGCATTGACTTACACAAGTGTTCTCCTTCTAGCACTATACCCATTGCCAAAGGTGGACATTCCGAACCTAACGCTTCTTGGATCATCACAATGATATCTTTCGCCAATCGCTCTTGTACCTGTAATCGTGCCGCACAATAATCAACAACACGACCAACTTTCGATATGCCCAATATCTTACCTTTAGGATTAGGAATATAAGCAAACCAATACTTCCCAAAGAAAGGCATCATATGATGTTCGCACATTGAATAGAATCCACCTGAATCTGCGATAACACTATTACAAGAAAGACCATCCACTCCATTAGGAAAAACCGTTATTTTAGGCACCTGTGCCAGATCATATCCACGAAAGATCTCTTTCCACATCCTTATAATACGATCCGGTGTTTCTTTTAAGCCCTCCCGACAAGGATTTTCACCTATAAAAGAAAGAATCGTTCTTATCGCACATTCAATATCTTGTGTATTTGTAGACTTAATTTCCATTTCGGATGCTCTTTAATATAATTAATAACTTCCTTCGTATTCTGACCGGAACAAGGCTGCAAATAATATATTCCTGCTGAATATTTATCATATTGCGACATATCCTGTCCGATATAAACTACCTTCAATTCATTCGGGTTAATCACGACAGTTTTACCTCCATCTTTCGGGGAACACGTAATCCAGTCTATATTTACAGGTGGAACCAAAGTTCCATTTGTCTCAATCTGAACAAATCGGCCAGTGGCCTTGATCTTATCAACCAAGTCATATGTAACCTGCATACAAGGTTCTCCACCTGTCAATACAACATGTAAAGCTGGATAACGATTTATTTCTGCAATAATATCATCATCACTTAACATCTTGCCTTCTTTGTGTTCTGTATCACAGAACGGACACCTCAAGTTACATCCAGAGAAGCGAACAAAAACAGTCGGTGTACCGGTAAAATACCCCTCTCCCTGGATACTGTAAAAAATCTCATTTATCTTTTTCATACCACGCTATATTATTCTCCGATTCCTGGACCATCACTTTAAAACATTGAGGTATCTGATTACAGATCCATTTCGCAATATTTTCCGCTGTCGGATTAAACGATAATACCTCATTCAAGTTCTTATGATCCAATTTTTCCTGAATCATTTGCTTAATATGGGCAAAGTCGACAACCATACCATCTGGATTCAACTGCTTAGATCTACACCAAACAATTACAATCCAATTATGTCCATGCAAATTCTCACACTTACTCGTATAAGAGAGATTCAAACGATGAGACGCTGATATCTCAAGACGTTTCCTTACTGTATACATAGATTTATCGATAAAGAGTTAATATTTGTCTTATCTCTTCCTCCTCCCGTTTCCGACCATACTCGCCAGATTCGATTAAAGGAAGTATTTCACGCTTTATATAAGATATATTCATGTCTATTACTTCTCTGGGGAACGGATATCTGTTCAATGCAAAAGCAATGAATTTGCGGAAACACGGTTTGCAGTTCCAACATTCGTGCCCATCAACAGGAGCATAACAACTGAACGACGAACTAAACGCTTCATTAATACTGCCTCCTTGAATTATATATTGCTTCAACAACTCTGTCTTAGTATATGCTTTATAATCCAAATTTATCCTGATCGTTCGTTTCTCAGTCCAATGTTGTTTCTGATAGAGATATCCGAGTAACTCCTCGTACAATTCGGCAAATACAGGTGATTTATCAAGAACCCGGTCACCGGCTGTCGCTCCCAAACAGATTTCGTCGCCATAATTCGTTGCGATACCAATCAAATACATATTTCGAAGAGGAATAATCTTATCCTCACGTTCCCATTTTGATAAATCCAACTTTTCAATAACAATATCATCCGGAAGACGCTTCATTTCTTCTTTCGAATAACGGGTATTCATATCAATATAAAGCCTTATATCCGGTTTCCAGAGTTTATCAATCAACCAGCTATCCATGCCTCCTGAATACAGAAGGACTTTTTTATTATAAGTATTGTTCTGCATACCTTTGAAATTTTATCCATTCATTAAAATTGTGTCTATTCGATAAATCATGATTCTTAGCCCGCATTCCTTTTGGGGGATTACGATATACCATTTGCTTTCCATTAAAGAAATAAATTTGCCCAAATCTAGAACCAGACAACCAGGTCGTACTATCAACACTATCAAACTTCAAAAAAGGAAGAAGTGTCGTATTTGTAAATCCAAGCCCATGAATACGAGTACCGGCAGAATGAGCTTGATCGATAAACCACTTTAATATCATAGGATTCTCTCTTATCCGCCGACCTTCTTCCATTGCCGAAGTCGTACCAATCGCAACATAAGGATACTCCTCACACATCCGAATAAAATATTCCTTCCCTCGACTTGCATGCCAAACAGGAATAGGCTGCCGTCCTATACGATCTTCCAAGTATCTACGATAATATTCGACTTTCTCCAGTCCAACGACAACGTCTATATCCAGCTCAAAGAAACGTTGAATGTTATTCTTTAAAACAAAGTCGGCATATTTCTTAACATAGCCATCCCAGTCAAAACTATCATTCTTCCCAGAAAAAGCAGAAAACGCCCCGCTATCAAGAATATGCTTCTCTTGACAGACATAACTACCATAATGCCCTGATTTATGCTCCCAAAAAGAACTTAAAAGATAGATATCTTTCGTGTCGAGATTCCACCGTTTGGCACAATACTTATAACCGGCAAGGTATAAAATCATAACTCTATCTCCTTCCCACAATGGGGACAAATCATAGTCTTTCTCTTATTCTCCACCTTGTCTGCTCCCTCAAAAAAACGATCCACATCTGTCGGCATATCATCAAATGGAAGCTCCAACTCCCAATCACCAAGTTCGTCAATACCAAAATCTTCAACTACAGCTGCAAAATCGAACATAGAAGTATCTGATGTATGGTTATCAGCCAGAGCCAAAAGCTTTCTTTTTTCATCCTCTGTAGACAAATCCGTTCTTCTGATCGCTATCAATTCATTTCCATCAGACTCTACAATTCGGACTTTCAACCCCAGTTCTAAAGCCTGCTCATAAACGCCATTCCCGGCAATAATAACATCGTTCTTATCCAGAAGAATAGAACGACCGGTTCCACAGTCCTCCAGGCTCTTTTTAATAAGTCTTTTATTCTTATCCGTGTGGATACGATAATTCCGAGGGTCATACTTCAATTCAGCCATAACTTTTATTCTAAAATATAACAGAGAAATCTATTAACCTAAATACAGTTGCAGTTCCCGGATAGCCTGTTCCACGCTCCGAACAATCACATACTTACTACCCGCCATCTCAACCTGGCGTTGGTATTCCTTTTGCTCTGCAGACTGTTTACCTGTAGATGTCTTGAACTCTAGACAAAGAGAAGCATATCCCTTTTTCGGTATCTGAAGGATTACATCGGCCACTCCACGTTTAACGCCTTGGCGCTTCATATTAGCCGCTTCTATTTTATGTCGGCTGCCACCGTTCGGGACTGCAAAAAGAAGTCGATCCGGCAAATTAGGAAAGAATAAAGGAACCTTGCTGAAAAACTCCGACTGAATCCTAGCTTCTTCGTTATCATGGTGTTGCTTTTGTTTTGGAGGGTTCTTTTTATCAGAGTAACAGTTATAGCAGATATATCCTTCTTCTGTTTTGATCACAGAAACTGTTTCCCAGCCACAGGCTATACATTTTTGCGTTTTCATATCTTAGTTTCATATAAGATATAAAG
>ERZ1673701.1283-NODE-1283-length-23422-cov-14.425386_pt1 | contig 23422 bp, 30 predicted proteins | sample MGYA00580231_ERZ1673701 | MGnify/ENA primary metagenome ERZ1673701 (study PRJEB41218, sample SAMN15661798) | gut metagenome | host: Homo sapiens | place: Canada: London | collected 2015-08-20/2019-03-30 | study: EMG produced TPA metagenomics assembly of...
GGCTGGGCTGCGGAGACTTACGGCGAACACCTCCATGTACGCCCTGCCCTGCGGCTTCGCCGTCGTGGGGGAGTCACCGCGCCTCGCGCGCTAGGACCTGTACAGCCCGCGCCTGATCGCCTCGGCGATTGCCTTGTTCGTGTTGGTGCCGTGGTAGCCGTCGGCACCGTCCGGGCCGCACGAGATGCCGTGGGCGATCAGCCAGCGCTGGTGCTGCACGATGGTGCCGGAGCCCATCTGGCGCGCCTGCACGCCGCAGAACTCTGGGTAGACCTTGCAGCCCACCTTCTTCTGCAGCGCCAGCACCATGTCCGAGCCGACGCCCTTGCCCGTTTTCGTCCATTCGATACCGCCATCCGTGGCCCAGAAGTGGGTCTTGTTGGCGAGCCACTGGCCGGAGACCACGCCGTCCACGGTCGTGCCGAGCTGCCTCTGGATGGCGCGGGTGAACTTCGGGCCCCAGTATCTGGTGTCCCCCAGGTCGGGGTCGGTGTGGTCGGCCACCTCCGTGTTCGATCCGGATAGAGTCTTGCCGTCGCTCAGCCAGTACAGCGTGCCGTCCCACGGGTAGCTGTAGTACGGCTTGATGTTGGACTCGCGGCCCGTCTGGTCGCCCTTGGTGCCGCTGATCGTGCCCTTCTCGCTGATGCTGAACTGCGCCAGCAGGTCGCCGCGGGCGGAGCCGTAGGGCGAGACACAGACGGCCGCGTGGCAGCGCTTGTTGACGTAGATGTCTCCGCGTTGAGCGGATTTGACGCCCATCTTGCGCCATCCGAACAAACCGGTTTTCAGCAGCTGCTCGACCATGTTGCCGGTGTAGCTGGCGCCGTAGGTGTTGACGCCGACGGCGCGCAGCGCGGTGATCACCGCCGAGCTGCAGTCGCGGTCGCCGCCCGCGACGGTCACGGTGGTGCCGTCGGACAGCGTGACCGTCTCCGTGGTGCCGTCTCCCATGCGGGTGTACTGCGAGTATCCGTGGCCGCTGCTCCCGTCGTGGGTGACGAGGTGCTCCATGACCTGCGCGAACGCCTCGCGCTGCGTGATGGCCATGGCTAGTCCCCCTTGACCTCGCCGAGCGCCAGCAGGGCGTCCAGCCACTTGTCGGTCACGCCGACGGCCTTGAAGGAGGCGTAGGCCACCTGCACGCCTCCCACGCACGCGAAGATGGACGTAACCCACGCCGACGCGTCGGTCGGCATGCCTCCGGCCATGGCGGTGAGGGCGCCGCACAGCGCCGAGACGGCGATGGCGAGCCAGCGCGCCGTGTTGCCGCCCATGGCCTTGGACTTGATCGCCTGCACGATATAGGGCACGACCAGCACCGTGCACACCGTCAGGCCCGCCTGAATCTCTGTCATTCGATTGCTCCTATCTGTCTGATTCCTTGTCGTACAGCAGGTCGACGCGATCGCAGATGTGGTCCACCTTGGCGGCCATTCCCTGGCTGCGCGCCTGGCTGTGAGCGAGGTCCGAGTGCAGCACCTCGTTCGAGGCCACCACGGACTCCATCAGCGTCTTCATGGCCTCCATGAGGCTGTTGGACCTCTCCATCTGCGCCGCGATGCGGCCCTCCATCTGCGAGCGCTCGCGGTCGCGCTGCGCCCGCTCGGCCACCTCCTCCTGCTTGCGCTCCTCGCGCTTGATGTCGAGGGCGCTCTTGCGCTCGTTTTGCTTCTTGTACTCGTCCAGGAACTGGCGGCCGAAGTAGAACGCTATGAGGCCGAGCAGGACGCCGCCGAGCCATTCCGGGCCGAACGGCGCGAACAGGCTCAGTACCTCCACGGCCTACTCCTTCCTTGACGCGATGATGGCGTCGCGCTCTCGCTTGGTGATCTTGCCGGCGGCCAGCAGCTGCTCCAGGCTCTCGTCGTTGTAGAAGCCCTTCAGGTACCACTTCTGCACGCGCTGCGCGAACTTGCTCAGCTTCACGGCCATCTACTCCACCTCCCCGGGTGCGGTCTCGTCCTCGTCGTCGATCGGCAGCTCCACGTCGGTGCAGGCGGCCACCAGCTCGGTCAGCGCCTCCTGGCGCTCGATGCGGCTGGCCAGGTTCTCCTGCTCGCGCGCGGCGGCCAGGTCGTCCGGGGCCTTCTTGATGTTCAGCATCGGCTACTCCTTCCATAGTCCCTTGTACCAGGCGTCGGAGCGCCTGATCAGCCCGAAGCTGTCACCCTTGGAAGCGTGGTCGCGCCAGCCCTGGTAGCTACCGTCCACCTCGGAGCGGTACATCTTGCCCGTCTGCGCCAGCCGAGCCATGCGGCGGATGCGGCGGCGCATGTCCTTGACGTTCGACGGCTTGACGAACATGAGGGCCTTCCCCGTGTCGGTCAGGTGGAAGTCGAAGCCCAGGAACTCGATGCCGTCGCGCAGCGGGTACACGCGCGACTTCTTGGGGTTCAGCTCGAAGCCTAGGGTATGCAGCGTGTCGCCGAAGGCCGCCATCGCGCGCTCGGCTTCCTCGCGCGTCGGCAGGATGGCCACGGCGTCGTCCATGTACCTGATGTAGTTCCTGATGCCCATGAGGTCCTTGGCCATGTGGTCCAGCGGGTCCAGCACGCTGATGCCGGCGATCTGTATCATCTGGCTGCCCGGGTTGTAGCCGACCTCGCCGGGGTACTGGTTGCGCATGACCGCCGTGGCCATGTCCATGATCTCGGGCGGCAGCTTGCGCGAGAAGGCGCCCTCCGCCACGTCGTGGCGCATGTTCGGGTAGTAGCCCGCCACGTCGATCTGGCACACCCAGCCGTTCGGACCGTGCCTGCGGTAGTGGCGCCGCATGAACTCCTTCAGCCTCTCGCGTGCGTAGTCGGTGCCCTTGTCCTCCTGGCACGCCGCGTTGTCCTTGATGAAGCCTTGCACCATGCGGGGGTAGATGCTGTTGTCGTTGAGGCTCCGCTGGAACACGCGGTCGGCGAAGCCCACGCTCACGATGGTGCGGCGCTTCGGCCTCGTTATGTCGAACTCGCGCGTCTTGCCGCAGCGGAACGTGCCGTCCTGCAGCTTGCGGCTCATGGCCAGCGTGCGCTCGGACAGGTTAAGTATGTAGCTGGCGGTGCTGTCCTTCCAGATCACCCCGCGCCGGCACTTCCTGGCGCTCTCCCATAAAGCGAAGAACCCGACGACGCCGTTAAGCTCGCCGGGTTCCAGTTTGGGTTTGGGTCCGGGGCGCATTGCAGCCGACCGCGTTCCAGCCACGTCGGCGTCGCCCCGGCGTTGTTCGGCCCTCTCGGGCTCGGGGTCGCGGCTCCCCGCGCCGGTTTCGCCCCGCTCCGCGGCTGTGCCGCAGGCTTCGGTGGGGCTTGCGCCGGTTCGGTCGGGAGCGCAGCGATTGCCGTTCTGTGCGTTGTTGTTGTTGACGTTGCCGGACGAGTTCACGATGAACGTGTTATTGCCGTTGTTACGATTAGCGGAACGCGTCCAGACGTTCTGTTCAGCCGCGGCCCCAGCTATCACAGACGCCCGTATCTCTTGGCGTCGGATGCCCTCCATGCGGCGATCTCCTCGCGGAGGTCGACCGCCATGCCCGTCCAGTAGACGGCTCGGCGCTCTGTCAGGTGCATTACGTCCCATGCGAGGTCGATAAGGAACAGCAGCTCGCGGCAGCACGTCATGGCCATGTCCTGCAGGCGCCGCCGCTCGGCGTACAGCTGCGCGTCCTGGCGCACGCGGATGTTGTTGGCGCACCAGATGAAGCGCGCTATGTCTATCGCCGCGGCCTTTATCTTGTCCGTGACTGCCGACTGCTCCGGCTTGAACACCTTCTCGTTGGCCGTGATCTTCAGCACGTACTCGACGAGGTCGCAGGCGTCCACGAACACCTTCAGCTTGCTCTTCTTCCTCAATCTCCTGGGTACAGACAAGGCGGTCTCCTATCGGTAGCGGGGCGGGCGGTGGCCCGCCCCGGATTGTCGTTGATGATTAGATGGCGCGGGCGGGAGCGCAGCGATGGCCGCCCTGTGCGTAGTTGTAGCCGACGTTGCCGGACGAGCTCACGATGAACGTGTTATTGCCGCTGTTACGAGTAGCGGAACGCGCCCAGACGTGCTGCGGGCTGGTCTTGCCGTTGATGGCATAGGTGATCAGCTGCGACCACGTCTGCCACAGCGCCAGCGGCGTCGGGGACTGTGCGATGCGCGCCCAGTACTCCCAGGCCTCGCCCTCCTTGCCCTTCATGCCGGACTCGTTGAGCGCCAGGAAGTGCTCCTCCAGGCTCGGCAGGAACACGAGGTCGTAGGTGGTGTCCAGCACCGGCTCGTTGGCGGTGCCCTCCTCGCAGTGGGGCACGCCGGTGACGACCTTCACGCGGCGCATGACGGCCAGCTCCTCGGCGGGGATGCCGTCCAGGAAGCCGTGCTTGCCGACGTACTCGGGCGGGCGGTCCCACCTGTTCTGGGGCTTCCACCAGTTCGTGCCCTTGCCGTTGAGGTACTGGCGCAGCGCGGACTGGCTCCAGCGGTTGTAGCCGTAGGCGCAGCGGTAGATGCTGTTCATGTTGCCGTTCGGCTTGACGCCGATGGTGCCCAGGCTCGTGCCCTGCGCGCCCTCGCTCATGCCTACCGTCTCGATGGGGCTGGCGTCGGCGACGGTCTTGTAGGACTTGACCTGCCACGTGCCCGGGTCTCGGTCCGGAGCGTACTCCATGCCGGCCAGCACGCCGCCCTTGGGCACCTCCTTGGCGAGCGTGAACTGGTAGGTCTTGCCCTTGACCACGTTGGTGCCCCACGAGGTGCCCATGGTCAGGTTGTAGGTGCCGGCCGCCAGCGCCTGCTCGCAGTACCAGAAGGCCTCCTTCTCGTCGAACTGCGTGCCGAATGGAAGCGTGTAGTGCCACTGGACGATGATGCCGGGCAGCTTCTCGCCGTCCTGCAGCTCCAGCGCCTCCGGGAAGTGGCACACGTCGTTGGGCACGTCGTAGGCGGTGCCGCCGTCCGGGTCGGTCCACCGGGACGTGATCTGGTCGCCGATGCCGAGCACGTAGCGCCCCAGGCCGTCGCGGCTCATGCGCGCCAGGCCGTCCCAGTCCGTCTTCAGCGCCGCCACCTTGTCGTGCGCCATCGCCTGCAGCGCGCCCGCGATGGCGCGGCCCGTGTCGTCGGTGATGACCGGGTACTCGACGATGCTGTCGTTTTTTGCCATGTCTAGCCCTTCTTCTTTACTCTCACGGCCACGCAAAGCTGGCCCTTGCTGTTGACGGTGATGCCGTTGGTGAGCGCCAGCACGTCGCGCTCCCACTCGGCCATCTTCTGGCTGTAGTTGCTGGCGCGGTCGGCCTCGGCCGTCACGCGCTCCACCTCCTTCGCCACGCGCGCCTGCTCCTGCGCCGTCGCGGTCTCCGTGATGGACGTGCAGGCGTTGATGGCGGCGGTGGCCTGGCGGGTGATCTCGTCGGCGTTGGCGGCCATCTCGGTCGACTGCTCGATGATGCGGTCCAGCATGGGCACGTAGGCGCCGGTCACGGCGTCCGTGAGGTCCACGTTGTCCAGCACCTCGATGCGCAGGCTGTTGGTGGAGCCCGTGAAGTCGCGGCCGACGATGCGGAAGTAGGCCATGGTCACGGAGCCGCGCACGGCCGCCACGGCGTCGGGGAAGCGGTAGGTGAACTGGCCGCCCTGCCCCTTGTCGACCACCTCCTCCATGATGGGGAAGCCGCCGGCGTTCTCCGCCATGAACGAGACGGTGCAGTCCGTGAGGTCCAGCGCCACGCCGTCGTCCATGATCTGGAACGTGCGCTGGAGGCTCCGCGAGTCGCCGCGGCGCGCCCTCAGCGCGATGACTGGCATGAACTGGGTGCTGGACTTCTGCAGGTCCAGCGTCAGAATCTCGCGCATGCCGTTCCTTTCTCTCTCTATCCGATAATCCCGAGCACGACGCAGCCCGCGGGCATGACCAGCACGAGCGCCGTGTCGCCGGCCCTCGGCGAGCACGACGCCAGCTTGCTGCACGGCGTCGGCTCGGTCGAGCCGCGCAGCCTCACGTTCACCGTGGGGCCGTCGACGGACAGCACCGGCGCGCGCGTGTGGTAGTCGGCGGCGGTCCTCTCGGGCCACAGCGCGGCGGCCAGCCGGTCCGCCAGCTCTCCGCTAGGCGTCATTCCTCCACACCACCTCTCCAGCAGTCGTCACCTTGAAGTCCGGGCGCAGCAGGCGCCGCATGGTGTGCGTGGTCTCGCCGCCCAGCCCGAACTCGACGTCCTTGGCGGTGATGCCGCCCAGCTGCTCGACGCCGGCCTCGCGGTAGTCGAGCAGCCCGCACTCGCCGACGCGCGACGGGATGAACAGGCCGTGCACCTCCACGTAGTCGATGCGCGTGGAGTTGTCCAGCAGCCTCTTGCGCGCGGCGGCCTTCAGCGCCTCCAGCATCTTCTCGGGCGTGTCGCCGGACAGCTCGGTCACCTCGTCGTCCAGCTGGCGCTCGCGGCGGCGCGTGACGGTCGAGGCCGCGCTGCGCGGGTCGTCGTTGCGCGCCTCGGCATACAGCCCCACGTTGTCGTCCTCGTACCACAGGCGCACCACGTTGGGCGTGTCGGCGCGGTTGTCCCTCACCGTGACGGAGGGGAAGAACACGCTGGTCTCGTCGTCGCGGAACGTCCACGACGGCGCGCGCTCCGTTGGCTCGACGTAGGGCTGCATCTGGACGGCGCCCCACGCGTCGGTGGTCGCGCTGCCGAAGTCGGCGGCGGACAGCAGCCAGTTGGCGATGCCCAGCCACTTCTCGTCGCGCTCGAACGTGTGCGCGGAGGACAGCCTGTGGGACGACGGCGTGGCGTTGACGACGAGGCCGAGCGCGCGCAGGAAGCCGGCGGCGGTGTCCACGGTGGGCGTGCCGGCGGGCAGCGTGAGCGGGTAGCCGGGGCCGGTGGAGGCCGCCACGGTGAGCATGCCGGACAGGTCGGCGCTGCCGCTCACCAGCGAGCCGTCCAGGTCGGTCTCGCCCAGCTCCAGGAAGCCGGTCACCACGGGCCCCTCCCAGCTCTCGCCGGCGTCGTCGGTGAAGCCGTAGTACACGCGCACGGCGTCGTCCTCGTCGGGCACCGTGGAGCCCTCGTAGTCGATGGAGCCGGTGGCCTTCAGCTCCTTGAACTGGCTCTCGGAGGACTTGCCGCCGGTGATCTGGCCGTAGTCCTCCGCCTCCTCCATCCCCGGCCACTTGACGCGCCGGAACGTCCAGTGCTCGTGGTAGCGGTTGCCGTGCCACCTCATAGGCCTTCACCGTCCAGCCTCGTGGCCTCCAGGCTCACGCTCCACTGGCGCTCCGCGTTGCCCAGCGACGGCGCCAGCTTGGCCGTGGCCATGAACGGGAAGACGAAGCCGTACAGCGTCTTCATCACCAGCCGCTCGCCGCTGCACACGGCGCGGTAGAACGCCAGCGCCTCCTCGCGGCTGTTCAGCGTCACGGACGCCGTGTGCTTCTCGGCCACGCGGTCGGAGGACACGCCCACCGGGTAGCGCCTGCCTGCCAGGCGGAACGTGGAGAACTCCGGCTCGACGGCGATCTCGTCGGCGGGGTTGTACCTGCCGCGGGCGATGCCGCCGGACCAGTAGACGAACACGTGGCCCGAGTCGATGTGCCCCGGGAACCTCGTCTCGCGCACGGCGCCGGACGCGGCTATGCTGGCGGTCTCGTAGGCGTAGTCCGTGTTGAGCGGCGCGTACTCGTCCGTGAGCTCCGCGCCGTCGTGCAGGCCGTCGGCCAGCAGCGTGCGCACGCCGCCGACGTTGCGCCAGACGCTCGCCGACTCCATGGGCGCGGCGCCGTCCTCGACGCCCGCGTGCACCGTGACGGCCACGCGGCCGGTCGCCGGGTCCGGCACGGCGTCGAGGACGGCGGGCGCCGGCAGGCTGTAGCGCACCGAGACGGAGCGCTCGGCCGAGCCCTGCAGCGTCGAGGACGAGCGGGCGGTGGCGGCCAGACGGTACGCGGCGCCGTCGGCCGGCAGCCACTCGGAGGCCGGTATGTCGAACTCCAGCCCGGCGGCGAGGTCGCGGCTGTAGACGGCTGTGCCAGCCGCGTCGTAGACGCTGAGCGTGCCGGCGGCCATGGTGCCGCTCGGGTCGCTGTAGCGCACGCGGACGTGCACGGGCACGGTCTCGACCGTGAAGCCGTCGGCCGGCTCCTCGATGGACAGCGTGGGCACCTGGCGCACGTAGGTGGCCACGGCCGGCGACCACGGGCCGAAGTCGGCGTGGGCGCCCCTGGTGCGCACCTGCACGGACAGGCGGGTGTTGACCGCGAATGAGTTGGCCAGCGTCGCGCTCGACGCCTCGCCGGAGACGTCAGCGGTCGTCCAGGTCTTGCCGTCGGTGCTCCAGCGCCACTGGGCGGCCGTCTGGGCGGAGCCGTCGATGGGGTTGTGGCGCCACGTGACGGCGATGGAGGCCTGCGTCTTGGGGATGACCTGCGAGGAGGACGGCGAGGTGACGGTGGGCGCGGCCGGCGCGCAGATGGTCACGATGCCGCTGCTGGCCGTCCAGGCGCTCTTCAGGTCGCCGCGGGCGTTGCGCACGCGGTAGTACCACGTGCCGCCGCCGGGGTCGTCCTCGAACGACGTGACGTGGCCCTCGACGGTGCGCACCGCCGTCCACCGCTCCATGTCCTGGCTGCGCTCTATCTCGGCGGACGTGGCCGTGTTCGCCGGGTTGCCGAACGTGCCGCGCACGCGGGTGTTCGAGACGCGCGCCATGGCGATCTTGCCGGGCGCGGCGGGCGTGTTGTAGACGGTCTCCGTGTACACCCAGTCGGACGCGCCGGCCGAGTTGCGGCTGCGGACGCGGTAGCGCCACGAGTGGTTCGCGCTCGTCGAGCGGTCGGGGCACCGCGTGCCGGCGGGCTCGACCGCGGCGAAGTCGGACCACGCGCCGCTATCCATCTGGCGCTGCACGTCGTGGGCGAGGTACAGGTCGTCGTTGCCCGAGCCGTGCCCGAACGTGACGACGTTCTCGGTATCGCTCAGGCGGGCCGCCTTGACGTCCGTGGGCGGTGCCGGCAGCGTGCAGACCTTGCCCGTGTAGGTGTGCGAGCCGGCGCTGCCCGCCGCGTTGTGCGGCAGCACGCGGAACTCGTACACGCGGTTGGGCTCGCACGCGTACTCGCACTCCGTGTCCCCGCCGCCGACGTCCTTGTGGAGGGTGAAGCCCCCGCCGTCCACCGAGACGTCGACGTAGATGCCGGCGTAGGGGCGCGTGGTGGTGTTGTTGTTCCTCCACTTGACCTTGATCTTGCCGCCGTCCAGCACGGCGCTGCACTGGCTCACCGCGTTGGGCGTCCACGTGGGGACGTCCGGGCTGTACCGGGCGGTCACGGACGAGTTGTAGTGGACGCCGGACCAGCTCAGGTAGGAGATGGTGGCCGTGATGACGGCCTGCTTCCCGTAGTTGACCCATCCGTATTCGACCCAGCCGGAATCGCCGTACCAGTTGGGGCCGTACAGCTGCACCTGGCCGCCCCAGTTGCGGTCGACGATGGTGCCGCCGAAGTTGCCGTCGTCCACGCGGATGCTGCGCTTGTACTGGACGTAGGCGCGCCCCTCCTCCTGCGCCGTGGTCCTGCACTCCACGTACGCCCGCATGTGCGCGCCGGGGCCGGCCTTGTCTCCGAAGTATCCCTTCGCCATGCTCTATCCTCTCGCTCTCGTCGGGTTCGCGCGCTTGGCGTCCAGCACGAGGTCCACGAAGTCCTCCAGCGTCGCCAGGTCGCGCAGTTGCTCCATGTTCACCGTCACGTCGCCTATGTTGTAGACGGTCGTGCCGCCGGTTCCGGCACCCGCCCCGCGCGCCGCCAGTCGGCTGGCCACGGCGTCCGCGTACGGGTCCATCTCGCGGCCGGACAGCGGCACGACGGCCTCGGGGCCGGCCTCGCCGATGCCGACGACGCTGGCGCCCATGGCGATGGCGCCGGTGCGGTACCAGCTCACCGAGATGGACGGCACGCTGGGCGGCACGAGGCTGAAGTCTCCGCTGATGGAGAAGTGCGGCAGGTTGATGTGCGGGAACTGCAGGTGGAGTCCCGCGAAGAAGCCGCTGATGGCGTCGAGCGCGCCGGACACGGTGCTCTTCGCGCCGTTCATCGTGCTGTCGATCACGGACTTGATGCCGTTGAACGCGCCGGAGATGGCGCCGGAGACGGCGTTGCACACGCCGATGAACACGGCCTTCACGGCGTTCCAGGCGCCGGAGACGATGGACAGGATGGTCTGCATGACACCGTTTATCGCCACCATCGTGCCCTGCATGATCGAGGTCACGCCCTGCTGCAGCATCGTGAAGTCGCCGGTGGTCACGGCGAGGATTGCGCCCAGCACGGTCTGGAAGATGCCGGAGATTATCTGCCATGCGCCCTGTATGACGGTGCTCACGGCGGCCATGACGTTGGTCACGGTGGCCAGTATCGTGGCCAGCACCTGCGCCACGGTGTCCATGATGGATGTCAGGATGGGCACGACGGTCGAGACGATGACGGTCAGCACGGCGCCGATGGTCGGCCCCAGCGTGTCCATGGCCACCTGCACGGTCGAGACGATCTGGTCGAGGAACGCCTGCACGTACGGCGCGAGGAACGCGCATATCTCCTGCACCTTGGAGCTGATGGCGTCCACGCCGGCCATCACGGCGGCGCGGAACGTCTCGGACGTGGTCCACGCGGCGTAGATGGCCGCGGCTATGGCGGCTATGGCGGCCACCACGGCGGCGGCCGGCGCCAGCGGGATGGCCAGCGCGCCGCCCAGCATAACGAAGCCCTCGGAGATGGCGGGCAGCGCCGCCATGACGGAGCCGATCACCATCAGCAGCGGGCCCAGCGCGGCCACGAGCGCGAGCACCACGGCGATGCCGGTCTGAACGCCCGCCGGCAGCGATGCGAACGCCTCGGCGGCGTTGCCTATCACGCCTGCCACGGCGGTGATGGCCGGCGCCAGCGCGGTGCCGAACGCGATGGACGCCGACTCGACGGCGCCGCCCATGTTCTCCAGCGCCCAGGACAGCTCGCCCTTCTGGGCGTTGGCCATGGTCTCGGCGGCGGTGGCGTCGTTGGTCGCGGCGATGTACTTGGCCAGCCCCTCGCTGCCGGACTGCATCAGGATGGCGGCGGCGCGCGAGGCGTCGGAGCCGAAGATGGTCTGGAGCGCGGCGTCTCGCTCGGCGTCGGACAGGCCGCCCAGCTTGCCGGTCAGCTCGTCGGCGATGCCGGATATGTCCTTCATCTTGCCGTTGGAGTCTCGGATGTTCAGGCCGTAGGCGGCGATGGCCTCGGCGGCCTGGTCGGTGGGCGCGGCGAGGCGCTGCAGCATCGTCTTCAGGCTGGTGCCGGCGTCGGAGCCCTTCACTCCGTGGTCGGCGAACAGCGCCAGCGCCGCCGCCGTGTCCTCCAGGCTCCATCCGGCCAGCGACGCCTGGGCGCTGCACTGGCTCATGGCCTGCGTGAGGTCCGAGACGTCGGCGGAGGAGGCGTTGGCGGCGCCGGCGAGCGCGTTGGCGATGCGGGTGGCGTCCCCGGCGCCCAGGCCGAAGCTGCCCATCATCTGCACCGTGGTGGCCGCGGCGTCGGCGAGGTTGAGCTGGCCGGCGGCGGCGAGGTCCATGGACGCCGCGAGCGCGCCGCCCTTGATCTGGGCCTCGGTCAGGCCGCCCTTGGCCAGCTCCACCATGGCCTGCGCGGACTCGGTGGCGCTGAACACGGTGTCGGCGCCGAGCTGCAGCGCGAGGTTGCGCAGGCCGTCCATGTCGGCGGAGGCGCCGCCCAGCGCGCCCTGCACCTGGCTCATGGCGTCGTCGAAGCTGGCCGCCACGGAGGTGGCCGCGCCGCCGGCCGCCACGATGGGCACGGTGAGCCCCAGCGTCATGGCGCGCCCCAGATCGGTGATGCCCTCGCCGAGCGCCTTGGTGGCGGAGCCGCCCTTCTTCAGGCCCTCCCAGTTGAGCTTGCCGTCCTTGCCCTTGATCTCCTCCATGGAGACCTTGATCTTCTTCAGGCCGGAGACCACGCCCTGGTCGTCCAGGCGCGCGAGTACGGAGACGGCGTTGGACGCGCTACCCATCGGCCCTCACCGCCCGCTCCGCTGCGGCGAACTCGGCGGCGAACGCGGACGCCATGGCGCCGTTGGCCGCGTCCATGCGGCCGGCCTCGGTGCGGTCGGCGTGCAGCGCGAAGTGCGCCGCGCGGGCGCGGAACGCCTCCACGTATTCCTTGTTGTTCTTGTTCTCCCTCGGGCACTCGGCCGTGCGGTAGTAGATCGCCTGCTGCAGCGGCGTCTCGCCGGACTCCATCAGGCCGGCCACGAGGTCGAGGAACGCGCCGTAGCTCATGCTGTCGGCCACGGCGTCCCAGTCGAGGCCGTACGCCTGCAGCAGCGAGGCGCGGATGCGCCCGGCGTCCTCGTCCCAGTCGAACACGGGCTCCTCGCAGCCGGCGGCGCCCCTCGTGCCGTACAGGTCCACGCCCATGGCGTCCCACAGCACGGCGTCCACCATGTCCCAGAAGCCGTCGCGCCCGGCCGTCTCGATGGTGGCGGGCAGGTCGGCGAACAGCATGGCGGGGAGCAGCTGCTGCTTGTCCTCCTCGCTCAGCTCGGTGTCGGCGAACAGCTCGTTCACCAGCATGGCGTTGAGGGCGGAGTCGCACACGTCGTACCCCGCCCCCTCGTATTCGTAAGTTGTGCAGAACCGTCCGTTAACGGTCCCGCTTCTCGTCGTCAGGCTTCTGCGCATCTGCCACCACGTCCTGTAGGTAGTGCGCTGCCTTGCTCTGCTTCACGTCGTTCAGGCGGTCGAAGATCGCCTGGCACACGGTGGCGAATACCTGGACCATGACGAGGTTGCACTGCGCCGGCTTCAGCTTCACGCCGTCGCCGCACGCCGTGAGGATGGCGTCGTAGGACTCCTCGCCGATGCCCTCGACGATGATGGGGCCGATGATGGCGGCCATGTCCTCGGACAGCTTGTTCAGCTTCTTGCGGTCGAACGTCTTCTCCTTCAGCGTGTCGAGCGCGAGCGCCTGCTGGCGCGCCTTGATGCACTTGGCCGCCAAGGCGTTGACGGTGCCGTCGGTGCAGTCGATGGTGCACTCCACCGTCTCGTCGCCGACCTCGACCTCGAAGCGCTCGAACGACTTCCTTACCTTCAGTGTCTTCATGGTTGCGCTGCCTTCCCATCGTGCGCTGCGTTCAAAGAGAAAGGAGGCCGGGGCTGCAGCGCGTAGCCCCGGCCTCCTCGGCAGATGTTCCCCCGGCTGTCGCCCCGCGCCTAGGACGCGGAGACGGTCACGTCCACGACGGCGGAGACGGACGGCTTGGCCGCGCACTTGACGGCCAGGCGGGTCTTGCCGGCCTTGATGCCGGTCACGGTGCCGTCGGCGGCCACGCGGGCGATGCCGGTGTCCTCGATGGCGAACAGGCAGCGCGTGGACGCGCCCTCGGGCAGCACGGACGGCTTGACGGCGGCCGCGGTCTTGTTGACGCCCACGGTCACCTCCTGCGCCACGTTGACGGACTCGGGCAGCAGGGTGCCGGCGGCGGGGGTCACGACGGTGGCCACGCCGGAGCGGGACAGCGAGCACTTGAAGCTCGTCTTCTCGTTGGCGGCGCCGTTGGGGCCGTTGGCCGCGATGTCGAGGACGGTGCAGGGCGCCTCGATGCACTTGCCGGTCGGGTCGGTGACGCGGTAGGTCGTCTCGCGCTCGGCGCCGATGCCGTCCTCGATGGAGGCCACGTAGTCCTGGAACGGGTCGCCGATCAGGCGGTGGCCCTCGACGCTGTACTTGGCGCTCACGCCGGTGACGTCGGTCTTGGTGTTGCCGCCGCCGTTGTAGTAGGCGTCCTCGCTCGTGCTCTCGCTGTTGTCCTTGCCGATGTTGGAGATACCGGGGCCGACCCATGCCCAGTGGCGCTTGTCGCCGTCCGGGGTGGTGTCGACCTCGACCACGTGCTGGTAGTTCAGCGCGAAACCGATATCCATCTTCTAAAACTCCTTGATCTCGATGTGCGCGGTGGCCTCGACCACCCACACGTTGCGGCCGCTCTCGTCCCACTGGACCGGGCGCGGCTTCACTGTCTCGATGCGTATCATGCGGTAGCTGCCGTTGGCGCTGTCGAGCGGCACGGTCCGCAGCGTGCGCTCCGCCAGGAGCGCGTCCGCCATGGCGTCCAGCTCGACGCGGCGCGCGAAGAACAGGCTCAGGCGCACGGCCGTGTCGAAGGCGAGGTCGAAGTACCCGTCCTCGCCGCCCGGCACGCCGGTGCGGATGGCGCAGAACTCGGCGTGGCGCCGGGTGTCCGGCAGGTAGGTGAACACGTCGCGGACGCCTGCGGCCTCCAGGCGGCCCTTCACCACGTCCACGAGGTCCAGCGTGCCGTTGTCTTCCATGTGCGTGCCTCCTAGTAGTCCATGTACAGGCGCCGCGCGAACTCGCGCAGGTCGTCGCCGTCCTCGCGCCGGCACTTCTCGTCCCAGTGGTCGGTCGTTCCCGGCTCGGTGTGGTTCATCGGCTCGTAGTACTGCCGCGCGGCGTAGGGCGTGTCCCACGTGAGGATGCCCGCGCCGTAGTCGGAGCTGACCGGCTCGCTGGAGCGCAGCGGGGTCTCCAGCACCGGCACGTACTTGCGCATGGTGAACGCGCAGCGGCGCGCGTACAGCACCTGGCGCCTCTTGCACTCGGCCGGCGCGGTCGCCAGGTCGATGCCGGCGGTGACGATGTCCACGGCGATGCTCACTTCAGCTCGACCTCCCAGTGGTGCACGTGGCCGCGCTCGTCGACGTAGCGGGTGCACGACGCGACGCAGCACTCTGTGGCGCCGTCGACGGAGACGAGGCTGCCGGCCGGCAGCTCCATGGCCCCCGCCGTGTTCACGGCGTCGATGAACAGCAGGCCGGTCGTGGCGTCCTGCAGCTGGTAGTCCGTGGCGCGCACGGACGCCCTCTGCTCGTAGCGCACGCCCAGCAGGAGCCTCTTGTCGGAGAAGCCCTGGCGGCCGTCGACCTCCTCGGGCACGCGCACCTCGGCGCGGCTGGGCAGCAGGCGCTTGGGTATGGGCACCATGCCGATCACCCCACCCCCTGGTACAGGAGGCCGGAACCGGACAGCGCGCGGCGCACCGCCCGGTCCATCGCGGCGTCGTAGCCGCCGCCCTGCCCCTGCTCGATGGTGAGCGAGCCCAGGCGGACGGAGCCGGACGCCTCGATGCCGCCGGAGAAGCCGTACGCCGCGTCGACGTCCAGCGCCGCGCAGACGGCGGCCTTGTACGCCTCCACCTGCGCCTCGCCCTCCGGCTCGTTGAAGCCGATCACCTCGCGCACGGCGGCCACGGCGGCGCCCAGGTGCGGGCGCACGTCGTCCCATGTGTTCGCGCCGTGGTAGTCGGCGCTCTCGACCTCCGGCAGCATGGCTACTCCGCCTCCGCTGCCTTGGCCGCGGCCCTCTTGCGCGGCTTGCGGGCCGGCTTCTCGGCCGGCTCCTCGGGCTCCGGCTCGGGAACCTGCTCGGAAGCTTGCTCCTGGCTGGCCTCCGCCGGCTTCTCGGCCGGCTCCTCGGGGAAGGTCAGCCCCACGATGGTGCCCATTAGGCGGTCACCGCGACGTGGGCGTAAATGAGGCCCTTCTTCTTCAGGTACACGATCAGGTCGTGGTACAGGCGGTACTGCCACTTGTGGGCGTCGTCGTCCTGGTTCACGTCGGGGGAGAAGTAGCGCAGCTTCTCGTGCTTGGAGATGGCCGCGGCTGCCTCGGGGGCCATGACGATGAAGTTCAGCGCCTTGCCGTCCTCGGCCTTCTCGTAGCCGCCCTTCTCCTCGCCGGAGGTGGTGCCGTCCAGCAGCTTGATGGCGGAGTAGAAGCGGTCGCCGGCCACGCCGATCATCTTCATCTCGTCGTAGGTGGAGAAGTTGCTGTTCGGGGACTCGCCGGCGGACAGCTGGTACTTGTTGGACAGGCGCAGCAGCTTCTTGGTGGCGGCGGAGTGGTAGAACAGGCACTGGGACAGCTTCACGCCGTGGTCCTCCATGCACTGCTCGGCCTCCAGCACGGCGGCCACGGTCTCGTCGGCGCCGGACAGGTCCTTCTTGACGGTGGTGCCGGCGTTCTGGGTGAGCTTGGCGAAGCGGATGGCGTCCACCTCGGGAACCACCTTAGTGCGGGTGAACTCGCCCATGGCGTTGGCGGAGACGAGCTTGGCGCGCTCGTCGTCGTCGAGCACGTCGATGTTGAACTCGCGGTCGCGCTCGTACTGCAGCTGGTAGGGCTGCCAGGTGACGGAGATGCCGCCCTTGGTGAAGCCCTGGCCGCGCTTGTGGGTGGCCAGGCCGTCCATGTCGATGCTGGCGATCTCGATCTTGCCGTTACCGCTCATTTCGCCAACCAGGTCCTGGTTCATGTTCAGGTCGCCGGTGACGGTCTCCTGCGCGATGACCTTGTCCAGTCGGTTGGTGAACTTGTCGATGCAGTTGGATAGGTCGTTGGTTGCAGCCATGTGCTGCTCCTCTCTACTTCTTCAGGCCGAAGGCGCGGTCGAGCGCCGCGTCGTCGTCCTTGGCCGCGCCCACGGGCTTCAGCCCCGTGGAGCCGGTCTTCTTGGCTTCCTCGAACAGGTACGGGCAGGCTTCCTTCAGCTTGTCCACGTCGCCCTCGTAGTCGTCCAGCAGCGCCTTGGCCGCCTTGACGTTCTTGCACCCGGCGATCTCCAGGCGGTAGGCCGCCTTCTCGCTCGCCATGGACGCCTTCATCTCGTCGAGCTTCTTCTGTAGCTCCTCGCGCCCCTCCTTGGTCTTGGCCGCCTCGTCGAGCTGCGCGCGCAACTTCTCGATCTCGTCGTCCTTGGCCTTCAGGTCGCGCTCGTACTTGTGGCGGTTGACGGTCGCGCCGCCATCGCCGCCCTGCGGCTCCGTGGTGCCGCCTGCCGGCTCGTTAGCCGGCTTCTGGGGCTGCTGTGCCTGGGTGCCGTCGCCGGCGCCTTCTGCAGCCTGCTGGCCCTCCTGCGGGTCGGTCTGCTGCCCCTGCGGTTGCTGTGCTCCCATGTCCGTACCAGTCCTTTCCGGTGTTTGGTTGCCGCGCTTCACTGCGCGCTTCGGTACTTGCAGCTGTTGCCGCCGCTGCCGCGCCGCACCCCGTTGCCGCCGGGTGCCCGCGCAGCTTGGATGGTCGGGCACGTGTCGCCCGCCAAAAGGAAGGGCCGCCCCTGCGGACGGCCCTCGCCTCGTTCTGTTCTGTTGTGTGTGTTCTGGCTACGGCTTGATCGCCTTGAACCATTCGGGCGTGAACGCGCCGACGGTCCTGGCGCCGCTCTCGTCCTCGATGATTACGGGCAGCGAGGCGGCCAACGCCTCGCCGTCGAACTCGACCGCATGCACCACGGCGCCGTCGGCCAGGCGGCGTGGCTCCCTCAGTCTGAGGTCCCATGGCAACTCGGCCTGAACTTTCTCGAACGCCTCCGCTACGGTCATCGCCTTACCTCCTTGCAGCACTCGCCGATCAACTCCGTGAACTCTCTGTCGTCGATACGCATACAGTATGCCCAGTCTTTCGATATTAAGTCAAAGTAGCCGGAGACGTCCGTGGAGTTCGTCTGCGGGTCGACGTACCGCGTCGTTCCGTTCACGCGCTCGGCTATGAACACGTGGCCGAAGTTCTGGTTCTCCCACTCCACGCAGACGATGGCGCGTGAGCCATCGCCCCATTCTCCCATGAGGCTGTCCACTCTCGCCCTGACGCCGTTCCTGCTGTCTGCGGCGCAGTCCACGAGGTCGAAGTCCCTGTACACGTGGGGCCATCCGTTCGGGTCCGACATATGCGGCAGGCGGTCGTCGGCTATGCCGCCCGGCTTCGCCGTGACGTCGTAGCCCCTGCGGCGCGCCTCGTACACGCTCACGCAGCGCTGGCAGTTGACGCTCCACTTGGGGTCGAGCGGCTTGTATCGCGGGTTGGTCGCCGCCAGGTCCTGTGCCGCCGTGTGCTCGCCCTTGATCTTCCTGAACGGGGCGTAGTGCTTGCCCTCCGGCCTCGCCGGCTTCAGCTTGGCCATGATCTTGCTGAACACCCTGCGCTGCTCGACGGCCGTGAGCGTGGGGAAGTCGGACGCCTTCATGCCCTGCAGCTTCATCTCCTCGGCCACGGCCCTGGCTACGGCGGTGCGACTGGCGCCGGCCCTCGCCATCGCCTCCCTGGCCGCCTTCCCGTCCATCAGCTGCGCCAGCGTGCGGCCGCTCGACTTGACCCATGTGCCGCCGGGCATGTCCCCGGCCCACTCGCGCGCGGGGTGGCGGTGGAGCACCGGGTGCCCGGTCAGGCTCTTGGCGTTGGACTCCTTCACCAGCCGGCGCATGGCATCCTGCCTGCGCGCCAGCAGGTCCTGCGCCCTCACGACCTCGACGCGCGCGGCGTTGGTGTGGGAGGCGTCGTAGCACTTGCGGGCGCCGGCCAGCTCGCGCTTGGCCTCGCGGATGGCGCGCTCCCCGGCGCGCTGCCTCTGCTCCAGTTTGTAGACCTCCTCGCCCGGCAGGCCGCTGGCGTGCTTGGGGTCGCGCTCGTAGGCGCGCGGCGCGCCCGGCAGGTACGGGCCGAACGAGTGGCGGCAGTTGGCGCCCAGCAGGCCGTCCACCGAGCCGTAGCCCGTGGCCGCCTCCAGCCCCTCGTACGAGCGGCCGTCGATGCTCACGGCGCCGCGCCAGCCGTACACCTGCCCCTGCCACGCGGCGTGGCTCGGGCGCGCGTTGGGGTGGCTCGACACCTCGACCAGCTGCACGCCGTACTCGTCCATGGCCCTCGCGGTCATGCGGGCGCCGTCCTGGGCGATCTGGGTGCGCACGTGGCGGCGCACGGCCACGTCCACGCGGTTGCGCACGGTGAGGTTGCCGGCGGCGTCGCGGTACTGCACCACGCTCACGCCGTCGCGCTCCAGCCTGCGCACGGCGCGGTGCAGCGCCTGCTCGGTGGTGGCGGAGCCGGAGTTCACCCGGGCGATGGCCTCGGTGGACGCGGACAGGAACGCGTCGAGGGCGCCCTGCTCCATGTGCAGGTTGTCGCGCTGCAGGATGGCGGCCAGCCCCCGCACGGTGGCGTCCATCTGGCGCGGCCACGCCTTTTCGGTGCCGGGCCTGCCCAGGCGCTCCATGTCGTCGGCGTCGGACGCCCTCATGAACTTCTCGACGGTGGCGCGCAGCTCGGCGTCCACCTCGCCGGCGTGGCGCTCGATGATGCGGCGCAGCTCGTCGGCGTGGGTCTGGCCCAGCAGCGCCGCGGCCGTCACGCTCCTGGAGGTCACGCCGGCGCCGGACAGCATGAGGTCCACCAGGTAGTCCAGCATGTCGGCTTCTATGCCGCGGTACACGCGCGCCAGCGCCTCGCCGGCCTCCTCCAGCGCCTCCGGGGACAGCATCAGAAGCCCTCGTCGAGCAGCTGGGCGGAGGGCACGGCCGCGGCCGCCTCCTCCTTGCTGAAGCCGTGCCAGTCGATCAGGTAGCGCTGCTTCAGCTCCGGGACGCCCAGCGCGGCTATCTCGGCCAGCGCCATGTTCTTCTCGGTCTGGGTGTCGGCGATCACGCTGTCGTCGAACTGGACCTTGACGGCGCCGAAGTCCTCCTCGATGGCCGCGCCGCAGTGGATGCGGGCGCAGTTGAGCAGGCTGGTCACCACGCGCTGGACGGCGCCGCGCAGCACGTTCTCGTGCTTGCGCACGTTGCGCATGAGCGCGGAGTTGTCGGCCGCCACCTCGGTGGCCGTCTTCAGGCCGCCGGACCTGTCCAGCGCGAAGTACTGCTGGCCGAAGCCGCACAGGTCGCCCAGCTCGGCGAGCGCCATGTCGAAGGCGGAGCGCAGCGGCTCCACGCGTATCTCGGGGCTGTAGATGCTGATCAGGTTCTTGGTCGGGTCCTGGCCGGCGAGGCGTCGGAACAGGCGGCCCTCGATGCGCGGCGAGGGTATGACCTTGCCGTTCTCGCTGCGCACGTCGACCATGCTCTCGTCCACGAACACCTTGGCGGCGGTCAGCTCGACCTCCTGGAACATGGAGTCGTAGGCGAGGTCCACGGCCTTGATGGCGTCGAGCGCGTCGGCGAACACGGACTGGCCGAACGGTGACAGGTCCACCACGGTGTTCTCCAGCGCGGGGCGGATGATGCCGAACGTGGGGCAGTCCTGCATGGTGTCGAAGTCGGCGATCACGCCGGCGGCCTCCGCGTCCTGCTCCTCGCCCTCGCTGAACAGGTAGGTGCTGATGTGGTAGGTGCCCGTCTCGGGGTCCGGCGCGTGCACCTGCAGCTGGTCGACGCGGCGGCCCGCCACGGCGGCGCGGGTGACGAACGCGCACGCGCTCACGCCCTCCTCGTCCCATGACAGCGGCCGCACCATGCGCGCGTCGTAGCGGCGTACCTTCAGCTCGGTGCCGTCGTCGCGCACGTCCAGCCACAGCGCCCACGCGGCGGTGCCCAGCGCGAACGCCTTCTCCACGACCATCTGCCCGGTGGGCCAGAAGTTGGCGCGGTCCAGCCAGTCCTGCAGCCACCCGTTCGCGGCGTCGGCCTCCACGCTCACCTGCGTGTCGTCGGTGATCAGCAGGCTGGCCCACTCGGACGCCACGCGCTTGGCGGGGCGGATGCTCATGCGGTTGCGCGTGCGGCGGCGCCCCTGCAGGTCGCGGTACCCGTCCCGGTACCAGTCGTCCTTGCCGCTGTACCAGTCGAACCACGACTGGATGTAGGCGTCCATCGAGGTGTCGACGGCGTACCCCAGCTCCTTCAGCTTCTTCGCCACGTGCGCCGGCACGCTGAACTCGTCCACTGCCATGCCCTATGCCACCTTCCTGTATCCGCGCGCCCTGCGCGCCTCGTCCATCGTTGCGTAGCGGGTAGCGTCCACCCAGTGGTCGTTCCCGTCGGGTATCTCGTTGAGCACCTCGCCGTCCGGCGTCTGCGCGTACTCCAGCGCGCGCACCTCCGCGGCCAGCCTCGGGCAGCGCTCCGGGTCGATGACCCATTCGGACAGCGACTGCAGGAAGCGGTAGCTGGCCATGCGGCCCGGCTTGCCCTTGCCCGCCGCCCTGGCGTTGACGCCGTGGTCGCGCTGCACGGCGATGGCCGTGGGGTCGGCGTCGTCGGACAGCACCGGCAGGTGGTGGTAGGCCGGGCGCCCGTCGCCGCCGTCCCACGTGAGCAGCCCCTTGACGCGCTCGGCCTGCCCGTCGGGCGGCAGCTTGTTGGCGCCGTCCTCGCAGAAGGTGAGCAGCGCGCGCCCGCCGGGGCGCCACTCGCTGCCCGTGACGGCCCACGGGTCGGGGTACCAGCCGAAGTCCTGGCCGAAGCGCAGGCGCTCGAACTGCGCCACCTCGTCGTCCGTGATGGCGCGGAACACCACGTTGTCGAACACCTCGGTGCCGATGCCCACCGGCTCGCCAAGGTACTCGTGGCGGTACGCGCGCTCGTCGGCCGCCTTCAGGCTCTCGGCGTCCTCGATGAACTGCCCGCCCAGCCACTCCGGCGGCACGTCCAGGTAGGTCGAGCGGAACACCGGCAGGCCCGCGGCCTCGCGGCGCTCCATCTCGGCGTTGACCCAGCAGCGCGCCGAGCGCGGCGGGTTGAACGAGTACAGGCGCACGCAGCCCTCGCCGCCTCGCGTGAGGGACTGCGTGACCTTGCGTATCTCGGCCATGCCGGCGAACTGGTCGGCCTCCTCGAACCACGCGCAGCCCACGTAGCCGAACGGCACCTTTATCGACTTGATCTTGTTGGCGTTGTCGCAGCCGCGGAAGATGATCTTCTGCCCGGTCGAGCGCCTGGTGATGCGCAGCGTGGACTCGGGCATGTCGTACCCGTCCTCCAGCCCCAGCGCGCGGATGGCCCACACCACCTGGGCGTAGGCCGCGTCGCGCAGGTCCGCCTTGCGCTTCATGAGCACGACGGCGTGCTGGTCGGGGTGCGTCTCGATGTACCTCACGACCTCCAGCGAGCAGAACGAGGACTTGGTGGAGCCTCGGCCGCCGGCCAGCCATATGTCGCCGCGGTGGCCGCCGGCGATCATGCGGTGCGGCTCCAGGAACGGCGGGGCCAGCAGCAGCGCGAAGTCGCGCACGAACGCCCCCTCCTCCTCGGGCGCCTCCTCGGGCAGCCACTCCATGAGGCGGTCGGAGGCGTCGGCCAGCGCCTTGACGGCGGGCGCCATCTCCTTGTCCGCCAGCGAGTGCCGCTCCACGGCCTCGCGGCCCTTGCGCAGCAGCAGCCCCTGGGCGTCGATGATCTCGGCGCGCGTGACGGTGGCGGCGCGGGCGGCGGCCTCCTGCAGGGCCTTCAGCCTTGCCGATACCTTGCCGGTGGCCTCCAGGCGGCACGCGGCGCTGTCCACGGCGCTGTCCTTCCACTTCGCGGAGCCGGGGTATGCGGCGCGGTAGGCCGCGCGCTGCGTGGCCCCCTTCGCCCTCTCGCGGGCGTACGCCTCCTGCGCGGGTGTGAGTATGTCGGTCCTGTTGCTTCCCATGGGCGGCAGTGTCGGCCACGTGTCGCCAAAAGCGAAGGGGCCGCCCCGCGATGGGACGGCCCCGTGGAGGAGACCCGCCGGGCCCAGCCCGCCCGGCGTGCCCACAGTATCCGGTTGTTGTCGCCTGCTACCCCGCCAGCGCCGCGGCGAGCGCCATGCACCCGCGCAGCACCATGAGGTCGATGGCGAGCGCCGCCAGCAGCACGAGCAGGCAGCCCCTATTCGGTCCCCCGTCCACCGCGCACCCCCTTGGTCTCGTGCCACTCGAAGTCGGCGAACGCGTGCCCGCACCAGCGGCACTCGTCGCCGGCCCTGGGCAGCCTGTGCCACACCGTGCGCGTCCCGCATTTCGGGCAGCGCACCTCGATGCTCGGGCGCCTCTTGCGCTTCTCGTCCGTACCGTCCATCACTCGTCCTCCTCTATCTCGCCTATCCACAGCGCGCACTCCTCGGCCGCCCTCACCGCCAGCGTCCGCGCCAGCGAGTCCGGCAGCGCCTCCAGCAGCTCCAGCAGGTTCTCGGCGGCCAGACGGCACCCGGCGGCCCCGCCGCCCAGCAGCTCGACCTCGCCGCCGTCCGGCACGATGGCCTGCACCCTCACGTCCCGCGGCATGTTCCAGTCGGCGAAGCCGTCGGAGGCGATGAGGTGCATGCAGTCCCCGGGCCTCAGGCGGTCGTTCCCGAGCGGGCATGTCTGCCGCGCCTCGTGGAACGCGTACCACCCCTCGTGGACGCGCCCGCCCGCGTCCGTGTACCGCACGCGCGGCACCTGCGGCAGCGGGGAGGTCGCCGGCAGGTCGGTGTCCATGATCGTGATGCCCACCTCACTCGCCGCCCTTCCTCTGTCCGGCCGCGAACCACCCGTGCAGCGAGCGGATGCACGCCGGGCACAGCTCGTGCATGGAGCCGTCCACCCTCACGCTGTCGCGGAGCACCGTCCTGGCGTACCTCAGCGGCTCCATGGTGACGGCCTTCCCGCAGCG
>ERZ1673701.1324-NODE-1324-length-22875-cov-4.593646_pt1 | contig 22875 bp, 20 predicted proteins | sample MGYA00580231_ERZ1673701 | MGnify/ENA primary metagenome ERZ1673701 (study PRJEB41218, sample SAMN15661798) | gut metagenome | host: Homo sapiens | place: Canada: London | collected 2015-08-20/2019-03-30 | study: EMG produced TPA metagenomics assembly of...
TCAGTTTCATATGGCAGTGTGACTCTCAAATCATTGCAAAATGATAACATTCCGGAGCTGGATTTACTTGTCCGTGAAGCCATACAAAACAGTTCGGATGCAGCTCTGCAAGAGGCGGATGACTCTTTTACGGTGAAGTTTAATACCGGCACTTTCGTTCCTGCTCGATTTAATACAAATCTGAGCGGTATAGAAGGTATCCTTGATGAAATGTTCCCGGGAGAAACTGCTGATTTTTTGGAAATAAGAGATACAAAAACGCAGGGATTAACCGGTCCGCTTCGCATAGATGATATGCCGTCTGACGATCACGGGAATTTCTTTAAATTGATTTTTGATACAGGCAAGAAACAAACCCAAGCAGGAGCAGGAGGAAACTGGGGCTTCGGTAAAAGTGTTTATTATCGAGTCGGAATGGGTATCGTTGTTTTCTATTCCAGAATAAAAATTGAGGGTAGTTATGAGTCACGCCTTATTATTACCTTGGTAGAAAATGAGGAAAATCCTGATGCAATACTTGCTAAAATTAACCCTCGTTCCGCTGGAAAAGCATGGTGGGGAATAAAAGAGGGAAAAGATGATTTTCTCCCGATAACCGACGATGAGCTCATACTTGAGATATTGAATGTTTTCGGGATCCCCGCATTCCGACCTAATGAAACAGGTACTTCCATAATAATACCGTACATAGATAAGCAGAAGCTCTTAAAAAATATAATTCCCGAAGAAGCTAATATTAGTGACGATATTCGTGCTAGGTGTACATGGGCATCGAATTTTGAAGAATATTTGATTTTGGCGATTCAAAAGTGGTATGCGCCTAAAATACATAATCAGCATTTGAAAGAGTTTTGTAACAAAAAATGGCTGCGAGTCTACGTAAACAATAAGCCCATTCGTTATGACACGATGCTTCCGTTCTTTAAGCTGGTTCAGGAATTATATACAATTGCCATTGCCAAAACATATGATTACGACTATCAAAGCGAATGGTTAAGTAATGCGATCTGTTCGGCTGTTCCGATTCGCAATTATTTCGATACCTCAGAGAACAGTAGTACGGCGGGTTACGTGGCGGCAATACGTATCAATACCGAGGATATGTATGGCGGTCAGAATTATATGGATCCTTGTATATATACAAGACACTTTGAAAATGATCCCGACATCAACGAGCCGATTGTTATGTATTCGAGAGATCCCGGAATGGTAATTGAATATACAATCGCCGGTCCATGGGTGAAAGGTATTACACCTCCCGAACGTTCTGATGAATACATTTTTGCTTTCTTTGTGCCGATTACCACTAAAAAACTGAAAGCCGATCTGTCTGAGAAAAAGTATGCCGATATGGAACTCGGTGAGTATTTGCGAGAATGCGAGGCATCAGATCATATGGGCTGGAAAGATCCTGCAAATATGCAGGTGGTAGAGAGAATCCAGAAAAATACTGTTAATCAGATATTCGGAAAAATCGTCTCGCTTAAAACCAAGCAAATAGAAGCGACTGCCAGTAAATTATCCGGTAAATTGGGAAGGAAGTTGCTTCCCCGCATTGGCTATGGTAGAGTTCCCAGAGGTGGTGGAAGCGGTGGATCCGGCGGTGGTTCCAAAATAAACAATGTTGAGTTTAACATTATCTCCCGCAATATCACAGAGGCGGAACTTACTATTGAATATGAGTTGAAACTTACTAATGGAAAGAAAACAGCAGAACTTACAGTACTGATTGATTCTGAGGGCGGTTTGATTGATCCGAAAGCCTGGCAAAACGATATCGGTACAGAGTTTCCCGTAGAATTCACGGAAGTTACGATCCATTCCTTGTCATCTACAACAGAAGAGAAGAAAATATTTACGGATGTTTTTTGCAATAAAGATCACATCAGAATGAGAAATCGGTATATCGAGTTGAATTTGGATAATATTGATGAGGTGTATGCCGGATTTAAGATTGTTTCCAATATTTCTTCTCCTGTCATTAAAGGAAAAATAAAACTAAAGACAGCGGATAAAAAATATCGTCCGTCTTTTAAAATTGTATAAGGAGGCAGCCTAAAGTGAATGAACTATCTTTCTTTCCTGTTCTTACGGAAGAATTAATTGAAGATTGTGGCTGCCGGTGCGACAAGTATACTTTTTCATTTGTATATCAGGATCAGAAACACGAACTTGTTCAAAGCGGAAAAAACACAATTAAGTTGACAGACCCTCTTGAAATTTGGAAAATCGAAGATGAAGGATTGTCTATTGAAAAGAAAGTGGAAATTTCTCATCCGCACCTGTTATACGGCAAACAAGGGGTTGCTCCTCACGGATCCGAAATCGGTGTTTGTATTATTTGGACAAATCGTTCTTTGACTCAAACGGGATATATTCTTCCTGATAAAGATAATCAGACACCCACAGGACGAACATGCACTTTTATGCACACTTTTACACCCGGCGAAATTAAAGGAGATTTGGAACTTTCGTTAGTTCTTTATCTGAAAAATTCCTCCAAGGAAGTTGCGCACGATGAAACACATTTAATTAATGAAGAAGGTGTTACGCTGGGCGAACTGGAGTCAATTTCGCTGGATTTCAATAGCATTTATATGGAATTTCCCATTGAAGAATGCAACGCAAAAGATCAGCCCCTATGGTGGGTCGAATTTTCACAATGGGAGGATCCTCGTGTTGATTTGTTCGGCAAAGAAAATGTTTGTCTGTATTTGAATACGGCTTATGATGCTTGTCCGATGGCGGGCGAAACGATCAAAAATATTGATTTGTTGATTCAAATTATTTCGACAACTTACCTGTTGATTTTCAAAAGAATGAGCGATGAAGACTTATATGCAACCAAGTATGATGTTGGATTGAGCCCTAATAGCATTTGCAGCATTATGCACCAGTTTATTCTCGGGTGTGATAATTTGCATTGGGAATCAGACGAAAACTTACTGAAAAGCATTCAAATGAATGTAGCGTCTATGTTGAAAGAAGGTGAAGTTTGATGCAATTAAATATTCGTAAACTCACCTTAAGCGAAGCCAAAAACAGAATTGCGGCAATCGATTCTTTAGAAGATATTGCATTTGAAGATTTGATCAATCATTGGAAAATCTATGATGTTGCAGAAGAATCTTATGATTCTACATACAAAGAATTCCGTGCGGAGTTGATTGATTGTTTTAAGTCTGCGCTCGAAGAGAGCGGCGGAAAAATGAATTACACGCTTGATCTTCGAATGGGAATAAAACTGTATGAACTTCTCAGCCCGGAATCGGGATTTACAAACGTTCAGGCAAATGATGACGATATCTGGCGATATATTTCAGTCTGTGTTATGCCTGATATAACATATCTTCGTTATCCCAAACCGGAACAAGGAAGTATTCGCATTAATCAAAAGCGATTTTATTCTCATACCCGCCGAATTTGGTTGAAAACATTATGGTGGTATGTTCATTTGGGCTGGCAAGGAACATCGCAGAAAACTTTTGAAGTCTTAAAAAACAACGGAACCAATATCATCAGCCATTTTATTGAACGTCCGGGAAAAGGTTATCGTCCCGCACTCTTTCGAAGCATGATGTATGTGTATTCTACCTTTCCTACGCAGAAGGATACGATTTTCAGAGCGGCGGCGAAATTGAATTTGGCAAAGTGTGTAACCGTAGAACCGGCCTTGACAGTAGGTGGTGAAAAAGCATATACTGCTACGCTGTTCAACGAAATATTGCAGAAAGGAAAGTTGGAAAATGTTGACTGATGAAATCCGGAATAATTGGGACAGCGATATAATAGGGTATGCTCAACCGCTGTTGTCATTAGAGGAATCCGACTATCCTGCTTGGACGGTGAAATTAATTGACAGCTACGGTGTCGCTATTCCGTACGACGGAGAACAAGAGATAAACGAGAATTTTTCAAATGCTCGAATTTACAGCAGTGTAATCAGATTCGACGCAACAACCGAGCGAAAAGCGTTGTTGTTAACTACCGGATCCATAGAAATTACGGTGCCTTTTTCTGCTTTGTGTGCTGAACTTGTCGATCCCGGTGAAAATGGTTTATTCAGAAGTGAAATCACCGATTCTCCGGTTCGGTGGTGGCGTGAATGGAAAGATTTGCTGGGAAATAAAAGCATTGATGATCGTGTTTATGATGTTCTCGGCGAATTGTGTGTGTTGAACAGATTAATTGATGTCGGAGAAGAGGCAAGCTGGAACGGTCCTTTGGGAGCATCCTATGATATTGAAACCGACAAGCGATTTGTAGAAGTCAAGTCTTCTGTAGTGAGAGATCGACGAGAAATAACAATCAGTAATCATTTCCAATTAGATCCTCCCGGAAAACATTTGGATTTGATTTTTTGTCAATTTGAGCCCTCAGTTTCTTTCGGTTATTCAATTAATGCTATTGTTGAACAGCTAAAAGCTAAAGGAATTAACGTAGGTGACATTAACCGAAAATTAAAAGAGCTCGGTTTTGAAGAAGGTCGTAGCTCACGAAATAAAAAGTTTATTTTACACAGTATGCTAAAGTATACTGTTGATTCTGATTTTCCGCGCATAACTCCCGCATCGTTTGCAGGCGGTATTATGCCTTCTGGGATCACGAAAATTACATACACCGTCGATCTCAGTGGGATAATTCCTGAATCGATGATGCAAGGAGAAAAAAATGAGTTATAAGACTATTGACCTATGCGCCGGGATAGGCGGTATACGTCGAGGATTTGAGTTAACAGGTGCTTTTGAAAATGTTCTTTCCGCTGAAATTGATACAGCAGCAGCAAGAACTTATGAGCACCTATTTGGTGATAATCCTTTAAACGATTTGACTTCCGAGGAATTTAAGCAGAAAGCCGTAGAAACAAAGTACGATGTTTTGTTGGCGGGATTTCCTTGTCAGGCGTTTAGTCGTGCAGGATTGCAGCTCGGATTTCGTGATACAACCAAAGGAACGATTTTTTTTGATATAGCCGATATTATATCTCGTACACATCCGAGAGCGGTATTCCTTGAAAATGTAGAGAACTTGGTTTCACATGATAAAGGTGCAACACTGAGACGAATCGTTAATACATTGGAAGATGAACTTGGTTATCGAATCATCGGGGTTACATTAGATGAAGACGGTGAGTATGCTTATACGAGAGATTCTTTTGTAAGGAACTCCCGTTTCTTTGGATTGCCTCAAAACAGACCTCGTGTTTATATTATGGCTTTCAGCAAGAAAATTTACGGCGACGCTATCAAACTGTTAACAGACGATCTTCCGCGCGAAAGATCGGAAGCAAACATTGCAGACGATTTGAATGATATTTTGGAAACCGAAGTCGACGATTTTTACTATATGTCATCCGGTTATTTGGAAACGCTGAAAAAACATAAAATAAGAGAACGGTCAAAAGGTCATGGCTTCGGTTATATTGTGGTAAATGAGCCCGATAATCCTACTCCTGTAGCAAACACGATTTTGGCCACAGGCGGTTCAGGAAAAGAACGCAACCTGATCAGACAACATAAAGACGGTGTTGCGGGAAGATCTGTAAAAACAAAAAAAACACCGTTAAATGATGAAGGGATCAGAGTAATGACTCCGACTGAATGGGGGCGTTTGCAAGGTTTTATCGGATATGCTTTTGTTAACGCCGAAACTGGCGAGGATGAATTTTCTTTTCCCGAAAATACGGCATTAGCTCAACAATATAAGCAATTCGGAAACTCTGTTACGATTCCTGTTATTGAAGAGATGGCAAGATTTATGTTGGAATGCTTTGATAAAATGACACAAGATCAGTTAAAGCTGATTGTTCAGTTGGCGAAAAATAATGAATATATAACTCGACGTGATGTGATTGAATTGTTACGTATCACAAGTAATCAGGCAGGGTATTTACTGCGTAAGCTAGTGGCAGATCAAAAGTTAAATATGATTGATACTCGTAAAAAAGCAAGATATACACTTGTTTAAACACTATAGACAGGAAACTATATCTCAAAGGAAGCACAATGGTAAAAGATATGATTGACGATCCGATATTCCTTGCGAGAAAGTCGGAAGTTGCGACAAAAGAAGATCTGCCTATCGTGCAGGACTTGCTTGATACGCTTATGGCACACAAGGATAGCTGTGTTGGTATGGCAGCTAATATGATCGTCGTCAAGAAACGCATTATCGCTTTTCTCGACGAGAGTGGACGAGCTCCTACATACACTGTGATGCTCAACCCCGAGATTGTTAAAAAAGACGGTGCGTATAACACCGAGGAGGGATGTCTGTCTCTTCTCGGTGGTCCGCGTCCGTGTAAACGTTATAAATCCATCAAGGTCAAGTATCAAACCTTGGAACTACAAACCCGCATCAAGACCTATACCAACTGGACCGCGTAAATCATTCAGCACGAAATAGATCATTGCTATGGGATTTTGATATAGAATATTAATCCAAAAAATTGCATTTAGAAATTAAATGTGTCAAATAATTATCTATGAGAGGAAGATTAATGCATGCTTATTGATGATATTGTTGATTATTGTAATAAGAAATATACAACATTTGGTGATAAATGTGGTAACGGTGTTTGTTCTCATCCTACAGGTAAGTGTAGTGGAAGTTGTTATAATTGTTTATATGAAATTCATTATTTTGATGGTGATAAATGCAAACATAAATCTTTATATGATTGTCAAAAAATGTTATATCATTATGTGTGCCAATATACATTAAGGTATGCATCTGAAATCTTACATGCATTCAAAGATGAGAACTGTTTCTTGAGCACCTTTGAAAGCATCAATATGATGTCAATAGGTTGTGGTGGATGCCCGGATTTGATGGCAATGGAAATGCTCTTGTATGATAGTGGGATTACAGTTCCAGTATCCTATAAAGGCTATGACATTAATTCGTTATGGTTGCCAGTACATAACAGGGTACGACGTTATTGCAATGACAATGATATTGATAGCAAATTCATGTGTGAGGATGCCATCAATTATTTCTCAAAATATTATTCAAAAAACACAAATGTCATAGTAATCAGTTATCTTCTTTCATATCTTTATAACACACCACAAAAGAAAGAGATTCGTGATTTTTTTGACAGATTAATTGAAAATGTAATAGTGCGGAATAATGATAAAAAACTTATTGTGTTTAATGATGTTAATAGTTGCAATAGAGGCAGGGATTATTTTAGGGCTTTTGTGGAAAAACTTAAGAAAAAGGGATTACACGGAGCGTATAGATATATGTATTTTGATTCGGAAAGACTAAACAAATATCAAAAGACCGGCAGCGCATATAACTCTTCGTGCGCTTTATTTGATTATAATAAAGAAATCATAAAGGCGTATCATGTTGATGGAATCTGCAGAAGTGCGCAACTTATTGTGGAGGTGGGAAAATTTGATAATTAGCGCAAGTAGAAGAACAGATATCCCTACATATTATAGTGAATGGTTTTTCAACAGAATAAAAGACGGGTTTGTGTATGTTCGTAATCCCATGAATGTACATCAAATAAGCAAAATATCTTTATCTCCTGATGTTGTTGACGGCATTGTATTCTGGACTAAAAATCCTGTTCCTATGTTGGATAAGTTATATAACCTTCAAGATTATGCTTACTATTTTCAGTTTACGGTAAATTCATATGGGAAAGATATCGAAGCAAATATACCAAGCAAAAACGATATTATCGTCCCTGCCTTTAGAGAGTTGTCAAGAATAATCGGCGCGGAAAAAGTCATTTGGCGATATGATCCGATTATGCTTACAAGTAAATACACAATTGATTATCATGTAAATTATTTCAATGAATTAGCTAAAAGATTATCTGGATATACGCATAAATGTGTAATAAGTTTTGTCGACTTCTATCGTAACACGCAGAAGCATCTTAAGGATTTGGATATATTGCCCTTAGGCGAAAAGGAAATGTATGAACTTGCAGAACGTCTTGTAGAGATTGCAAGGGAAAATAATCTTATTGTAGAATCTTGTGCTGAAAAAATCAATTTGGATCAGTTTGGTATCCGGCATGGTCATTGTATAGACTGTGACTTGTTTGAGCAGATTTTGAATTGTAAAATGGATTTATCAAAGGACAAAAATCAACGACCTGAGTGCGGCTGTATGGAAAGTATAGATATCGGAGCATATAACACGTGCAAAAATGGTTGTAAATATTGCTATGCGAATTTCAGTCAAACTACTGTTAACAAAAATACGGGATTGCACAATCCTTACTCTCCATTGCTTTTTGGAGAAGTTATGCCCGAGGATAAGATAATAGAGCGAAAAATGGTTTCTTTGAAAAATAATCAGCTAAATTTGTTCTAATTCTCTCTGGACTTCCGCGCCAACCTGTGGTACTGTTGTGTACTGCAAAGGAGGTGCGGATATGGCACAGATGAGTTTAGAAGAATTGTACCGCGGAGAAAGTGCGGGAGAAAAGTACGGTATCTTGGGAGAAGTTATGAAAGACTTCCTCCAAAATGGGCGTCCGTCGGAATACGACGAGCGTACTTGGCTTGAAATGCTGCTTGTCAAGCACGCGCTGATGGCGGCAGAAAAAATGAAAAATGAGGGCGACACGGTGTCGGGTATGACCGATAGCGAGTCGCCCTCTTCCTATGTGAGGTGGGATGAAAATGACAACGCTTGAAAATCTATACTACGGCAATATCGTTCCGCACGAACACAGTTTTAAGCGCGAGAGTGCTTACAGCGAAGTGTTGAGCTATGTTATTCGGCATCAGGACAGCTTGATACCGACGCTCACGGTTCAGCAGAAAGAAATCTTAGAAAAGCTCAAAGACTGCGAGGCGGAACTGCACGGTATGAATGAGCGCGAAGCGTTTATCAGCGGCTTTAAGCTCGCGGCGAGAATCATGACCGAAGTGTTGTACGAGCCGTCAGAGGATTGAATAAGCAGAAACAAGGCCGAGCCGATTTCGCGGTTTGGCCTTGCGATTTTCAGTTCGACACAGCACGGTTAAAATCTGCACCGCAGAAAACAAAGAAAACAGTATTCCCGCAAAAGCGCCGAAATATACACTGTTGGCGCAAAAAACTTGACAGAATTTTTCCGGTATGTTATACTGCAAGTAAAGAAAGCAACCGACAATTGAATACACATATTTCTGTTTTGAGTTTCAGACTCGCACTTACATAATCACCGATGCAACTACGCATCGGGATTGAGTGCGGGTCTTTTTGTTTTGCAAAACAGCAGTCCTCTACATAACACGGCGAAAAACCGTGTGAATTTAACAGGAGGAAAAACCAATGAAAGAATCTGTTTACACCGCTTATGAGGATCTGCCACTGTTCCTTAATGCTGAAACGGTAGCCAAGCTCCTCGGCATCTCCATCTCAAGCAGCTACGAGCTGATGCACGAAAAGGGATTTCCGTCGTTGCGTATCGGCTCACGACTCATCGTACCGAAAGAAAAATTCCGCGCATGGGTCGAAGAAAAGACGGGAGGCAGCATTTGAAATTCACCCGATATCCAAAGCGTGATGCGATCCGGGATTATTTTCCCGTGCCGAATGAAATGTTTTGTTTGGGACTGAGCAGCGGTGAGATTGCTGTCTATGCATATCTGCTCCGATGTGAAAACCGAAAAACCTTTCAGTGCCATCCAAGCTACAAAACGATTGGCAACGCTGTCGGCATGAGCAAAAACACCGTCAAGAAATATGTAGACAGCCTGATTGAAAAGCAGTTGATTACTGCCGAGCCGACTTCCGTCATCACCCAAAACGGAGAAAAACGCAACGGAAATTTGCGCTATACAATCCGCCCGATTGCGGAAGCATTAGAGCAGTATTACGAGCAACAGCTGATACGGCTGCACGAAGGAAATCGGCGTCAGGCAGCCTTGAAAAAACTCGCCGAATTTGACCGCAAACACGGGAAATCGGCGGGTTAAGGGCAGTTTTACGGCTCGTCCGAAAACAAGCAGGAGAAAGCGAGGGGTTGCCTTGCTTTCCCCTCGCAGGACACAGCGGACGGCAACGCCGACCGCACAAGGCTTTGTATGGCTTTTAAGAACGGTTATAAAAGCCTCAATTTAGGGGTTGCGGCGATAAAAACCTCGCTGATTTAGGGGTTGCGAATTTTATCGCAAATTTAGCTGGATATTGTAAAAAATATGTGGTATTGTGTTGTGCTGCGAGGAGGTGATACCATGGCAAAAAGAAGACCGTCAGGCGACGGAATGGTACGCAAGCGCAGTGACGGACGGTGGGAAGGCAGAATCGTTGTCGGCCACAAAAAGAACGGCGATCCGATCCACCGTTATGTGCTTGCCAAAACACAACGGGAGTTGACCGAAAAACTCCACGACTGCATCGCGATGTACCGCGACGCCGACCTCACCGAAGAATGCAATATGACGCTCGGCGAATGGCTCGACCGATGGATCAATGAATATATGATCTTCACGATTCGCGAGGGCACCCTGAATTCTTACAAAGCGATGATCAAAAATCAAATCAAGCCGTATCTCGGTGATCGACCGCTGTCCGTGCTCACAACACAGGAAATGCAAAAATTCTATAACACCGTCAAAAAGAATGGTCGGGTGAAACCTGACAAGCTACACGGTACAGAACTTGCCGATAGCATGGTGCGCGGTATTCATATGATGTTGCATGAGGCACTCGATATGGCGGTGGCACAGCGACTGATCATAAAAAATCCAACGGTCGGTACGACTATTCCAAAAAATAATTATCCGCCGAAGCAAATACTCAATGACGAACAGCTTGACAGATTTATGAAACGCATTAGGCAGGATGAGCGGTGGTACGATTTCTTCTACACCGAGCTGACCACAGGACTGCGGCGGGGTGAAATCTGCGGACTGAAGTGGGAGGACTTCGATGCGGAAAACGGAAAGCTGAAAGTGAGGCGCTCGGTTGCTAAAAGGAAAGGCGGCGGATTGAATATCGGCGAAACCAAAACCGAGACGGGAACGCGCACGATTGTCCTGCCGCCGAGCACTGCGGAACTTCTGCGGAAGCGAAAAGAAACGGCAGTCAGCGAATGGATATTCCCGAATATCTATGAACCCGAAAAACCGATGCACCCCGACTATGCTTACCACCGATTAAAAACACTGTTAAAACAGGCGGAGCTTCCGCTGATTCGGTTCCACGATCTGCGCCACACCTTCGCCACTCACGCGCTGGCGGGCGGCGTGGATGCGAAAACCCTGTCGGGAATCCTCGGGCATACCAACGCCAGCTTCACGCTGGACACCTACACCCATGTGACCACCGATATGCAGAGAAACGCTTCCACTATCGTGGGGAGCTTTATGGATGAGATTATGCTTGAAGGAGATGATACCAATCGCTAAAAAAAGAAAAAATGGCGAAGGGACACTTCGCCTGCGAAAAGACGGGCGGTGGGAAGGCCGTATTGTGACCGATTACCGTGAGGACGGTCGGCCGATTACCAAGAATGTAACCGCAAAAACGAAAACGGAATGCTGTGAAAAGCTGGAAAAGCTGAAAGAGCGGTACGGTCGTCACACGGACAAAATCAAATCAGATATGCCGTTCGGGGATTGGATCGACTTCTGGTATCAGACCTACTGCCGACACACACTCCGCATTACCACAAGAACCGACTATGAAAACCGCATTTACAATCATATCATTCCCGAAATCGGAAAAATTCCGCTGAACAAGCTGTCGCAATCCGATCTGCAGCAATTCTACGCAAAGGAAAAGACAGACGGAAGAAAACTGCATGCAAAAACTTACGGAAAGGGACTTTCGGAAAGAACGATAAGGGGGATACATGCCAACTGCCGCACAGCTTTACAGCGGGCGGTGCAGGAGGGCTTAATTCGCACCAATCCCGCCGTCGGCTGTAAGCTGCCGCCGAAAAAAGCGCGGGAGATGCAGGTACTGACGCAAAATGAAATTATCCGGTTTCTGCATCAAGCAAAGGAAGAAGGCTATTATGAACTCTTTCTGCTGGAGCTCGGCACGGGGATGCGGCGCGGTGAGATATTGGCACTCAAATGGAGTGACCTGAACTTCAAAACAGGAGAGCTGCATATCGAACGGCAGGTATATATCATCAAGGCAGAGGTGATTATATCGGAGCCGAAAACAAAAGCCTCGATACGCACCGTTATTCTGCCGCCGTCACTCTTGAAAACCCTTGTGGCGTATAAGGAAACGGTGGATTCGGAATGGATGTTTCCGTCACCGACTGATAACGGCAGACCGAGAAATCCGTCATCGGTTAGAAAACGGTTACAACTGATCTTGGAACGGGCAGGCTGTAAAAAGGTGCGCTTTCACGATTTGCGTCACACATTTGCAACCATGGCGCTGGAGCACGGTATGGATGTGAAAACGCTCTCGGCAACCATAGGCCATGTGTCATCAGTAACCACGTTGGATATTTACAGCCATATCACCGATACTATGCAAAGGCAGGCGGCGGTGCATATAGACCGCAAAATCGGCGGCACAGACGCCCAAATGCCGACGATAGCGCGGGAGGAAAGGAAAGATACCTCCCCGGTCGAATTCACGCCGTACAAGCCCAAAATACGCAAGCCTGGGACGGGTTGTGTCACGATGATTAACGACCACCTGTATGAGGGACGGTACACACCAACCAATGCCTACGGCAAGCGGGAAAGTCATAATATCTACGCAAAAACAAGAGAAGAATGTGAAGAAAAGCTCGCGGAAATGATTGCAGAGGTTAAGGCGCAAATCAAGGCGGAAAAAGAAAAAATGACAGGGTGACCGAAAAAATCACCCTGTCAAAATTTGAGATGCAGTAGACAAAGAAATAGGTGCAGAAAACGATAATTTACATTTTACTGTTCGTGGGTTGGATCCAATATTTTTTCGAATTCTAATATCTCTGAAGATTTAATCGCAACTCCAAGATTAGTAGGTATGTTGACAATCGGCTTTGGGATATTTGGAACATTAGCGAAAGATAAAATGCCTTGGGCTGTATATTGAGGCCCTCCAAACAGTATTCCCAAAAGATAAATTCTGTTTCCCACTGTAATGCCTGATGGAGTAGCATAAGAACCTTGATTCATAATAAACACCGGAGAACCACTTGAACCAGGAAAACACGCCATATCAAGTAAAATATGTTTTTGCCCTTGATAATCCTTTTTTGGGTGTGTAGCAGTAATGCCACGTCTAATAACAGGTTTATGATTATATTGATCTGAGATACCAATTGGATAGCCAATCATAACAATATCTTCGACTGCTGATAATTCATTTATTTTAGATTCTGTTGGGATTAAATCTGTTTCAAGTGGAATATAGAAAATTTTTATATCAGCTTTAGCTAATTCATTAAGTGCTGGTCCTAATGGTAAGCAGCACAAATCAATATTTTTGTTAGGATGGGGAATCCACTTATTACCTGCACCTGAATAATTGAAAGAAAAGGATTCAGTATCTAAAGGTTTCCCGTTTTCATCTGCTTTACAAAACTCAAAAACAGTTCTTACACTGTTGTTTACTACATGATTATTTGTAATTAAAACTGGAATACAGGTTTTCTCTTCTGGTTTATTACATAAATTTACTATAAACCCTGTACCACTCCCAACTGAACCATCAGCATATTGGCAGTTTATCAAAACAGTAGAATACGTAAGCATTTCTGAAATACTCATATTGCTTTCACTCATTTGATTTACTCCTAAAATAAAAATAAGTAGCCGCCCCAAAAAAAGCTTTTTCGAGACGGCATTGGTCGGAGTGGCGAGGCTCAAACTCGCGGCCTCCGCATCCCAAATGCGGCGCGCTATCAACTGCGCTACACCCCGATAGTTATTCAATTGTGGTCGTGTAGGTGGTCAAATCTGTGGTCAAACACATTTTTGACTGCTTTTTTTCATTTTCCGAACCGCCCGAAATACGCACGGTTGAAGGGTTTTCGGCGGTTTTCGCTTTCGTGCGGTGCGAACACCGTCTATGCACCCAAATCAAGCGCGATACCAACTTCGCTACACCCGGATATTCAGTTCCTGCCATTATATCACGACGGAGAGGAAAATCAAAGATTATTCTGTCTGTGGTCATTCCTGTGGTCAAAGCCGTTTTTGTGCCGCTTTCGGCAATCAGGGGAAATCCCGCAAACGCAGGTGTCGCAAGGCTTTGCGGCGTTTCGCCTTGCCCTATCCCGGATACAACCACGGCACTCCCAAACCAGGCGCGATACCAACTTCGCTATACCCGGATATTCAATTTCTGCCATGATACCACGGCGAGGGGTAAAAATAAAGATTTTTCTGTCTGTGGTCATTTATGTGGTCAAAGCCGCTTTTGTGCCGTTTTCGGCAACCGGAGGAAAACCCGCTATCGCCCGTGCCGCAAGGCTTTGCGGGCTTTTGTCCAAGCCGCGCATGGATAGGGTCTACGCACTCCCAAACCACCCGCGCTACCAACTGCGCCACACCCGGTTATATTTATATTTTAGTTTGCTTCCTGCTTATTAGCTTTCTGATATTGATCCGCGGCGCTTCCCTCAGAAACATAGTCACATAATACAGGGGGCCCAAAAAGGCTTGCCTTTTTGGGGAGAGGACGAGGCGCGCAATGAATGAGTTTCCGCCAAAGGCGGAAACGAATGATATGGAGCTGCCGAGGACGATGGTGCGCCTGAATCACTCGTGATATTTTACCTTTTTTAGCTTCGTTTGTCAACCTCGGCAAGCAGTTTCACACGGCAAGCGGCAAGCTGATATTTTTCCGTAACCTGACAAGCGGGCGGTGAATACTCTGTAATATGACTTTTCGGGAGGCGTATTATGGGTAACATCAGCTATTTTCTCGGGTGCAGCTCGCCCGAGGGGTTTCACTCATTTTTCGGCGAGCTTTGTCCGACTCATTCGGGCGGGTATACATATATAATAAAGGGCGGTCCGGGCACGGGCAAATCGAGCCTGATGAAGCGGATAAACTCCGCACTGACCGATGCGGGGATTGAGACGGAGCTGATATACTGCTCATCCGACCCCGCTTCGCTCGACGGCGTATACGCGCCCGCGCTCAACTGCTGGATAGCGGACGGCACTTCTCCGCACACGCTCGAGCCGAAATATCCGGGCGCTGCGCAGGAGACAGTTGACCTTGGCAGGTTCTGGAATAAAGATATTCTGCGTTCGCGCGCGGATGAGGTCATCGCGCTGACCGACGAAAACGCCGCGTGCCACCGCAGATGCAGGCGTTTTCTCGAAGCGAGCGCCCTGCTGCGCGAGGATATACTGCGCCTGACGCTCGGCTGCACGGACACGGCAAAAATCAAACGCGCGGCTTCGCGCATCGCGTCGCGCGAGTTCGGCAGGCCGACCGGGCGCATCGGCGAAGAGAGTCACAGAATGATATCCGCCGTCACTCCGGACGGGATAACATTCTTTGGTGAGGCCGTAAGACAGCTCTGCGAGCGCATATATATCATCGAGGACGACAACATCGCGAGCTCCGCAGCCCTGCTGTCCCTGCTTCGCGGATACGCCCTCTCCGGCGGGCACGACATAATCACGAGCCCGTCTCCCCTTTCACCGGACGGCGAGCCCGAACATCTGCTCATCCCCGACCTGTCGCTCGGCTTCGTGACCTCAAACAGGCTGCATCCTGCGGAGTTTGACGGCGCGGTGAAGATAAACTCCTCGCGCTTCACCGACCGCACCGCGCTGCGCCGGCACATGTCGCGGCTGAACTTCACCAAAAAAGCCTACGGCGAGTTTATCGGCGAGGCCGTAAATTCCCTCGCGAGCGCAAAGAGTATACACGACGACCTCGAGAGCATATATATATCCGCCATGGACTTTTCGCACATGGATGAACTCGCGAAAAGCATTGCGGAGGATATGTTGAAGAGAAAAATATAAAAAACGGGCGTCCGCATAACGGACGCCCGCGTCAACTCTGGAGAAAATTATTCGCCGACAACGTTGACAGCTCTGAGCTTGCTGGAATCCTTGGGATCCGGCTCGACCTCGAAGGTGACCTTCTGACCCTCGGTGAGAGTTCTGTAGCCGTCTGCAACGATAGCGGAGAAATGTACGAAAACATCGTCGCCGCCCTCATCGTTAGCGATGAAGCCAAAACCTTTTTCTGCGTTGAACCATTTGACTGTACCCTTCATTGTGGTACCTCCGTGAAAAAATTTGCATTCTATATTATATGTTGTGCAATGGACTCGCACATTTTTGTGAACCATCAAACGGTCAATGGCTTACAAAAACATGCGAGTCCACAGAAACATTTGTCAGAATACGCATTAATTATATATTCACATTGCGCTTTTGTCAAGAGCGATTTTGTCGAATAAAAAGAATAATAGATAAAAATTTATAAATTTTTAATTGACATTTTCTCTTTTGCGGAGTATGATAAATGCATATCCATTGGGGAGTAGCTATGGGCAAAAGCCCATCTTGCTGTCACCAACCGTCGTGCAGGTCGCGATAACCGACCGAGCCCGGCTGGCAGCAGACATATGCGTTGAATGCGTTTGAGGCAAGACCTTTGGCAGACATGGTCTGTCGAAGGTCTTTTTTGTTTAACCGAAAGGGAGGCATAAAAATTGAAGTACTATCTTGAAGACGTCCGCGAGGTGTTTAAGCGGACGGAGAGCTCGGAAAACGGACTTTCGCAGTCCGAGGCCGAACGCCGTCTTGAGAAATACGGCAAAAACAAATTGGCACAGGCAAAGCAGAAATCGCTCGTCAGGCGGTTTTTTGAGCAGCTTGCCGACCCGATGATAATCATCCTTATCGTCGCCGCGGTCATATCCGCCGTGACGACAGTCTATGAGGGCAAGGTCTCCGGCTCGCCGTCCTTCCCTACGGACACCGTGATAATCCTCGCCGTTGTGCTCATAAACGCGGTGCTCGGCGTTTTGCAGGAGAGTAAGGCGGAAAAGGCTATCGAGGCGCTTCAGGAGATGAGCGCGGCGACCTCCAAGGTCATACGCGAGGGCAGGATAATGACTGTCAAGAGCGAAGACCTGACCGTCGGCGATATCGTGGTACTCGAGGCGGGCGACGCTGTTCCCGCGGACTGCCGCATATTCGAGAGCGCCAGCCTTAAAATAGAGGAGGCTGCGCTGACGGGCGAGAGCGTACCCGTGAGCAAGATTATCTCCGTTCTCGGCGCGGGCGACGGCGGCGATATTCCGCTGGGCGACAGAAAGAACATGGCGTATATGGGCAGCGCCGTTGTCTACGGACGCGGCAAGGCCGTTGTCACCGACACGGGCATGAATACCGAGATGGGCAAGATAGCCGACGCCATAACAAAGGCGGAGGACGGACAGACCCCGCTCCAGAAAAAGCTTGCGGGACTCTCTAAGACGCTCACCTTCCTTGTGCTTGGAATCTGCGTTTTCATCTTCGCGTTCTCGCTGTTCATGGAGCGCTCCACTCTCGCGGGCGGCGATCCCGCGCTGATATTCAAGAGCGTTATCGACGTGTTTATGGTAGCCGTCAGCCTCGCCGTTGCCGCCGTTCCCGAGGGACTTGCGGCGGTGGTCACTATCGTGCTGTCGATAGGCGTTACGAACATGTCGAAGAAAAATGCGGTTATCCGCAAGCTCACCGCTGTTGAGACGCTCGGCTGCGCGCAGATAATCTGCTCTGACAAGACAGGCACTCTCACGCAGAATAAGATGACCGTCGTCGATCATTACGGCGACGAAAAGCTGCTCGCAAGAGCCATGTCCCTCTGCTCGGACGCGGAGGAGGATGCGGATGGAGCAGTCACGGGAGAACCCACCGAAGCGGCTCTCGTAAACTTTGCGATAAGCCTCGGACTTCATAAGGGCGAGCTGAAAAGCGACAGCCCGAGAATCGGCGAAGCTCCGTTTGACTCCGGCAGAAAGATGATGTCCACCGTCCACAAGACACCGGACGGCATTATTCAATACACAAAGGGTGCTCCCGATGTTGTCGTCGATCTCTGCACCCACGCCTTTATCGACGGAAAAATCGTTCCGATGACAGACGAGATAAGGGCAACAATAGCCTCGGAAAACAAGAGGATGGCGGATAAGGCTCTGCGCGTGCTCGCGGCGGCGATGAGAAAATACGACTCCGCGCCCGACGATTTTTCGCCCGAGGCGCTCGAGCATGACCTGATATTCATCGGCCTTACCGGCATGATAGACCCCGTTCGCCCGGAGGTCAAGGCGGCTATAGAGGAGTGCCGCGGCGCGGGTATAACCCCCGTTATGATAACCGGCGACCATAAGGACACCGCCGTTGCCATCGCCTCGGAGCTCGGCATACTCACCGATCCGTCACAGGCAATAACCGGCGCGGAGCTCTCCGCGATGAGCGACGAAGAGTTCGCGGACAGAGTCGAAAATATATATGTATACGCGCGCGTGCAGCCCGAGCACAAGACGAGAATAGTCAACGCCTGGCGCTCAAAGGGCAAGATAACCGCCATGACGGGTGACGGAGTCAACGACGCGCCGTCGATAAAGAGCGCGGATATCGGAATAGGCATGGGCATAACCGGCACGGACGTCACAAAGAATGTTGCAGACATGGTGCTCACGGACGACAACTTCGCGACCATTGTCAACGCCGTTGAAGAGGGCCGCCGGATATATGACAATATCCGAAAGGCTATTCAATTCCTGCTCGGCTCAAACCTCGCGGAAGTGCTCGCGATATTCACGGCGACGCTCCTCGGCTTCACGATTCTCAAAGCGCCGCATCTGCTGTTCATAAACCTCGTCACCGACTGCTTCCCGGCGCTCGCGCTCGGACTCGAAAAGGCGGAGAGCGATATCATGCGCCGCCGCCCGCGCGATCCGTCGGACGGAATATTTGCAGGCGGGCTCGGCTTTGATGTGCTCTATCAGGGCGTGCTGGTCACCGCACTGACCCTCGCGGCGTTCTTCATAGGCGAACGCTTCGAGACGGGACACTGGGCATTTATGAACATCGCCGAGTGCGAGCAGGGCATGACCATGGCATTCCTCACCATGTCGATGTGCGAGATATTCCACTCGTTCAACATGCGCTCGCAGCGCGGCTCGGTCATAAAGATGAGCCTTCGCGGCAGTCACAACATGCCGCTGTTCGGCGCTATGGTGGCGTCTCTCGTGCTGACTACGGCGGTTATTGAGATACCGTTCCTCGCAAACGCCTTCGGCTTCACTCCGATAGGCTTCGCCGAATATGCAACATCGCTCGCCCTCGCGTTTTCGATAATCCCGATAGTCGAGATAATCAAGGTCGTTCAGCGTGCCGCAGCGAAAAGAAAAGTCTCCAGATAATATAATAATTTGACATCGCGCCCGGCACATTCCAGCTCAATGAGCTGCTCATTTCCGCAGGTCTCTCGGTCTCCACTATCCCGATGTTCGAGATAGGCAAGGCTATCAGACGCGCGGCAGAGCGCAGAAAAGAAAAGAAAGCTGCGTAAAAATTGATATAATGCATCCCCTGCACCGAGAGGTGCGGGGGATGTTTTGTTATAACTTTTATCACAAGGGACTGCGAACCGCCGCAGTCCTTATTTTTATTTTGAGATAAACAGCCCCGATGTGACTAAAACATACTATTTTTATATCCTTTTACAAGTGCAAACTGCGCTCAATTTGTTTATATAACGTTAATGAATATATTTTTATTTTTTTGTTGAAATCTATAGTAATGTATGCTATAATTTTTTCAAAACTGTGGTTAATTTTTATGCAGTAAATCTAAACGCGCAGCGACGCTTTGATAAGGAGGACTTTTTTTGAAAGCCTATAACGCGAAAGACATAAGAAATATCGCCATAGCAGGTCATGGCGGCAGAGGAAAAACAACCCTTGCGGAAGCAATGCTCTACACCGCGAAGGCTACCGACAGACTCGGCAGAGTCGCCGACGGCACCACCGTGCTCGACTTCGACGCCGAGGAGAAGAAGAGAAAGGCCACGGTTTCAACCGCTGTTGCCGCTATCGAGTGGAACGGCGCGAAGATAAATATAATCGACACTCCCGGTCTTTTTGACTTTGCGGGCGGCATGAGCGAAGGCATCCGCGCGGCGGACAGCGTGCTCATCGTCACTGCGGCGGGCTCCGGCTTTGACGTCGGCGCAGAGAAAGCTCTCAAGGCGGCGAACGCCAGAGGCATTTCGAGAATGTTCGCCATCACCCGCTGCGATGCGGACAATACAGATTTCTATAAAACATTTGCAGCTATAAAAGACGCAGTCGGCGGTGCTATCTGCCCCGTTATCGTCCCCTATATGGACGGCGGCAAGGTTGCGGCATATGTCAACCTCGCGTCCCGCAAGGCTTTTGACTACAGCAGCGGCGAGAAGAAAGAGGTCGCACTGCCCTCCGACCCGCAGCTTGATGAGATGCTCGATATACTTACAGAAGCAGTCGCTTCGAGCGACGACGAGCTGATGGAGAAGTTCTTTGCAGGCGAGACTTTCACCCGCGAAGAGATAATCAAGGCTCTCAACTCCGGCGTCAGCGACGGCTCCGTTATCCCCGTATATGCCTGCGCGGGCTACACCTGCGAAGCTATCGATATGCTCCTTGACGAGATAGTCTATTCCGCTCCCTCCGCAGCCGACAAGGCAGGCGAGAACGGTCTTCCCTGCGACGAAAACGGCCCGCTTGCGGCTATCTGCTTCAAGACTATCGCCGACCCGTTCGTCGGCAAGATGTCCTTCTTCAAGGTCGTTTCCGGCAAGATAACTTCGGACACCCCCGCTTATAACTCCCGCACCGAAGAGAGCGAGAGAATGGGCAAGATAATCACCCTCAGGGGCAGCAAGCAGGAAGACGCATCCTGCATCCCCGCTGGTGACATCGGCGTTGTCACAAAGCTTGCGGGCATCAAGACCGGAGACACGGTCTGCTCGGCAAAGAACCCGATAACCCTCGAGGGCATCAAGTTCCCGACCCCCTGCCTTTCAATGGCAGTCAAAGTCCGCAAGAAGGGCGACGAAGAGAAGGTCGCGGCGAGCTTGCTCAGACTCCTCGAAGAGGATCCGACAATTTCGTTCGTCATCAACAAAGAGACCCGCGAGCAGATTCTCTCCGGTCTCGGCGAGCAGCACCTTGATGTTATCGTTTCCAAGCTCAAGAACAAGTTCGGCGTTGAGGTCGATCTCAGCGTGCCGAAGGTCGCATACAGAGAGTCCATCCGCAAGAAGGTCGAGGTTCAGGGCAGACACAAGAAGCAGTCCGGCGGACACGGTCAGTTCGGCGATGTGTTCATCCGCTTCGAGCCCTGCGAGAGCGACGATCTCGTTTTCGCCGAGGAAGTTGTCGGCGGCTCCGTGCCGAAGAACTTCTTCCCCGCAGTTGAAAAGGGTCTGCGCGACAGCGTCAAGAAGGGCGTGCTTGCAGGCTACCCGATGGTCGGTCTGAAAGCTACTCTTTACGACGGCTCTTATCATCCGGTCGACTCGTCCGAAATGGCGTTCAAGACCGCCGCGAACATAGCATACAAGAACGGTATCCCGCAGGCGAACCCCGTTATCCTTGAGCCTATCGGCACTCTGAAGGCTTATATGCCCGACGAGAACCTCGGCGACATCATGGGCGATGTCACAAAGCGCCGCGGCCGCGTGCTCGGCATGGGTCCGTCCGACGAGCCGAAGATCCAGGAGCTCATCGCGGAAGTTCCCATGGGCGAGATGGGCGATTTCTCGACCGTCCTTCGCTCCGTGACCGCCGGCAGAGGCTGGTTCACCCTTGAGTTCACCCGCTATGAGGATGCGCCGCCCGTCGTTGCACAGAAGGTTATCGAAGAGGCAAAGGCAAACGACGCCGAAGCAGATAAATAAAAACATAAAGAGAGAGAGCTGTCAAAAGGCAGCTCTCTTCCTAATTTAATATCAAAAACCCGCCCGGCATCGCGCCGTGCGGGTCAGTTTTATTTTGAATTGCGGCTTTGAAGCGAGATTCCGTCATTCGTCTTTATAACAAATCCGACCGCGCCGCCTGTGTTCGTTATCAGCAGCTCGTCGCTGCCCGCGATGCTCGCATATATATTGTCGACATCGATATCAACAGTATAGCTCCATGTGCCGCTGACTATCATTCCGCTGCCGTTGTCTATTTTGACAACGACCTTACAGTCGTCATACTTGAGCGTAATGCTGCCCTTTGAGCAGTTCACCTTGACGCTCGGCATGGCTTCAAAAACTCTGCCGAGGTCCCCGACCGTTCCGACAGTCCTGCCGACCGGGCCCTGATGCGCGTCCTTAGTATTCTGATCGTCCTGCTGCATCCTAACGTTGAGCGTCACTATGGTGTAGTTGCCGTAAGCGACGGCGTTCGCGGAGATAAGGTCGCTCGACTTAATTTCATCGGGCACTCCGGGCACTTCGTTCACAGGCGTGCTGTTCGCCGCGAGCGCCGCAGAGGCTATGCCCGTAAACAGGGAGAGCATTCCCTTTTGGAAGCTGTTGCGCGGAGTGTAATCAACGCGCTTCATGGACATATACTGCGTGGCGTCGATGCTCTTGGTGTTCGCCGCCGCAGCTTTGTAATACTTGAGCACCCGCGAAGTGTTCGTGGAGTTGAGCCCCTTGTAGACGTTGACAGTCTCGGTCTTTGTTCCGCCGGAAACATTGGAGCGCATCACGGTTCTTGAGTCGGTCGTCGGCTCGTCAGTTGTCAGCTCCGCAGAGTCGGTGGACTCCTCATGAATATTCCCCGCATCAGTGACCGAGGGTTCGTCCGTAGAAGACTCCGAACCGTCATCGTTCGTTCTGCACGCCGAAAAGGAAAAGAGCATAGCCGCCGCAAGCAAAAGTGCGGCAAATCTCATAAGCTTTTTGTTCATTCTTCTCCCTCCCGACAGATTTCATCTGAGTGTTGCACTTGATTAG
>ERZ1673701.1335-NODE-1335-length-22744-cov-5.515845_pt1 | contig 22744 bp, 20 predicted proteins | sample MGYA00580231_ERZ1673701 | MGnify/ENA primary metagenome ERZ1673701 (study PRJEB41218, sample SAMN15661798) | gut metagenome | host: Homo sapiens | place: Canada: London | collected 2015-08-20/2019-03-30 | study: EMG produced TPA metagenomics assembly of...
CCGGCGTCTGCCGCGTCCTGCCCCTGAACCGCGACACCATGACGGAGATCACGGCCCTGGGCCTTGCCGGTGAGCAGGTGGGCACCTTCAACGGCCAACTGGCCCTGTCCCACACCTACGGCTCCGGCGGACTGGACAGCGCCCGCAACACGGGCCGCGCCGTGTCGTCCCTGCTGTACGGCGTGGACATCGACCATGTGATGGCCTTCACCATGGACGCCGTGCCCGTGATCAACGACGCGGTGGGCGGCGTGACGGTGCTGGTGGAGGACGATTTCTCCGCCGTCACGGACCAGCTGCCCATGGGGCAGGAGGTCACGCTCCACGGCGACCTGGCCCTGACCTTTGTGCAGAGCCGCGGCGACATGGGCGGAGAAAAGACCAACATCAACCGCATGTCGCGGCAGGCCGCCTATCTGCGGGGTCTGTATACCCGGCTGCAAAGCGCGGCACAGGACGAGGGCTTCCTGACGCAGCTGCTGCTGGAGCTGTCGTCCTACCTGACCACCGATTGTACCGCCAACCAGCTCAACGACCTGTATCGGACGGTGTCGCAGGACCGGCTGGAGGTGCTGGACCCGCCCGCCGGTGAGACAGAAGTGGGAGATGAGGGCTATATGGAATTCCACGTGGACGAGGCCGCTCTGCGCCAGACGGTGATCGACCTGTTCTACGAGCCGCGTCAGGCGTCGTAACACGGTGGGAGGTGCGCCTTGCGTGGGAAAAAGATAAGCACCGCCCTGCTGCTTCTGGCCATTCTGGCTGCTCTGGCCTTCATCTGGGGCAACTCGCTGGACTCCGCCGTGGAGTCTGCCGCCAAAAGCGGCCGCGTAGGGGAGCTGCTCCGGCCCCTGCTGGAACTGGTGGTGGGACAGGGCGGCGTCACGGACCATCTGGTCCGAAAGCTGGCCCACTTCACGGAGTACGCCGTGCTGGGTGCGCTGCTGCTGTTGCTGACGGCGGTGGGCCTCCGCGTCCGCCTGCAAACGGTGGTGAACTGCCTGTTTTTCCTGATGGCTGCGGCCCTGACGGACGAGACCATCCAGATATTTACAGGCCGCGGCCCCCAGATACAGGACGTATGGCTGGACTTCGCCGGCGGCTTCACCGGCCTGCTGGTCATGCTGGCGCTGTGGGCGCTGCTGCGGAGAGCGTTCCGCTCCCGCAGACGTGCGGATGTCTGAGCTATCCATAAAAACAGGGATGTCCCGCGAGGGACATCCCTGTTTTTTACTGTTTGCGCCGCATCAGCGGCAGTTTTTCAGAATCTCACATACCAACTGATACATCCGCTCCACGGAGGCCACGCCCAGCCGCTCCCGCGGGGAGTGGATGTCCAGCAGCTCGGGACCGAAGGACACGGCGTCCAGCCCGGGCATCTTCCCAGCCAGCAGGCCGCACTCCAGACCGGCGTGGATAGCCAGCGCCACACCATCCTTGCCGGTGACGCGCTTGTAGGCGGCCATCACCGTGTCCCGCAGCGGAGACTGGCGGGCGTACTGCCATGCGGGGTAGTCGCCGCGGGTGGAGACAGTGCCGCCGGCAAAGGTGACGATGGCCCGCACCTTCTGGAGCAGCATCTCCTTCTCCGATGCCACGGAGGACCGGATGGACAGGGAGAAGCGGAGTCCGTCATCCTCGGCGGTGATGACACCCAGATTCTGGGAGGTTTGCACAAGGCCGGGGAAGTCGGGGCTCATGACCTGCACGCCCTGGGGCATCACCAGCAGTGCGTGAAGCATACGGGCCGACGCATCGGCATCGTAGGCCGCAGTGCCGGAAACCGCTGCGCAGGAAAGGGTCACGCCGCCGTCGGCGACGGAAAGCTCATTCTTCATGATGCGGTCAAATTTCCGCACAAAACTGGTAAATTCTTCCTCTTTTCCGGCGGGCACGGCCACCACTGCGTCGCAGCGGGGGCAGATGACGTTGTCAAACTGGCCGCCCCGCAGGTCCGCGATGCGCAGCGCGCCCACCTGCTCCATGGCGCCGTACAGCGCACGCCCCATGAGCTGGACGGCGTTGCCGCGGCCCTTGTCGATCTCCGCGCCGGAGTGACCGCCCTGCAGGCCGGACAGGCTCACGGAAAAGCAGCTCTCGCCGTTCAGCGCCTGCCGCGCCGCCGGCAGGAAGCAGTCGGCCCGCAGGCCGCCGGCGCAGGCCACGGTAAACACACCCTCCTCCTCGGAGTCCAGGTTCAGCAGCAGGCGGCCCTTCAGATCAGAGCAGTCCAGCGCCGCGGCGCCGTCCATGCCGGTCTCCTCGTCGATGGTGAACACCACCTCCAGCGGGGGATGGGGCAGGGAATCATCGGCCAGAATGGCCAGCGCCGTGGCCACGGCGATACAGTCGTCGCCGCCCAGCGAGGTCTTATCGGCCCAGACGTAGGTGCCGTCGGTCCGCAGATCCAGCCCTTCACGGCTCATGTCCTTGGTGCAGTCCTCTGTCTGGGCGCACACCATGTCCATGTGGCCCTGCAGGATGACGGGAGCGGCGTTCTCATAGCCCGCCGACGCATCCTTCCAGATAATGAGATTGTTGCAATCCTCCTGACGGTATTTCAGCCCCAGCTCCCGGGCAAAGGATGCGCACAGGTCGCTGATGAGCTTGGTGTTGCCGCTGCCATGGGGCACGGCACACAGCTTTTCAAAGTAGTCGAAAACCGGCTTCGGTTCCAGATGAGACAAAACGCCCATAGGTCAAAACTCCTTTCAAAATCAGGCTCAGCGCGTCAGGGGCGCGGTGGCCTCAGCCAGCCACGCCTGCTCCTCCGCGTCCAACAGGGGAGACACCGTAGCGTACACCTGCCGGTGGTAGTCGTTGAGCTGGGCCAGCTCCCCCTCCGTCAGCAGGGACACATCGATGGCGTCGCGGTCGAAGGGAGCCATGGTCAGCGGTTCCAGATACATGAACTGACCGTGCTCCGTGGTATCGCCGGTGCGTACCAGCACCAGATTCTCATGGCGGATGCCGAACTTGCCGGCCTCGTAGTACCCGGGCTCGTTGGAGATGACCATGCCCTCCTCCAGCGGGTAGCGGCGGCCGTCCAGACTGTGCCAGCGGAAGCTCTGGGGCCCTTCGTGGACGCTGAGGATATAGCCCACGCCGTGGCCGGTGCCGTGGTTGTAGTCCAGGCCCTGCTCCCACAGGGGCATGCGGGCCAGCACGTCCAGATTCTCACCCGTAGCGCCGTGGGGGAAGCGGGCGGCGGACAGGGCCAGATGACCCTTCAGCACCAGCGTGAACATCCGCTTTTCCTCATCGGTGACGGGGCCCAGCGCGATGGTGCGGGTCACGTCGGTGGTGCCCTGACGGTAATGTGCGCCGGAGTCCAGCAGAAGCAGGCCCGCCGCGTGCAGGGGTACGTCGGTCTCCGGCGTGGGATCGTAGTGGACGATGGCACCGTGGGGGCCGTAGCCCGCGATGGTGTCGAAGCTCAGATCCAGGAAGTCCGGCTGCTGGGCGCGGAAGGCGGCCAGCTTAGCGGCGGCGGACAGCTCCGTAATAGGCTCCTTGCCCACATGGGTCTTGATCCAGTGCAGGAACCGGCACAGGGCCGCACCATCCTTGACATGGGCGGCACGGAAGTTCTCCACCTCCTCCCTGGTTTTGCAGGCCTTCATGAGAATGGCAGGGCTGGGCTGATCCAGCACCTCTGCCTGGGACAGGCTCTCCATGATGCGGTAGTTGGCGGTGGCGCTGTCGGCCATGACCCGCGTACCGGCGGGCAGGGCGCGGAGTATATCATAGATGTCGCCGTAGGGCCGCATGGCCACGCCGTCGGCGGCCAGCTTTGCGTCGATATCCGCGCTGACAGCCTGGGGCTGGATGCACAGCTGGGCGTCCTCCCGCCCGATCAGCAGGAAGGACAGGAACACCGGCGTGCAGGCCACGTCCCCGCCCCGCAGGTTCAGGGTCCACGCGATCTCCGTCAGGCTGGTGAGCAGCAGGTACGCGGCGTCGCTTTCCGCCATCTTTTCCCGCAGCTTCACCAGCTTCTCGCTGCGGGTCAGACCGCAGCCGGTCAGCTCCCACACAGGCTTGTCGGACAGAGCGGGGCGATCCGGCCACACGCCGTCCACCAGATCCTGCTCACCGGTGAGGCGGACGTGCTTGGCGGCCAGCGCCTTTTCCATCGTGCGGGCAAAGCTGCTGGAGACGGTGCGGCCATCGAAGCCCAGTGCGCCGCCCTCCGGCAGCTGCTCCGCCAGAAACGCGGGGATGGTGGGCACGTTGGGCTGGCCCATGCGCATCAGCTCAATGCCGCTGCCCGCCAGCTGATCCGCCGCCTGCAGGAAGTAGCGGCCGTCGGTCCACAGGGCCGCGCGGTCCGGCAGCACTACCAGCGTACCGGCGGAGCCGGTGAAGCCGGACAGATAGGCCCGCGCCTTGAAGTAGTCGCCCACATATTCCGAGCCGTGGAAGTCGTCTGTGACCACCACGTAGCCGTCCATGCCGTGCTGAGCCATGCTCCGGCGCAGCTGCGCCAGGCGTTCCGTTATGACCATAGTAAGAGTTACCGCCTTTCCCGACGGCTGACGCCGCCGTTTGTCTTTGAGATACATACAGGATTATATCACAGGGCGATAAAAAAGTGTACCCCTATTTCCATACCACAAAACCGTGGTTGCCCTTATCAGCGGATGACGTTGTATAAGCCGGCCTCCGGCGGCGTATAATAAGGCGATACTGTAAGGAGGAACGCGCGATGAGGCAGAGAGGACAGAAATGGCGCACATGGGAGATGGCGGGGCTGTTTGCCGCGCTGCTGCTGGGCAACACGCTGCACTTCGTCTACGACTGGACGGGGCAGGCCCGCTGGGCCGCGTATCTGGCTGCCACCAACGAATCCACGTGGGAGCATATGAAGCTTCTGGCGGTGCCGTGGGTCCTGTGGACCATCGCGGAGTGCATCGGCCTGCGCAGCCTGCGTCCGGCGGGGCCGCGGGCTGCGGGACTGCTGGCGGGGCTTGCGGCCATCCCCCTGCTGTTTTACGGCTACGTGGGCGTCATCGGCTTTCACGTGGCGGTGGTGGATGTGCTGATCTTTCAGGCGGCGGTGCTGCTGGCCTTCTGGGTCAGCACGGCACTCCAGAAGCGGGGGACGCTGACCGCACCGGTGTGGCAGGCGGCGGGAGTGCTGGTGCTGGCAGCGGTGTCCGCCGCCTTCGTGGTGTGGACCGCGTCGCCGCCGGAGCTGCCGGTATTCATCGACCCCACCAACGGGACGCGGGGCATCCCATCATAAACGTGCGCAAGAGCCGCCGCTCGGCGGCTCTTTTTCTTGACCGTGGGGGCCGGATGGTCTATAATGAGACCACGAAACAACCATGATCGACCAAGGACTGGAGGCGACAGGATTGAAAACAAAGACCATCGTCCACAAATCGGCCGCGCCCATCTACGCCGCGGCGGTGACGTGGGTGTTGTACGCACTGCTGTTCCCCCTGTATCAGGTGGGACATTTCCTATTGGCTGCGGCGGCGGCTGCCGTGGTGGCGCTGATCGCCCGCATCTTCTGCAAGGACGTGACGGAGGAGGTGGAGATCCCCGAGGAACCGGTGACCACCGGCAATCCCGAGCTGGATAAGATGATCGCCGACGGCAACGGGGCTATTCAGGCCATGCGCGCCCTGAACGACAGCATTCAGGACGAGACCATCTCCGCCCAGATCGACCGGCTGGAGGAGGTCAGCAGCCGCATCTTCCAGTACGTGAAGGACAACCCAGCCAAGCTGCCCCAGATCCGGAAGTTCATGTCCTACTACCTGCCCACCACCATCAAGCTGCTGACGGCCTACGACCAGATGAGCCGCCAGGGCGTCAGCGGTGAAAACATCACCGGCACCATGGAGAAGGTGGAGGGCATGATGTCCAGCATCGTTCAGGCCTTTGAAAAGCAGCTGGACAGCCTGTTCGGCGACGAAGCCATGGATATCTCCACGGACATCACCGTGCTGGAGAACATGATGGTGCGGGAGGGGCTGGCCGCCGACGACCTGCACAGGACCGCCCAGAGCGAGCCTCAGACCCAGCCGCCGCAGGGCGCCGATGGCGGTATTACGCTGGAGCTGTAAGCAAGAGAGAAAACACATTTTATCATACAGAAAGGAACTGAGAACATGACCGACAATATGATGCCTGAACTGACCCTGACCCCCGATACCGATGCTGCCGCCGCAGTGGCCGTGCCCGAGCTGACCCTGACCCCCAACGCACCCGAGATCCCTCAGGAGGAGGAAAAGAAGATCGAGCCGGTGGCCATGGACGAGAGCCTCCTCACCGAGGAGGAGCGCGTGGCGGTGGACGCCTTCTCCAAGAAGATCGACATCCGCGACACCAATCAGGTGCTGCAGTACGGCGCCGCCGCCCAGAAGAGCGTGGCGTCCTTCTCCGAGAACGCCCTGAACAACGTGCGCAACAAGGATATGGGCGAGATCGGCGATGATCTGAGCCGCCTTGTGGTGGAGCTGAAGGGCTTCGGCGAGGACGAGGAGAAGAAGGGCCTGAAGGGCCTGTTCAAGAAGGCGGGCAACAAGCTGGAGATCATGAAGGCCCAGTACAGCAAGGTAGAGGCCAACGTGGACAAGATCGCCCAGAATCTGGAGAACCATCAGATCACGCTGCTGAAGGACGTGGCCATGTTCGACCAGATGTATGAGCTGAACCTGAAGTACTACAAGGAACTGACCATGTACATCCTGGCCGGCAAGAAGCGCCTGGCCGAGGTACGCTCCACGGAGCTGGAAGAGCTGCGGAAGAAGGCGGAGCAGACGGGTCTGGCCGAGGACGCCCAGGCCTACAACGACCTGGTGAACCTGTGCAACCGCTTTGAGAAGAAGCTGCACGATCTGGAGCTGACCCGCATGGTATCCGTGCAGATGGGCCCCCAGACCCGGCTTTTGCAGAACAACGACACGCTGATGATCGAGAAGATCCAGTCCTCCCTGGTGAACACCATCCCCCTGTGGAAGAGCCAGATGGTGCTGGCCCTGGGCATGGAGCACAGCCGTCAGGCTACCGCCGCACAGAATGCCGTCACCGAGATGACCAACGATCTGCTGAAGAAGAACGCCGATACGCTGAAGATGGGCACCATCGCCACCGCCAAGGAGGCCGAGCGCTCCATCGTGGACATCGAGACGCTGCAGCACACCAACCAGCAGCTGATCTCCACTCTGGACGAGGTGGCCCGTATCCAGAAGGAGGGCGCCGCCAAGCGCAAGGAGGCGGAGGTCGAGCTGGGTAGGATCGAAGGCGAGCTGAAGCAGAAGCTGCTGGAGCTGCGGAGCTGAGAAACGAAACCATCTCCTTTGGAAAGGGGAGCGCATATGAAATTTTTTGAAAAGCGCGGCATCGCCTTTGCCGCACTGGTGCTGGCCATCGCCGCCGCCGTGTTTATCGGCCAGAGCCGCAAGGCCGGCTACATCGAAAAACAGCCGTCGGAGCTGCCGCAGGTAGAATATCACCAGTGGATCTGCGACGATGCGGGCATGCTGACCGATGCCACTAAGGATGCCATCCGACAGTACAACAGTGCGTGGGACAGCAAGTATTATGCCGTCGTGGCCGTGGCCACGGTGGATAGCCTCACCGGCTGGACGCCGGAGGAGGCCGCCCTGCAGCTGGGCGCCGATTGGGGCCTTGGCACCAACGACATGCTGCTGCTGATAGTGCGGAACGACGATTACTATGTGGCCTGCGGCGACAATGTGCTGTGGGCGCTGAGCAATTACGACACCATGCAGGCCAAGCTGAAGCAGGCCATCGAGTCCGCCTATTACAGCGGTGACTTCGACGCTGCGGCGCTGGCGTTCTACCGCCAGGCCGACGTATTCTACGGACAGGCCCAGTTGGGCAGTACGTCGGCAGACACCGTTTGGACGGAACCTGCCCAGCCTGGCGGTGTCGACGTGCTGGGCGTTATCCTGCTGATCGTCGCCATTTTTGTGGTGTGGATGCTGCTGGACGCCGTGCGCTATCGCCGCTACCGCCGCCGGTACGTCACCGGCGCGCCGGTGGGCGTGGTACGGCCTATGTACTATCCCATCTTCTGGGGACGGCCCCGCCGCCCCCGTCCGCCCCGTGGACACCGGCCCCCGCCGCCACCTCCCATGGGCGGCGGCCCCCGTCCCTCCGGCGGATACAGACCCTCCGGCGGTCCTCGCCCATTTGGCGGACCCGGTGCCCCACGGCCCGGTGCGCCGCGACCCAATAACCGCCCCGCCGGCGGCCCCCGGCCCGGTGCGCCCAGACCCGGCAGCTCTCGTCCCAGCGCTCCTCGCCCCAGCAGCCGTCCCTCCGGCGGAAGCAGGCCCTCCGGTGGTTTCGGCGGCGGCAGCCGCAGCGGCGGAAGCCGTGGCGGCGGCTTCGGCAAAGGAGGCTTCGGCGGCGGCAGACGCTGAGAAAACCCATTTTATCGCAAAAAACAGGACCTCTTGGGAGGTCCTGTTTTTTCAGTTCTCCATGTTTTTGCCCAGAAAAGCGGCCACGGTCTGGGCCAGCTTGCACTCGGTGTCACCGGCCAGACGGCCCTGATCGGTGACGAACAGCACCGCACCCAGCACATCGCCCTCGCAGAGGACGGGGGCGGCCACGGCGGCGGTAAAATTGGCGTTGTCCTGACACACCGGCGGCATGGCGCCCATCCCACCGAAATGATAGACGCTGCGCTCGGTCATGAGCTTTTCCAGCTGGTCGGAGACGGGCTTGCCCAGCAGCTCCCGCTTTCCGGCGCCTGCCACAGCGATGACCGCGTCGCGGTCGGTAACGGCAGCGGTGAAGTCAGTGCTGCGGCTCAACGTGTCGCAGAACTGCGCGGCGAAATCCTCCAGTCCGCCGATGAGGGAGTATTTCTTGAAGATGACCTCGCCGTCCCGTGTGGTGTAGATCTCCAACGGGTCGCCCTCGCGGATACGCATGGTGCGGCGGATCTCCTTGGGGATGACAACGCGTCCCAGATCATCGATCCGGCGCACGATCCCTGTTGCTTTCATCTATAATTTCCTCCAGTCAAAGCAAAATTTACAAAGGTAGTATCCGCGCGGCACCAAGTGAATATGCACATCCGCCGCGCCGCCATTTTTTACCGCCCACCATGGAAAAAGCGGAAACTGTGGCATTTATCACTGAAAAAATCCAGCAAAATGCATATACTATCCGCAAGAAACCATAAGGCTGAGAGGAGAGTATGACCATGAAACAGACGAAATACGCAGGTACTCAGACCGAGAAAAATCTGCTGGCGGCCTTTGCCGGCGAATCCGAGGCCCGCAACAAATACACTTTCTTCGCCTCCAAGGCCAGGAAGGAGGGCTACGAGCAGATCGCGGCCCTGTTCCTCAAGACGGCGGAGAACGAGAAGGAGCACGCCAAGCTCTGGTTCAAGGAGTTGGAGGGCATCGGCGACACCGCCGAGAATCTGCAGGCCGCCGCCGAGGGCGAGAACTACGAATGGACGGACATGTACGAGGACTTCGCCAAGACCGCCGAGGCCGAAGGCTTTACCGAGCTGGCCCACCGCTTCCGTCTGGTGGCCGCCATCGAGAAGCACCATGAGGAGCGCTACCGTGCCCTGCTGCACAATGTGGAGATGGCGGAGGTGTTTGCCAAGAGTGAGGTGAAGGTGTGGGAGTGTCGGAACTGCGGCCACATCGTCATCGGCACCAGCGCACCGGAGGTGTGTCCCACCTGCAACCACCCCCAGAGCTACTTCGAGGTCCGCGAGGAAAACTATTGAGCGTAAAAAAGAGACACCCGAGAGGGTGTCTCTTTTTTACGCACGTTACGCCTGCGTCAGCGCCCGGGCCTTCCGGATGCTGTACGCACCCTCAATGGCTACCAGCAGTACCCAGCCCGCTGCCACCGCCGCGCAGATGCCGTAGATGCCCCACACGGGGATCAGCAGGTAGGACAACACCACCCGCAGCAGCACCTGCAAAAGCGATGCCACCATGGTCAGCCGCAGCTGCCCCAGTCCGCGGAAGAAGCCCTGGATGACCTCTCCCAGATAGGCGAACACGTACAGATACGCCATGGTCCCTGTGTACTTCGCCCCTGCGGCGATGACCTGCGGGTTGTGGGAGAAAATGCCCACGATGCGCTCCGGCAGCAGGAAGCACACTGTGGCCAGCACGGTGATGAGCGCCAGCTCCGCACAGACGCTGACCCGATAGAACCGGCGGGCCCGGGCCTTGTCGCCGTGCCCCAGATTCTGGGACAGGCACACCACCATGGCGGCGCTGATGCCCTGGGAGAAGCAGAACAGGAACTGCTCCGTGCGCAGCGACATGTTATAGCCCGTGACGGTGCTGGTGCCCAGCGGCGTCAGCATACCCTGCACCAGCAGCCGTCCGATGCACACCACAGCTTGCTGCAGCGCCGCCGCCCAGGCGTAGGACAGCACCATGCCGCCGGTCTGGCGGTGGAAGCGCAGGTCGCCGCGCCGCAGTACCAGCGGCGGGCAGCGCCGCTGGGCGTACGCGATGCAGGCCGCCGCGGAGATGGCCTGGCACAGCACCGTGGACAGCGCCACGCCCCGTATGCCCCAGCTCAGCACCCCTGCAAACAGCAGATCCAGCGCGGCGTGGAGCGTGGAGGACAGCAGCAGGATGACGAACGGCGTGCGGGAGTTGCCGCAGGAGCGGAGCATGGCGGCATAGTAGTTGTAGAGGAAACAGAAGATAAGCCCCGCGAACACCAGCTGGAGGTACACCGCCGCCTGCTGGCACACGGCCTCCTCCGTGCCCTGTGCCCGCAGCAGCAGGGGGGACAGAAGGATGCCCGCCGCGGAGATAAGCGCCGTCAGCACCGCGCCGCCGATAAGGGACGTGGCATTGAGCCGCCGCATCCGGTCCCAGTCCTCCGCGCCGCAGAAGTGGGCGCACAGCACACCGGCGCCGATCGTGCCGCCGATGATGAGTGCATTGGCCACGTCCACGATGGGGGAGGCCACGCTGATGCCGGACAGCGGCAGGTCGCCCAGAAATTTCCCCACCACCACGGCGTCCACGATGCTGTATAGCTGCTGAAAGACGTTGCCCAGAATGATGGGCAGCGCGAAGTAGAGCAGCGTCGGAAGCGGTGCGCCGGACAGCAGCGCCTCGTGGCTGCCGGACCTGTTGTACATCCTACCACCTGCCTTCCTGAATTTACCACCGGTAAGCCTATCACATATCCCGCCGTTTGTCCACATCCAGTCCTGTTTGTCCGCAGGGGAGCAGCGGTGGAGACCGCATGCTTCCGCCGCCGGCGGACGCTCCGCGGTTTGCCCGAATTCTGGACGCGGAGATCTGCCGGATTTGGCAAAAACTGCATTGACCGCGGGAAAAACGTCCTCTATAATAAGTCCCAGGAACAAATTAGCGCGAAGGAGAACTACGCATGAACGAGATCTATGTTACCGGACACCGCAATCCGGACACGGACTCCATCGTGGCCGCCATGTCCTATGCCGCCCTGAAAAACGCACTGGGCGAGAAGGAGTACGTGGCGGTGCATCTGGGGACCATCAGCGATGAGACCAACCGTATGCTGGAGCGGTTCCATTTCAAGCCGCCCCGCTGCATCCAGAATGTCCGCACTCAGGTGCAGGATCTGGATTTCGACCGCCCGCCCTGCCTGGACGCCTCCGTCACCATGGACCGCGCCTGGAAGCTGATGCGGGACCAGAAGATATCCGCCATCCCCGTGGTCAATGAGGACGGTACACTCTATGGTATGCTGTCCGCCGGCGACATCGCCACCTTCAGCCTGAACACCGTGGGTGACCCGAGGGTGGAGGAGATCCCCCTTTTCAACCTGCTCAGCGTCATCGAGGGCCGCATTATGGGCGACGGCGGCGAGCTGGTGGACAGCGTCAGCGGCACCGTGTCCATCGCCCTGCCCCAGAACTGTGAGAACCTGCTGTTCGACAGCGCGGACAGCATCGTCCTCTGCGGCAGCCAGCCGGACATGATCCGCCGCGCTCTGGATAGACAGGTGGACTGCCTGATTTTGTGCCAGACCGATGTGGAGCCGGAGTGGCTGGAGAACGCGGGGAAGACCTGCGTCATCTCCACGCCGCTGGATGCCAGCCGCGTCCACCGCCTGATCTATCAGGCTACGCCCATCAGCCGCCCCTGCGCCACGGACGACCTGATCTCCTTCCATATGGACGATTATATCGACGATGTCCGCGAGGTGGTGCTGAAGAGCCGCTACCGCTGCTACCCCGTGCTGGACGCGGAGGAGAAGGTGGTGGGCACCCTGTCCCGCTATCACCTGCTGAGGCCTCGCCGCAAGCAGGTGGTACTGGTGGACCACAACGAGCTGGCCCAGACCGTCCCGGGCATCGAGCAGGCGGAGATCCTGGGCATCATCGACCACCACCGTCTGGCGGACATCCAGACCCGCCAGCCCATCTCCGTCCGCAACGAGCCGGTGGGCAGCACCAACACCATCATCACCTCCATGTACCAGGAGCACGGCGTCACGCCCTCGCCCCACATGGCGGGCCTGATGGCCTCGGCCATCCTGTCCGACACGGTCATGTTCAAGTCCCCCACCTGCACCAAGCGCGACATCGCCATGGCCGAGCGCCTGGCCCGCATCGCCAAGGTGTCCCTGAAGGATCTGGGCCGCGAGCTGTTCAGCGGCAGCAACGACAGCAAGTCCGCCGAGGAGCTGCTGCGCAGCGACTTTAAGGAGTTCCACATTTCCGAGCAGGTGCTGGGCGTGGGGCAGATCACCTGTATTGACTCCCAGAAGCTGATGGAGCGCAAGGAGGAGCTGCTGGACGCCATGCGCAAGGTCTGCCGTACCCACAGCTACGACATGGTGATCTTGATGCTCACCGACGTGCTGCAGGAGGGCAGCCAGCTGCTGTATATCGGCAGCGACGATACCATCCGCAACGCCTTCGGCGTGGAGCCTAAGGACAACACGGTGTTCCTGCCCGGCGTCATGTCCCGCAAGAAGCAGGTCATCCCCATGCTCACCACCCTGTGGGGCTGATTCGTCCCCAACCGTACATCGCAGTCCCTCCGGCCCTGTGCCGGAGGGACTGCTTTTCACAAAAATATCCCACGCCCCGCCGTGAGATATTTTTTGTGAAAAACAGGTGCGCTCCGCCGCGCCCTGTGGTATACTGCGCATAAAGGCGTCGCGGCGTGGCCGGACGCGGAGAGGAGCAACGCCATGGAATTCTGGAAGATGAACGGCGCGGGCAACGACTTTATCGTGGTGGACGACCGGCGGAACGCCGTGCCGGACCACCGCTGGCCGGAGTTAGCCCGCACCCTGTGTCAGCGGCATCTGTCCATCGGGGCCGACGGCCTCATGGTGGTGAAGCCGCCTGCCTGCGGCGGCGATTATCGGATGCTGTTCTTCAACTCCGACGGCTCCATGGGGGAGATGTGCGGCAACGGCGCCCGCTGCATCTGCCGCTACGGCTACGAAAACGGCCTGGCCGGCGATGTGCAGCGGGTGGAGACCACCGCGGGCCTTGTCACCGGCTGGCGCATGGATCAGCGGCAGTATCGGGTGCGGCTCAACGACCCCTGCCATATCCGCCTGGACGGCAGGGCGGAGGTGGATGGCCGCACCTACGACTATGCCTATCTGGAGCTGGGTGACCCGGGTATCCCCCACGCGGCGGTGCCCATGGCGGGCTTACGGGACTGCGATCAGGCGGCGCTGTTCCATCTGGGTCGTCAGCTCCGGTACTACAAGGACTTTCCCAAGGGCGCCAACGTCAACTTTTACGAGCTCATCGGCCCCGACCACGTGTACGAGCGCACCTACGAGCGGGGCGTGGAGGACTTCACCTACGCCTGCGGCACCGGCACCGGCTCCGTGGTGACGGTGCTGACGCTGCTGGGCAAGGTGTCCGGCAAAAACGTACAGGTGGACATGACCGGCGGACGGCTCGTCATCGATGTGGAGCGCGACGCCGCGGGCCGCGTTGCCGACCTGTACCTCACCGGCCCCACCAACATCGTCTGCAAGGGCCGGATCACCGATGAGACGCTGCCGCCGGACAGCGATATCTGATGCGGGCCGGCTGCCGTACTGTCATAGTGCCAAAGCCGCCAAACGGCCGTACTTTTCTGCATATAAAAACAGGGCAGTTCGCAGAACTGCCCTGTTTTTTGCGCTTTTTCAGCAGCTTTCCCTGTTCTGGGGATTGGGGATATTCACGGCGATGCCGTTGACCTCCACGCCCTCGTCGGCGGGGATGAGGATGTATTTCCGCCCATCGATGACCCGTGCCTCGATCATGGCACTGTACTCCGGCGACACGGAGATCTTCACCTCCGGCGTAGTGATCTGAAACTTGCCGCTTTCCATCAGGTTCCTGGCGTCCAGCGCCGCGTCGTCGCCGTACTGGCGGCGGCACTCCTCCTGAAAGGCCTCGGCCTGCCGGACGGTAGCGCCGCTGCCCGCCAGCATGTCACCCACCTCGTGGAGCGTCAGCGTCAGGGGCTGGGGGTCGCGGCTCTCCTTGTGCTCCACGATGCGCTGTCGCAGCTGCTCGTGGACGGACTGCACCACATCGTAGCTGCAATCCTGCTGCAGCGTGTCGCCCAGCGCCGTACCGAAGGCGTTTTTCTGCTCCTCGGCGGACAGCGGCGGCGTCACGCGGAATACCGCGTCGATGACCTCCTGATGGATCTCAGCGGCGTTTTTGCTGTAAAACAGGGCGTTGTAGATGTTGGCGGCGCGGTCATCAAAGGCGGGGAACAGGAATCCCAGCTCCGGCGGCAGCGCGATGTGACCGGTGGACGCGCTGTGGAAGCCGCTGTTCTCATTGTTGTATTTCAGCTCCAGCGTCGGGGCTTTTACAGGGCAGATGCTGCACAGAAAGTACTGGAACACCGTGTCAGAGCCGTCGGCAAATGTCTCGTCGCCGCGGCCCTTGTAGGGTACGTCGTAGGTGTCGGCAGCCAGCAGGATGAGATAGTTGCTCTCGCCCATGTCCATGGCGTCGATGATGCGGCGGTACAGGGCTTCCCGGGCGTCCTTATCCTGCGCGCTGCTCTGCCGCACGGCCTGAAGCAGGCGGTGCTCGTCGCTGCCGGCCACCTGCGCCGTGGAAAATTCGATGTTGATGAGGTTTCGGCCCAGCCCGCCGGACAGGGCCTTTTTCAGCAGCCCCAGGTACATCTCCTGCTCCTCCTGGGACATGAGTCCCATGGATTCGTCGATATAGGCGATGATCTCGCGGCTGCTGTTGACGTAGCAGCCGTAGATACGGCTGATGGAATTTTTATCCAGCTTGAAGCGCCGGCGTATCTCGTTGAGCTCTTTCTGATTCATAGATGCCTCCTTACCATTAGTTGACAAGGGCAAACGCGGTTTTGACGGGCCGAAATGCGCCCATACAGCGTCAAGCCCCCTGGCAATACGACAGTATTCCCTGCGGGCCTTTTCTTGTCTGGACACATTTCTGCTCCGGCCAAACTGCTTCGCACCTGTCAGCGATGGTTTTTCGAGTGATTTTTGGTTTTTGAGACGCAGGCTTGCTGGCGCAAGCCAAGGCGAAAAGGGAAAAAAGCGCCGAAAAGGTGCGGTGACAGGCGTGTTTGCCCTTGTTAACTGATGGTAGCGATGACGGGAGATATTGTACCACATCGCGGCGCGGCAGGCAACCGGCGGGAGATGTCTTTTTCACCCCACTCGAAATTCCGATCATACCAAACAAAGGAGCGGTGGAGCGGCTGCCGCCGGTGAACATACGGGAGAAGCGGGAGCTCCTCACCGTGGGAAAGAGGGGAGGCGGACAAGTGTATGTGCTGCCGCGTGTGACGTACATAAGAACAAAGACAGCCCCTTCGGCGCATGCCGGAGGGGCTGACTGATATTGGTGTCAGGCTTCGCGATAGCCCAGGGCGGCGGAGATCGTGGCGGCGGTGGCGCAGACCTGCTCCACTGCGCTGCGGAACTCGTCGGAATGGGTGCTGCGGAACATGCCGATGACGCCCACGGTGTAGCGCACGGTGCGGTCCACCGTGTAGACCGGCGCGGAGATGGACCGCAGGCCGATCTTGTACTCGCCGTTTTCGATGGCGAAGCCGTTGGTGCGGCAGGCGTCCACCTCCTGCAGCAGGGCGGATACGTCCGTGATGGTGTGTGGGGTGAACTGAGTCATGCTCTGGCGGCGCAGCAGCTTCTCTGCCTGGGCACGGGGCATATGGGCCAGAAAGACCTTGCCCTGGGACGTACAGTAGATGGGCAGGCGGGCGCCGGCGTCCGACACGATGCGCAGCTTGTCCCGGGCTTCCACCTGGTCCAGGGTGATGACGCTGCCGCCCTCGCAGATGGAGAGCATCACCGATGCGCCGGTGCGCTGGGACAGATGCTCCATGTAGGGGCGGGCCACGCGGGAGATGTCCCACTTGCGCTCCACCTGGCGGCCGTACTCAAACAGGCGCAGGCCCAGGGCGTACTTGCCCTCCGGCGTCTGGGTGATGACATCATAGGCCCGCATGGTGGTCAGCAGGCCGAACACCGTGCTCTTGGGGTAGCCGGAGCACTCCGTCAGCTCCGCCAGGGTCAGGGGCTTTTCCGCCCGGCTCAGGGCCTGCAGCAGCTCCATGGCCTTGGCCACGGACAGTATGATGTTGCCGTCCACCACGATGCGTCACCTTCTTTCCCCTGTATCATAGCGCACGGCGTCGGGGGCTGTCAAGGCGGAAACGCGCTTGTCAAGGGGGGGAGGAGTGTGTATACTACGGATAACTTTCCAAGTAAGGAGAACGCACCATGGCGGAGATCATCATGGCCTTTGCGCCCCTTTTGTTCCTGATCGTCTATGCCCTCAAGACCCGCAAAATGGCGGACGCCATGATATTGGCCACGCTGCTGGCCATGGCGCTGCTGCACCGGCAGCACTTTCTCACCGGCGCCATCGACGCGCTGTACGGTGCGCTGTCCAACTCGTCGTACCAGTTCGTGCTGTGCATCACCATCGGCTTCGGAGGCATGATCACCCTGTTTCAGGAGTCCGGCGCCCTCATGGGCTTCCGCGACCTGCTGCTGGCGGTGGGGGCGTTCCCCAAGGCGGGAGTGCTGAAGCGTGCTTACCGGCGGGTGGGGAGCGACGGTCCCGCGTTTGAGCGGGACGAGAAGGCGGAGAAGCTGGTGGACGTCGCCGACGTGGACGAGAGCCGCGCGTCCTCGGCGTGGAACGCCGTGCCGCCGCTGGCGTTTCTGCTGGTGGGGGCCACGGTATTTGCCGTAGGCGGCTGCTGGGTGGTGATGACCATCGCCATCCCCGTGTTCGTGCCGCTGGCCCTGTCCATGGGCGTGACGGCGCCCGTCATCATCGCCGCCGTCATGAGCGGTATCGGTCTGGGATACAGCACCTGCTTCTACGCCGACGCAGTGTTTATGACCACAGCGGGCACCGGCGTGTCCAACATTACCATCATCAAGGCCACGCTGCCCTATGCCGCAGGCGCGGCGGCGGTGGCTGCGGCGGGGTTTCTGCTGTGCGGGATACTGGTGTGAGAGAGCCTGCGGGGCGCTTCCGGCGGGAAGCGCCCCTTCACATTCTTTACGGAGCCTTAACTTGGCGGGCGGTGGGGGATATGCTATAATAAAACATCTTTACAAAAAGGAGGCATTGCACATCTATGGATACTGACGGCGGTGACTACCCCTATGACCACTTGAACTGCCATCTGTTTTTGCCTGCATATCTGCCCCGCGTCCTGCGGAGCGGACGTGCTTTTTTGCGCTTGTAGGGGCGCTTTTGCGGCGTAAAAACAGAGACGACAGAAAAGGAGTTACATAGCTTGTCAACAATGACCTGTATCATCATGATGGCGGTATGCCTGGCGCTGTCCGCCTATTTTTCGGCCACGGAGACGGCCTTTTCCTCCGCCAACACCACGCGCCTGCGGGCCATGGCGGAGAAGGGCAGCAGGAACGCGGCGCTGGCATGCCGCCTGCTGGAGAAGTACGACCGGCTGCTGTCCACCATCCTTATCGGCAACAATATCGTCAACATCGCCACTGCGTCCATCGGCACCGTGCTGTTCGTGCGGCACTACGGGGAGGCGGGAGCCACCATCTCCACCGTAGTGGTAACGGTGGTGGTGCTGATCTTCGGCGAGATCTCCCCTAAGAGCATCGCCAAGGACTGCGCGGAGAAATGCGCCGCGCTGTCGGCACCCATTCTGCAGGTGCTCATCTGGGTGCTGACGCCGCTGAACGCGATGTTCGCCCTGTGGAAGAAACTGCTGAGCCGCGTGTTCCGGCTGAACGGCGACAGCAAAATGTCCCAGGAGGAGCTGCTGCTGTTGGTGGACGAGGTGCAGCAGGAGGGCAGTATCGACCGTGACGAGGGCGAACTGCTGAAAAACGCCATCGGCTTTTCCGAGCAGACGGCGGAGAACATTCTCATCCATCGGGTGGATCTGACGGCGCTGCCCATCACCGCTGCGAAAGAGGAGGCGGCAGAGCTGTTCACCCGAACGAAATACTCCCGCCTGCTGGTGTATGAGGGGTCCATCGACCATATCCTGGGCACCATCCACCGCAAGGACTTCTACGTGGGCTGCGGCGTGACGGAGAAGCCGCTGGCGGACATCGTGGTGCCGCCGGTGTTTGCACTGGAGAGCGAGCCCATCCGGCAGCTGCTGAAAAAGCTGCAGCAGGCCAAGACCCACGTGGCGGTGGTGCTGGACGAGTGCGGCGGCACCTGCGGCATCGTCACCATGGAGGACATTTTAGAGGAGCTGGTGGGCGAGATCTGGGACGAGCACGAGCAGGAGGAGACACCGGTGCGGCGGCTGGGGCCCGACAGCTGGGCCGTGGACGCGGGCATGGATCTGGAGGACTTCGCCGCGCAGTTCCACATCAAGACCGACTCGGAGATGGTGTCCGTCAGCGGCTGGGTCATGGAGCAGTTCGGACGGGTGCCGGAGCAGGGTGACAGCTTCGACTGCGGCGGCCTGCATGTGGAGGTCACGCAGGTGGAGAACCACCGCATCGGCGCGGTGCACGTCACGGCGCCGGCCGGACAGGACGCGCCGCAGCAGGCGGCGGGATAACGGAAAAAAGAGGAGCATGCGGGGCATGCTCCTTTTTTTGGCGGGACGATTCCTCTTTTTTTGCAGAGGCATCAAAAAAATCGTCAGAATGGCAAAAAATATTTGAGATTGGCGGGGCGGACGTGGTATACTGTGTTTGATAAGCGCTCTCGGAGCGCTCTGCGCCGCGGGAAGCGCGGCGGGCAGAAGGAGGACCTACCATGCGAAAGATCCAGTCCAGCCAGCAGGCATTGTTCCAATTCCGCGGTATCCCGCCGGTGGGGATGGCCATCTCCATGGCACTGCAGCATCTGGTGGCCATGGTCGTGGGGTGCGTGACACCGGCCATCATCATCGCCCACGCCGCAGGCCTGCCCCAGAGCCAGCGGGTGCTCCTCATCCAGGCGTCGCTGGTGATGTCCGCCGTCACCACGCTGCTGCAGCTTTTTCCCATCGGGGGACGGTTCGGCGCGGGACTGCCGGTGATCTTCGGCGTCAGCTTCGCCTATCTGCCCAGCATGCAGGCCATCGTCTCCGGCCACGGCGGGCTGTCCGCGGTGGCGGGGGCCATGATCGTGGGCGGCGTCATCGCCACGCTGGTGGGCATCTTCATCAAGCCCATCCACAGGCTGTTCCCGCCGGTCATCACCGGCACGGTGGTGTTCACCATCGGCCTTTCCCTGTACCCCACGGCCATCAACTACATGGCCGGCGGCACTGGCAATACCTACGCCTCCGTGGTGGAGGAGCGGGGCCTCACCGAGGCGCTGGTCTATGGCTCGTGGCAGAACTGGGCCATCGCGGCGTTCACGTTGACGGTGGTGCTGGTGCTGACCAACCACGGAAAGGGCATCTGCAGGCTGGCATCCATTCTGCTGGGCATCCTGGCGGGTTACGCAGCGGCGTTCATCGCGGGGATGGTGGACCTGTCCGGCATCGGCGAGGCGGCATGGTTCTCTCTGCCGCAGCTGATGCCCTTCGGCATCACGTTCGAGCCCTCCGGCTGTATCGCGCTGGGGCTGCTGTTCGCCATCAATTCCATCCAGGCCATCGGCGACCTGACGGCCACCACGGTGGGCGGCATGGATCGCCAGCCCACGGACCGCGAATTGCAGGGCGGCATCGTGGCCTACGGCGTCAGCAATATCCTGACGGCGCTGCTGGGCGGTCTGCCCACGGCCACGTATTCCCAGAACGTGGGCATCGTGGCCACCAACAAGGTGGTGAACCGGTGGGTGTTTGCCCTCACCGGCGGGTTCCTGCTGCTGGCGGGCGTGGTGCCCAAGTTCTCCGCCGTGCTGACCACCATCCCCCAGTGCGTGCTGGGCGGGGCCACGGTGGCGGTGTTCTCCACCATCGCCATGACTGGCATGAAGCTCATTGCGGCGGAGGGCATCACGGCGCGGAACACCACCATCGTGGGGCTGTCTGCGGCGCTGGGCGTGGGCATCTCCCAGGCCTCTGCGGCGCTGGAGCAGTTCCCCGAGGCCGTCACCACCATCTTCGGCAAGTCGCCGGTGGTCATTGCCACGCTGATGGCGGTGCTGTTGAATCTGGTGCTGCCGCGGGAGGAAAAATAACGAAAAAAGAGACGGCGCAGCCGTCTCTTTTTTATGCGTCGGTGAGCTCCAGTACCACGGGGCAGTGGTCGCTGCCGGTGATCTCCGGCCAGATGTCGGCGTTTTTGACGCGAGGCATCAGGCGCTGGGACACGATGAAGTAGTCGATGCGCCATCCGGCGTTGTTTTCCCGGGCGTGGAAGCGGTAGCTCCACCACGAATAGGCGCCGGTGCGGTCGGGGTACAGGGCGCGAAAGGTGTCCACAAAGCCGCTGGCGAGCAGACGGGTCATCTTGGCGCGCTCCTCGTCGGAGAAGCCGGGGTTCATGCGGTTGGACTTGGGATTCTTCAGGTCGATCTCCTGATGGGCCACGTTCAGGTCGCCGCAGTACACCACCGGCTTTTTGGCGTCCAGCTCCAGGAGGTAGTCGCGGATGTCATCCTCCCAGGCCATGCGGTAGTCCAGACGGGCCAGCTGGTCCTTGGAGTTGGGGGTGTAGCAGCAGACCAGATAAAGACTGTCGTACTCGGCGGTGATGACCCGTCCCTCGTGGCGGTGTACGTCATCCCCGAAGTCGTAGGTCACGGACAAGGGCTGGCGGCGTGTGAACACGGCGGTGCCGGAGTAGCCGGCTTTGTCAGCGCTGTTCCAGAAGCGGTAGTAGCCCTCCAGCGGGAAATCGGCCTGCTCCGGCCGCATTTTCGTCTCCTGCAGGCAGATGACATCGGCATCGGCCAGGGCGCAGAAGTCCAGAAAGCCCTTATTCAGGCAGGCCCGCAGGCCGTTGACGTTCCATGAGATCAATCGCATGACGGAAGCTCCTTATCTTATCAGCCGGACGCAGGAGATGTCCGGTGGGAGGGCTGCGGCGAAGGTGTCGCCGTCGGACAGGCTGCCCACGATGCAGCCGTAGTGGGTGGGGACGGCAGCTTTCGGACGGATGCATGCGGCCAGCGCCGCCGCCTCCCGGGCCGTCATGGTGTAGGTGCCGCCCGCCGGCAGGAACGCCGCGTCGCACCGGACAGCCCGGGCCTCCGGCGTGTCGTCGGTGTCGCCGGCCACGTAGAACCGCAGACCGTCCACCGTCACCACGTAGCCCACCCAGTTGTTGGCGCGGGGGTGGAACTTTTTGTTCAGATTGTAGGCAGGCACCGTCTCGAAGGTCACGCCCCGTACCTCGTACCGCGCCCTGGGGCGTACCGGCATCAGCTGCCGGGCGGCGAAACCCGTATCCAGCGCTGCCTGGCGACAGCTCTCCGGCAGCACCAGCACGGCGTCCGGCTTCATGACGCGGCGGATGTCATCGGGGGATAGGTGGTCACTGTGGCTGTGGGTGACGAAGATGACATCGCCGTCGTGGGGCTCTGTGGCTACGCGGTAGGGGTCGAACCACAGCACCGTGTCGCCGCCGCAGCGGATGCTGCTGTGGCAGTTGATGGAAAAGCGCGCGAGCTGGTCCATAAAGCACCTCCTGAATGGCTTCTGACACCATTGTAGCCTGCGGCGGAGCATCCGTCAACCGTTGCGGCGGGAAAAAAGAAACGGACGCTGTGCCGCGCCCGTCTCTTTTCAGGGGGATGTTACATGGCCACTGCCAGCTGGCCGATGTCGGAACCGGCCTGCCAGCGGGCGCAATAGTCCTCGGTGCAGCGCTTGAAGCGGGTGAACAGCCGCTGGGCCCGCTCCTCGTCGCTGTATACCTTCCACAGCCCCGCACACTTGAAGTCGCAGGCGCGGTGGTCGATGAAGCCCTGCACGTCCTCCGGCGGGTAGCTGAGAAACAGCCCCACCTCGTGGGGGAACTCACCACTTTCACGGAAGCGGCGGATGAGCTGGGCCACGCAGCGGCCGCAGCCGCCGCAGGCATAGCCCGCCTGGGTCAGGATGCGCTGGGCCAGACCGTCCTGCAGGTCGCGGTGCAGCACGGCGGGGCGGTAGAGGTACAGCAGCGCCTGCCCGTCCTTGAACCGGATGGGCAGCAGGCACAGGCCCTTGGGGACCAGCTGCCGGTTCAACCGCCGCACGTCCGTCAGCAGCGCCTCGCGGTCATCGCAGGGGCAGGGAAACAGACTGCCCGTCTTGATGCCCGCCAGCGTGGGCGCACCCTGCCTGATCAGGATCTCCTCTGACATACCGTTCCTCCTTTATCTCGCTGCATGCTGTTAGTG